>Ga0187854_10000405_pt1 | contig 57578 bp, 44 predicted proteins | sample June2016WEW_6_15_FD_132445 | JGI IMG/M metagenome (GOLD analysis project Ga0187854, IMG submission 132445) | Peatland microbial communities from SPRUCE experiment site at the Marcell Experimental Forest, Minnesota, USA - June2016WEW_6_150 | ecosystem: Environmental > Terrestrial > Soil >... | reverse complement strand
TGCGTCCCCCTCGGTCTGTTTCTCTATCTGTATAACAGCGTGCAGATAGTGACGCCCTCCTGCAGTCAAGACTACATTCTTCACTTTTGTTACGTTTTTGCACGCGTTGTAGATCTGCGGTTCATATGGAATACCCATCAAAAGCGAGTGTTCGACACCCGCTGGCAATATGGAGTGGTAGATGGGGTCTCTAACCGACACCATTCTCGTTACTTCGATAACTGGTTCAGGTCGAACGACGTCATAAGTCCCCGTAAGATCTACAAAAGGACCTTCATTTGTAGTTCTTGTTGGGCTTATTTGTCCCTCCAAGACAATTTCGCTTGGCGGCACAGGGATTCCATTTTCACATTCAATGAGGGTCTGAGCCTTTCCCTTCAGGGCGGCTGCATAGTTGAATTCGAGACCACACGGGAGCCTCGTTGTTGTTGCGAATAGCGTGACAGGATCGACGCCTATGGCGACAGCGATGTTCAGGGGCTCGGCTTTTTTTGCAGATGCTTTGTACATCAGATACGTATGGCGCGGCGGCACGAGCCTCACAGCTAACGACGTTTTGTCGACAACCATCATGCGATGAACTGACGCGTTTATTCTGTGGCCATATTTTGCTACCACGACGCCTGCGGTGATGTAAGGTCCGCCATCTCGATCGAAAAACTTCATTACAGGTAACTTACTCAGATCAGGAGTGCGTTCTAAGTCCCACGCAAGGTCTTGTACCACCGTTTTTCCTGATGCCGCAGTGCTTAAAAGCTTACGAATAAGCCCTCGTTCGTCGACGTTGAGCGCTTGGGCCAGTAGCGCACGCGAAGCCAAGAGATTTACGATGGCTTGAGAGCCGTCAATACGTTCGAACAGTACCGGTCCCCGTCCTCGGGCTAGGCGCGGCGCTTGCAATATCGGCGAAACGGGCTTCGTTACGACTTCTAGTTGTCCTGAGTCCTTTAGATGCTGAATGAAGCGTCTCATTTAGTCACCCCAGCGTCGCGACACCGAATGGTCAAGCTGCAACAGGTCGAGCACCCGGGCAACCAGAACTTCAATGAGCTCTTCGATCGTAGTCGGACGTGTGTAAAACCCAGGACTGGCGGGGACTATGACAGCTCCAAATTGCGATAATTTCAGCATGTTGCTCAAATGAATACCGCTCAATGGGGTTTCGCGCACAACCAGTATGAGCTTCCTATGTTCCTTTAAACATACATCTGCGGCGCGCGTTACAAGGTTTGAAGAAATGCCGTGTGCGATACTTCCAAGTGTCTTCACGCTGCACGGAATTACTACCATGCCGTTGCTAATGTGGGAACCGCTTGCAATAGGCGCGGCGAGGTCCATTTCGTCGTACGTGCGGTTGACTAACGACGTGACGTAGTTCAAGCTGCACTGAGTCTCAATGCCTATAAGCTCCTGGCCACTTTTGGTCACAACGAGCTGCGTGTCAACGCCGAGCTGATTCAGCACCTCCAGCAACCGAACACCGTACTGCACTCCGCTCGCGCCGGTAATGGCAACTGTAATCGTCATTTAAAAGCCTCGATAAGTTCATTAACAAGCGAAAATGATGCATCAACAATTTCTGTGACTTGCCGTTCAGATGCGTCGTGAACATGAATCCCGACAACTACGACGCAGCTCTGCCGCAATTCCTTCGAAATTCGCAAAGCAGCCTCCTTGGCGATAATATCATCGCGATGATTGGGAACAGTTAACACTGAAGCATAAGACCGCCTGTGAAATCCGCCCAGCGCAACGGCACCCACGTGCGCTTTTCCCCCCACCAACGTGACGAGTAAGTCTTTTCCGATGCGAGTTGCGTCGACCCTCAAATCTGCTGAGCCCGCGTTTCTAGTCAACACAACGTGACCATGAGACAAATATCTACTCCCGTTCACAGTTTATGGCAAATCAAAGGCTTAAGCGAGGCGACCGTCAGGTGGCTACGGCCACAACGCCTCTAATTCTATCGTGCTCACAGTCTTAAGGCTTTTGGGTTTGGCGCCTGCGCGGCGCGACTGTTGAGGCCGCTATTACGATGCCCAGCAATTGAAAGAATTTTGCTGCCAACCAGCCCACAGTGCAACAAGGGGCCCCATTCTTTGCGCGCTTATTCGAGTCGCGGACGAACGCAGTTCTAGTTGTGCGTGACATACCCATTTATTCTAGAAAAGCTCACTGGAACGCTGGGGAAGAACGTTGCTACTCTTATCTGGCGGAACCGGTAGCCCTAAACTGCTTGGCGGGCTGCTTCTCTATTGTTCTGGCGCTCAAGTGACCGTCATTGCCAATACCGGAGATGACATTTGGATCTCGGGCAATCTTGTTTGCCCGGACCTTGACACAGTCATCTACACCACGGCGGGAATTGTCAGTGAACGGTGGTGGGGTATCAACGGCGATACTTTCCGTACCCACGAAAGACTGGCAAGCTTAGGACAAAAAGAAGCGCTCATCATAGGCGAGCTTGATAGAGCTATTCATATTTTCCGAAGCGACCTTCTACGACGAGGGGCGACGCTAACTGATGCAACGCACACGATATGCGCTTCGTTGGAATTAGCTGCAAAGATCCTCCCGATGACGGACGACTTCGTGCCTACAACGATCGTAACGGACAAAGGCGAGATGCATATCCAAGATTTTCTGGTAAAATATCAACAAGCCCCGAGCGTTTCGCAGGTGAGATGCCGGCCCGGCAAAATGACCAAAGAAGTAGAAACAGCGCTCGAAGAATGTCGTTCCGTCGTGATTGGGCCCTCAAATCCGATATCAAGCATAGGGCCTATCCTTAACGTGAACGGAATGCGAAAAATCCTTAAAGACCGATTTGTCATTGCTGTTAGTCCAATAATACTCAGCGAGCCGATTAGCGGACCTGCGGGAAAGTTCATGGAATCGCGTGGACTTCCGGTCAGCTCTTTAGGGGTCGCGGAGTTCTACAGCGACTTCTTGGATGCCTTAATCGTTGATCATCGCGACGACATTTCTCAAAGCGATTTGCCGGACGGTATAGAACTGTTCCGCGCGGATACGATTATGTACGGCATAGAGCAAAGCAAAAAGCTGGCGACAGAGATCGTGCGAATACTTGCGCACCAAAGTTAAGGATATGTGTTAACCGTAGAGTCGGAGTCTGCAAAATAAAATTAAATAGCAGCAAATTACAATATTGAGCGTCCGTATTACGACTTGCCCTTTTCAGAGTAGCAAGTGAGTCTTGATACGTAACGAGGTTTCATCGTGGCTCAAGAAATCTTTCAACTGACGATCGGCGATGTGCGCATCCCCAATCCTTTGGTTCTCGCTTCGATGGCTGGACTAACTAACAGCTCGTTTGCTCTCTCGCGGAGCGTTGGACTGGCAATTCTCGGTGGATACAACCTTGACGCGCCAACCATCGAAGCGGCAAAAGAGCTCGTCAAGAAGGGGCGAAGTGAATTTGCTTACGACGAACCGACACCCGTTATCAAAAACGAGCTCGGAGTCATGAACACGATCGACATGAAAGCCGGAATCAATGTTCGGTCAACTACGCTGGAGCCCCTGATCGCGATCGCCGAGTTGATTCATCAAAAAGGGGCAATTCTCGAACTAAACGCCCACTGCAGGCAGCCTGAAATGCAAGCTGTTGGCGCCGGCCAGCGTCTCACGCGCGATCTCAACAGGCTCGGCGAATGGATACGGGAGATCAAACAAACAGACGTGCCCGTGTCGGTGAAGGTACGCGCAGGCGTTGTTGGAGATATAGAGCTCGCAAAGGCCATAGACAAGGCCGGTGCTGACGCGATTCATATCGACACGATGGATTCTGGGCCCGCGTTGGTCAAGAAAATTCGGGATGCTACGGCACTCAAAATCATCGCAAACAATTCGATCGTGGACTATGGCAGCGCCCACAAAATGTTCTCGATGGGAGCAGATTATGTCTCAGTCGCCCGTGCCGCTGTGGCCGACAACACAGCTGTCGAACAGATCCTGACTGAAGTTCGGTCAGTTCAAGAAGCTGTTGGTTGGTACAACGCCCCAAAACACATTTGCGCTGGAGGGGACTTGCGGGGGTTAGCGTACTGTTGCATGCCCGTAAAGGAGTGTCCACTACGCTATGTTCTGAAACGGGCGGGGATCTCCCAGGAAGAGTACGTCAAAATCAAAGAGAGCTTCAACAACACAAAGCTAGGGGCGGGACCAGACACATGCTTCGGGAGCATGGTGTGGTGCTGCAAAATTACAAGGCCTTGCCCTTGGAGAGACGGCTCTCTACAGGACCTAGGCTTTTCCGACGTCGAGTACATGCAACTCAAAAAGCAACTTGCAGAGAGATTTCTTAGCTGTCGAGACCTTGACTGAGCTCTTAAACATGTACGACCCGGATTTCATAGCAGGTTGTGCAGAGCTAGCAATGTTGCTCGAAGTGTCTGCGACACCAAAGCCGGGCAATGTAGACCGAACGCATGACTTTGACGATGTAAGTTACGAACATTTTCTTGCATCTGCGGTTGGCACTTTTCCTGTCTTCAAAAAAGCAGCGTCAGCGCAGCATCGGATAGGCGGTCTGATTCTCGATGCAGTTCAAGCGAGTGCCACCTGGCAGAGCGCTGGGAACTGCCACTTTGGCGCGATCCTGCTGCTGATCCCTTTATGTACCGCGGCACGGAAAAGCAGCACGATATCTCAGCTCAAGACTAACCTGGTCCGTGTCGTCAAGGACACTTCGAGCGCCGACGCGATCCAGTTCTATGAATCTTTTCGGAGCGTGCACATCCGCGTCGGGGAACATCATTATCTTGACGTGAATGACACGTCCTCATTGCAAGCAATCAAGCAACAAAATTTGACGCTGTGGGATGTCATGCGAATATCGAGCCCAAACGACACCATTGCAAAAGAATGGACTGAAGGGTTTCCTCGTACCTTTTACGGCGCCGAGTTGATGACACACTATGTTGAATCGGGACTCAGTGTCAAGAGTTCAATTGTGCACCTATTTCTGCGACTCCTAAGTGAGTTCCCCGATACGCTCATAGCAAAAAAATTCGGCACTGATGTAGCCCTTGAAGTTTCGGCAAAAGCCGCTCACATACTGAAAGAGGACGGCGCTGATGAGTTCGACAGAGAGCTCATCGCAAGGCACGTTAACCCCGGGACGACAGCCGATCTGGTAATTGGATCATTATTTGTCGTGCTCTTAGGAGGCTTCCGTTACTGATGGACGTGCAATTTCACGAAGGTATCTCAGAAGTCATAGCAACGACGCGCAATGGCAAGCCCAACGCCGCTCCTATGGGTGTCATAAATCGCGGCTTCCTCTACATTGCCGTTTACAAAGACAGCCACACCTTTTTGAACGTCAAGAAAAATCGGCAGCTGGTTGCCAACTTTGTTGCAGATCCGTTGCTTTACGTAAAAACCGCCTTTGAGGATCTCGATCCCGATTTTTTTTCCCTCGATGATGGGGCACCAGTCCTAAAGGCAGCGTACGCATGGGTAGAATTTACGTGTTCGATTTTGGAAAAACCGACTCAAAAAAGCGCTGTAGTAAAAGTTAAGCCTGTGAGATCTGTCGTCTTGCAGAGGCCGATAATACCTGTGAGCAGAGCATTTTGCGCTGTCCTTGAAGCAACGATTCACGCAACACGTTATCAGGCCCTTGAAGACCCAGCTTACCTTAAGCGGATGGCTCACTGCGAGGGCATCGTTAGAAAGTGCGGTGGAAGGCGCGAGTTTGAGGCATTCGAGCTCCTAAAAAAATATCTTGGACAAGCGCCCACATCCAAGCAGCAGGATTAAGATCAGAACGAGTGGAGAGGCTATGGCAAGAATCGCGTGGGGCATTACGGGAGCTGGGCATCATTTACGGGAAACGTTTGATTTGTTCGTCAGAGCAAAGGAAGTCTACGGCGACCGCGTCTCTGTTACTTCATTTGTCTCACGAGCTGCAGAGGAGGTTACACGGGTATACGGCCTCTTTCAACAATTGGAGCGAGTTTCTCCTGGAGGGTACATGGAGGAGGTCATACTCGAACGCGAACAAGGATGGAGCTACCCAAAGACTGGGCGCTTCTCGCGCGGCATCTATGACGCATTGTTTGTGTCCCCGACTACGTCCAATACAATTGCCAAAATAGCCCACGGCATTGCAGACTCACTTGTTACTAATGCGGTCGCGCACGCCGTGAAAGGCGGAGTTCTGGTTTTCATCGTTCCTGTCGATATTGCAGGCAGCGTTAAAAGTCCGGTACCTTACTTCATAAACAGAGATCTCTGCACTGGATGCCAAGAATGCGCTCAAGCGTGCCCAAACGATGCGATTGACGAGCAAATCGACTACCTCAGATGCAATGGCTGCGGCTTGTGCAAAGACGTTTGCGATTATAACGCGATCCAAGAGGGGACGGTGAACCTCGTCGTCCGCGACATTGACAAGAACAACGTCAGAACCCTAAGAGATTCAGAAGGAATCACGATTCTCGACGACCCTCATGAGCTTGAGAAGGCACTTTTGACAGTCATCTGATCCGCACGTCCGAACTGAGACGCCCAGTTTGATGTTTTATTCGGGTAATTTAGCGGCTATTCCTATGATTCAGGACGCGTGCCTTAAGTGAATAACTTGTTGACCGAAGACGAGGCGACACGTGGCCCCCGGCTTTAGATCTGCCGGCCTGTATGGCGCATAGTATGTCCTGCACAGTGACGCCGCTCGCTGTATCTACTTCAGTGTACCCAAAACCGACCGTCTCCACGTAGTGAGAATCACTTCCGCCGGTGACCCCAAGGTTCAGCTTCGCAGCTGAACGAGTCGCGAGATAATTTGAGACTCCAAGCAGGTCCCTTGAATTAAACGCTTCGACAGCGTCTATCCTCTTGTTGCGCAAACTCCGAATGCCATTTCTGAACAATTCGAATGGATGCGGCGCCACGACGATGCCGCCGCCGCCGTGAGCGCATTTAATGGTTTCACAAACAGATAGACCGGGGGGCACAAGAGTGTGATTTCCGAGCGTTATCAAATGGCCCTCCGCTGTTGAGATCTCGGCGCCCGGTAGTATGATTAGATTCAGTCCCAGATCCTCCGTAAGCCTCGCTGCATCAAAGAAAGATTGCACAGAATCATGATCAGTAATCGCGAGTCCGTCCAGACCCGCTTCTTGTGCCTGCTTAAGTATCGCTTCGACTGAGCTGTTTGAGTCAGGAGAGAAGTGTGAATGAATGTGCAGATCAAACCTCATCATCAGTAATTCTGATATAACATATTAAGAGTATGTAGTTAGTGGTGGAAATCTATAGTACGAGTGCTTGTGGCGACCGGTCGCTGCGCCGAACAAGTCGTTAAAGAGGCTGTAGGCGCAGCCGCAGATGTGTTGGTTCTAGATGTAGACATTGCGGCGCTGATGACGCCTTCCCTCTTAAGGGAGGCGTACGTCGAGTTCGCAAGACGGCAGAGTCACAAGCACGATCTGATCTTGATTCCCGGCGCTACGAATCCCGCTGACTTTGGGGCGCTCGGTAATGAGCTGAGCGTGAAAATTGCTCTGGGCCCAAAACAGGCCTATGATCTCGGTTTGGTGCTTAAATACCTCGATCAATCCCTACTGTCACTCAATACACCGGCTGACTGCATCATTCACGAAAAGCGTAAAAGTGACGCCTTGAACCTATTGACGCAGCTAGAAAGATCTGCAGCCTATGATTTCAAAATTCGAGACCTCAAAATTGGGGGAAACTCTCGAATGAAGGTGCTCGGAGAGATAATCGACGCCCCGGTTGCAGATGCCAAGCGCATTGCTTTACAGCATCTACGCAACGGGGCGGACATCATCGACGTCGGCATACCTCTCGGGACCGCGAAGCGCGAGGTGAGCCGCACTTTTGCGGAGGTCAGCGCGGTTACCGGTGAGTACAACGTCCCCCTCAGCATTGATAGCCTCGATCCAGAGCTTATATGCACTGGAATAGAATCAGGCGCTGAACTCGTTCTCTCATTTACGGCAGAAAACGCCGCCGAGATAGGGCCCACAGTCGCAAGAAAAGACCTTGCAGTTGTAGTGCTGCCCGAAAACGGCGACGTTTGCTCTACCGTGGCCCTCGCGCGCACTTTTGGCATCAGCAAAATCATCGCTGATCCCGTGTTATACCCGATAGGCAGTGGCGCCTCCAACTCGCTCGCAGAGTACCGCCGCGTCAGATCGGTCAGCAACGTCCCACTGTTTCTCGGCGTCGGCAACATCGTTGAGCTTATGGAGGCAGACTCCATAGGCGCTAACGCTCTGCTTGCCGGTCTGGCAATGGAGCTCGGGGTTGGCGTGCTCTTCACTCCTGAGCACAGTGACAAAGCAAAGGGCAGCGTTAAGGAGCTGAAGACAGCGGCCCAGATGATGCAGCTCGCGCAGCATCGAAAAAGCCCACCCATAGATCTAGGCATTGATCTTCTCGTATTGAAAGAGCGCAGGCGGCGACCCGAGTATCAATTAACCAGCAAGAGCGTCCTCGAGGCAAACGATTTTGACACAGCGCTGTGGGCGCCTGACCCATCTGGCAACTTCGTGATCGGGGTTAAAGATGGGATGATCGTTGCGAGGCACGACACGGGAACCGCCGTACGAGGCAAGTCCGCGAAACGTATACTTGATGCCATTTTTGAGCTTGAGCTCGTATCTACGGCATCCCACGCAGGGTATCTTGGACGTGAGTTGAAAAAGGCAGAAATCGCTCTGAAGCTGGGAAGGAGCTATGCACAGGATGATACATTCTGAGGTCTGGCTCTGTCAAAAGCAAAGACGAACTAACTTTCCGCTTCAAAAGGTGTGAACAAATCTCGCGTTCATTCATACGAATTTTGGTCGCTGCGAGAGCATTTCGGGTAATGTTAGTGGCCGATACGGCATTTGCTCGATCTCTCGGCGCACGTGATCTATCAGCTCATTGGTAGACAGCGATTCTTTTTGCCCCGAAAAGCGTGCCGTCACGGCGAGGCTTTTCCTCTGCTCCTCTTTTTCCCCAATGACAACGACATAGGGCACCCATTCTTTCCCGGCAGAGGCGACTTTCTTGCTGACTGACTCATCGCGGTCGTCGATGTCAACGCGTATTTTCGCATTTCTGACCTCGCTTGCGACCTCTCGCGCGTATTGAAGATGCTTTTCGGAGACAGGAACAACCCTAACCTGCGTCGGCGCAAGCCATACGGGCAAGGCCGGCACTCTCTCGAGCGCCTGCGCCTCGAGGATCGCGCAAAGCACGCGCTCTATGCCACCCGTCGGGGACGTGTGCAGGATAATGGGCCAGCGTTCTCCCGCTTCGGTATAGTACTTGATATCAAACCGCTCCGCGCTCTCCACGTCAATTTGAACGGTCGGACATTCGATTGGTTTCCGCGAAGTATCTAAAGCCGCGAGATCGCACTTGCAGACCCAGTAATGAACGCGTTCTGACAAGAGTTCTACCAAGAAAGGGCGCTTAAACTCGCGAGCGATCTGCTCTACCCACTTTTTGTTGTCATCATAAAATGCCCTCGTGCTCCGAAATATCGCCTGATATTTCACGTCGAGATCCAAACCCGATTTGAACCCGAGTCTCAGCTGCTCGATGAAGAAACGCTTGGCTTCGCTCATGTCTCGGCAAGCGGTGTGCATGTCAGGCATCGTAAAAGCCCGTTGGCGCTTGAGACCAGTCAATTCGCCCCGCTGCTCATACCTGAAAGAATAAGTCGAAAGCTCGTACAGTTTCAGCGGCAGGTCTTTTTCGGTCAAATGCATCTGGTGCATCATACTAAACATACCAAAGCAGGCAGCGAATCTGAGCATCATATCGCGTGCGCCCGCTTTCAGCCGATATTGTCGCTCACCAAACTTGCTCGCGTGTTCACTGACTGCTCTGCTGGACAGGTCATACATAACCGGCGTCTCGACCGGCATCGCCCCGTAGTTCACCGCGAGGAGATAAGAATAGTCGATGAGGAGATCACGGACTAGTTTTCCTTTCGGCAGCCACTTGAGGTGTCCCGCGTCTGACAGCGGCTCGTACTCGACGAGCTCCTTCTCTTTCATTAGCTTAATATGCGGCAACTCCGCTTCTGTGCTGTAGAGAGCGTGTTGCCCCAGTTCGTAACTAACGATGTCCTTGAATTCGGCGTCCGTCGAGTGAAACGCAGTCGCCGGAGTTATCGTACCGCTAGGCTCAAGTACGTAGAATTCGCTTTCGACGGCCTTCTTCTCCGGTTTTGCCTCTGGGTGAATAGATCTGGATAGTTCAGCAAGAGGATGCCCTTTACACTTCAAACTGAACGATTTGTACCATCCGAATGGCGCCCTCAGCACTTCAAAGCCGACGAGCAGAGATTCAATCTCCTGCAGGATGTTCAAAGCAGTCTCGGGTGATGCCAACTCGGAACTCAAATGAGCGTAGGGATAGATCACGACCCGCTTCGTGGCGACCTTAGTCGCAACGTCGCCTATTGCATTCGCTGCGTCGGCTGCCACGTCGTCAATACTCGTCTCGTCACCGCGTTCTGCGGCGACAAAGGCGACTAAAGCCTCCTCCATTCGCGCCTGTTTGCGTGAATCTTCCGTATCTTCAGCGTACTTGCTTGCCTTCGTGACCTGGTACTCAATATAGTCAACGTGCATTAGCAGAAGTCGCATGTTTAGCAGTCCTCTGTTCTCAAATCACGGTCGCAAGGTGGTTTTACAAGGGTGACAAGTGCAGCCTTCACGGCTCACGCGGTCTTTAAAACTAAAAAAATCCTTAATACAAGTGTGTTCGCCTTAAAGAAGGCCTTTGACTAGTATAAACTTTTGACGAACGTGTACAAGATGACAGTTACAGCTGCTACGATTAGGAGATCGTGAAGGTACGGGATCTCAAACAAAATCAACGAGATGACAAATACTAAGGCAAGCGTAATCCAATCAATTCGAAGTGGGTATCGCGGCCGTTGCATATCAAACCATACACTACCTTATGGTATAAAATCCTATTGCTTTTTTTGCGAAAAATAACTTGGAAGCGAGCTTGTTTTTCAAAACGAATCAATTAAGGCAGCCTATTAAATACGTCGAGGTGACTCCAGTAATGCGCACCGCATAGAAGAGGCCAAGAGGCAGTTCGCGTGGTACAACTATCGGCCTATAGTTGTCGTTGTATAACATAGTGCTTCCATTCTTGCCTTTTTCCACTGCCAGCGCCCTGTAGCTCTCTCCTATGTACTCACGGTTTCGCTGACGGGCAACGCGGTGGTGCTCCGCTGTCAGCATTCGCGATCGATCTTTCTGTACTCTGCCGGTCACAGGTTTCAAAAAAAACGCGGCAGTCCCCTCTCTGCGCGAAAAACGTGTGATGTTCACTTTGAGCGGCGTAACTTCCCGCAGTAGGTCCACTGTGGCCCGAAAATCCTCAGCCGTTTCACTCGGGAAGCCTACAATGAAGTCAGTCGATACAGTAACGTCTCTAAGTTCGTGACGGAAGCTCGAGACAATGTGCTTAAAGTCGAACACCGTATGACCTCGCTCCATTAGCTCCAAAATCCGATCTGAACCCGACTGCACCGGCAAGTGCACGAATCTGTATATCCGAGGATGTTTAAACGCTTTCAACAGATCCTCTGCGATATCGAGAATTGAGGACACGTTCATCATCCCGACGCGGAGCTTAAAGTCGTGTTCAATTTCGCATAGCGTTTCAACAAGGTCGGGTAATCGGTAGCCCTGATCTAACCCGTATACTCCCCCATCCTGCGCAGTCAGGAAGATTTGTTTTGCACCATTTTGAACACTCCGCTCCACATCCCTGCTGATGGCTTCGATGCTTCGGCTCTTCAAAGGACCTCTGATGAGCTTTACGATGCAGTAGCTGCACCTTCCCCCACATCCTTGAGCGATCTTTACTTTGGCTGTGATGCTGGGTCTTGGTGCAGATGTGGCGGTACGCGAGAAACGAGCGTCTATGTAAGACGCCACGCCGCTGATCCGCATGGTTTTCAATGCCGGATACAACGCGCTGAGCCGATCCCCAAATGGCCCTGCCATGCAGCCGGTGATAATGAGCGTTCGCTCGCCTAACTGCTGATATAGAATGTCTATCCGCCTTAGGATCTTTTTTTCGGTCGTCCCGATAACCATACACGTGTTTAGAACGAGCACCTGAGCATCCTCGGTAGATTCGACCACCCTGTGGCCCTTTAGCTTAAGCATCAGCTCTTCGCTTTCGCTTTGGTTCAACGTGCAACCATAGGTTTCTAGATAAACCGAGGTCATTGCTCTTGCTCAAAGGCCGTGTATCGTGCGCGAGACAAGTACATATTCGCGTGAATCGTTTCGACCGTTCTCCAACGTCAGTTGCTTGCAGTGTGATCAATAAAACGGCGTTTAACCCAATGAGAACTAACTACATGCGAATAGATAACTATACCTTTTGACGCTAAGATTATAGAATAAAATCGAACGTAGCGCGCCTACGTTCTGCAGCAGCCTATGAAGATATCTGTGATTATTCCGACGATGGATGAGCCAGCCATAGCTGACGTTCTTCACGATGTCCTTGACGCGCTGCAACAGCACAGCGTGGAATTAATCGTGGTCGACAAGTCAAAAGATGAGACAGCTACGCGTGCCGCAGAGCTCGGAGCAAAGGTAATCCATCAGACGGGGACAGGGTATGGAGATGCGTACATCACAGGATTTCAACACATATCTGAAGACACTGAGACAGTCGTCATTCTGGATGGCGACTATACCTACGATCCGTACGACATTCCAAAGCTGCTTCAGGCTATCAACGACGGCGCTGACCTTGTAATAGGTGCTCGATTTGCTCTTATGGACAAAGGAGCAATGAGCCGGAGAAACGCTCTTGGCAACAGACTGCTAACCGCCCTCATACGAGTTCTGTATCACGTACGCATAACCGATTCTCAATCAGGAATGCGCGCCATAAGACGCTCCGCACTCGATCGTTTAAAACTTGAATCGCCCAACATGCCGTTCGCGAGCGAAATGATCATCGAGGCACAAAAAGAGAACCTCGCCATTACTGAGGTTCCCATAAGGTATCGGAACAGAGTCGGCCGTGCGAAGCTGTACCCGTTCAGGGATGCATTTAGCATCTTGTTTACCACAATTCGCCTCGTCCGGGACTACAATCCAATCGTTATTTTCTTGCCCATTGGTCTTGCGCTAATACTCATAGGCCTCGCCTATGGTACAACGATACTTATCGAATACACCACAACCGGCATCGTGACGCGCTTGGCAGGTGCGGTTCTCTCCGTCTTCCTCATCTTGACCGGCTTGCAGATAACGCTTTTCGGTTTGCTAGCGGATATCATACTAACGAACCTGCGACGACGATAACTACCAAAATGAACATTGGCTATGTTTCAGATGTAGTCTATCCTTTCGTGAATGGCGGAGCTGAGAAGCGTATCTACGAAATGGCAAAGCGTCTTGCCATAAATGACGAGGTGCACATCTTTGGCGTAAAGTGGTGGAAAGGAAAGAGCGATATTGAGTTGGGCGGGATTCACGTCCACGGTATTTGCAAACCGCTCAGCCTTTATGCAGGAGAGCGCCGTTCTTTTCGAGAAGCAGCGAGATTTGCAGGCAGTTTGGGCCCCATTTTTAAGCAAGACCTCGATATCATTGACTGCAATCAATTCCCGTACTTACACTGCTTTCCGTCGAGACTAATTTCGCAACTGAAACGTATCCCTCTAGTCATTACGTGGCACGAGTTTTGGGGCGATGACTGGTACGAGTACTTGGGTAAGCTCGGATTCTTTGGCAAACTGACGGAGAGAGCAACCCTGATGATAGCTGACGAGGTGATCGCTGTCTCTATGACCACAAAAGAACTCATCGCGCAGTTCAGAAAAAGCGTATCACTCGTGCCGAATGGAGTCGATGCCTCCGTGATCGATTCGATCGCACCGGCTGAAATCTCAGTCGACGCGCTGTTTGTGGGAAGGCTCATTCCTGAAAAAAACGTCGAACTGCTGGTACGAGCGATGCCTCCAAGCAAAACGCTCTGCATAGTCGGCGATGGTCCCGAAAAAGCAAAACTTGTTCAACTCTCGAAAGAACTTAGCACTAACGTGCGTTTCCGCTCAGAATTGCCTTACGAAAACCTCATAGGCGTGATGAAAGCGGCAAATTCGTTAGTTTTACCTTCCAGCCGTGAAGGCTTCGGCATCGTTGCCCTTGAGGCGCTAGCTTGTGGTACGCCCGTCATTACGAGCAATGTTCGAAAAAATGCAGCAAGAGAGCTCATCACTCACGGAGAGAACGGGTTTGTCGTTGATCTGACAGAGGATCAGCTCCGAGCAGCGCTACTTGAAGTCGACAAAGAGCGTATGCAGCGCGCGGCAAAAGCTAGCGCAGCTTTCTTTGACTGGGATCTCTTAAGTGCAGAACTTCGAAAGTTGTATGAGTCGCTGACGTAAGCGAAAAATGAGTTGCCGCAATACGCCAAACATCAGCGATTTCAAAAACATTATTACAGCAGGCACTGTTGTATGAGCAACCGCGTACTGCGAAGCTGAAATTAAGCAAAAAACAGGGGCCATACCGTGAACATATTGCTTGTGAGTGAGTTTTTTCCTTTTTGCGACGCCGCCGGCGAATTGCAAATGCCGGGAGGGGGGGAAAACCACATGTATGCCTTAGGCCGCGAGCTTTCTGGTAGGAATCACGTAGCCGTGCTGACGTCAGACGTGCCGGCAACCACTTATCCGGAAGATCGATTTCCGTTCCGCGTATACACAGTATACAACCGCAAAACTGCTGGTCAAGGCTCAGCGGATCTGCGATACGCAGTACGCCTGTCGCGAGAGTTAAAGCGTATCAGCAACGAGTTCGACGTTATTGTTCCGCAAACACTCATACCCGTCTTCTCAGCATCTCTCAGTCGCACAAAGGCGCCGGTCGTGCCAATCGTACACGACGTGTATCAACCTCTGCCGTTGGCCAACGGCATCGCTGCGTGGCGTGATCTGAAAGGAGGCGACACGTTGAAAGGGGTGCAAGCTTGTTTGCTGGAACGCGCCTGTCTTCGTTACGCCTCGACCTGCCCTATAACAATAACCGTTTCAGACCCTTCTTTTGAGACATTGAAATATTGGATCCCCCGACACAAGATTAGAGTCACTGGCAACGGCGTTTACCTAAAAGAATTTACGCACAACACGAAGGAAATTGCTGTCATTTGTATAGCACGCTTCGATGCGCCTTACAAGAACATAGACATAGTGTGTGAGGCGCTGTTCGACACGGGGGTTCAAACGGTCATAGTCGGCGATGGAAGACTTCGACCCACTATCGAACGTCGCTGGGCGAGCGAGAACATTCAGTTCACCGGTCACGTTAGCGAAGAGAGAAAAAAGGAGTTGCTTTCAAAATCAAAAATTCTTGTATCTGCGTCTTCAGCTGAAGGATTCGGGATAACACTTCTGGAAGGCCTCGCATCAGGTTGCCTGGTGGCAGCGAGCGATATAGCCCCACATCGATTCATTGACCACGGCTCTGACATCATCAAATTCTTTCCCGTGGGCGATAGCGAAGCAGTAAAATCTGCTGTGATTGAACTTCTGCAACTTTCTGGTGAAGAAAGCGCTTCGCTTCGAAAGCGGGCTAACTCTTTAATCTCCCATTACTGGGACTGGCAGGTAATCGCCCGCAAAACCGAACTCCTTCTCGATGCCGTGGTAGAGGCGCCCCGTCCACGTCAGGCGCGTTGAAGCGTCGGGTGCAAGGCCTCTAAGTCGCTCCCTCGCCGCTGTCGTATTCTATGGAACTTACGATGGCAGCAGATATCGAGTCAACTCCATCAAGCCACTCAGCCACAGAGCTGTCTTCCAACTCGGCTATAGTTTCTTGACACAGCGGCTCGCCTGCGATAACTCGCGCGCCGACTTTTCCTACTATCGCTAAGGCTAGATCAAAGTGTCCTTTTTTCTCTTGATCCAGCGCCTCTCGTATTAATTCGTCCATAGAGGCTTTATCTGCGAAAGACGCTTTCATATAGCTCTCAAACGATGCAAAAGCGCCAACAAGAGAAGATTGGATCAGTCCTACTAAGTCGTCAAGCTCCACGTCACCTGTGTCAGCTTTTTCCCTGATTATCGCCTCAATGTTTTGTAAGCCATCCAAAGATTCTTCACGCGCGAGCTTGCCAATTTCGAAACCTCTTACAACCTTCCAGCACGCAATTATTACGTCTTCTTCCATTTCAACGAATACTGTCGTAGCTGTCTCGTCCATGTTCTTGTAGTCACTTTGCCTTGCGCAGTCTATCCAGTTGCGCCAGCGCTCCTCAGTGAACGGCACGTAGAGGTTCTTTGCGTTTTTCATCGTGTAACCTGTGTAATTGTTCCCGATACGTACTTCGGGTATAATGGGATTATATTTATACGTTTCAGCCGCTTGCCGGCAGCTCTAAATAAAGCGTTCGTTCAAGTAAGTACGAATTGGATTGCTCCGGCCGTTCTGCAAATGCACACGTGGCGCGGTAGCACGCGTCTGCGTCTAAACTTCGGCTACACCATTCACAACGTGGCCAGTGAACATAACAGAGCGTATCATGTTGATGGTAGAAGCGCACCGCGTGCACAAAATATACGAATTGAACGGCTTGAAAGTCCACGCACTCAAAGACGTGAACCTTCTAATCGAAAAAGGGGATATGGTAGCAATTATGGGCCCAAGCGGCTGCGGCAAGACCACGCTCCTTAACTGTCTTTCAGGGCTCGACGAACCGACGTCGGGAATAGTCAAAATCGAAGGGATACCGCTCGCACAAATGAACGACAATGAATTGTCAGAATATCGCGCGACGAGGATGGGATTTATCTTTCAATCGTTCAATCTGCTGCCCGTCTTGACTGCCCTAGAGAATGTTGAGTTGCCGCTGCTTGTAGCCGGCATTAATGAGAGAGAGGCGCGGTTGCGGGCCTTAAGCATGCTATCGAGTGTTGATCTCGAAGAGTGGGCACATCACAAACCCTTCGAACTCAGCGGGGGACAACAACAGCAAGTGGCGGTCGCCCGGGCGCTTATAAGCAGGCCTGCAATCATCTGGGCAGATGAGCCGACAGGAAACCTAGACTCAACAGGTGCAGACCAGATCACGGCGCTTCTAAAACGGCTAAATAAGGCTAACCGGCAGACATTCGTCATCGTTACACACGATCCGTCTGTTGCTAAGACCGCGGACCGATTGATCAGCATGAAAGACGGAGCTATACTATCAGAATCAGCTGCATCTATTGTCTGATTGGCCGAGCACAGTTGTAGGGATGTAAATGTACTTACCGATGTACTTAGCACTTCTCGGCTGTGCCGTTACTGTACTCTTACTTTTTGCCGCGCTTGCGGTTACAAACAAGTCAATCTTCACAATGGGCGTAAGAAACATTATACGACGCCCGAAAAGCGCAGCCATTATAGTCGGAGCGCTCCTGGTGAGCACAGCAATTATCTCAGGGTCACTCGTTGCAAGTAGCTCCCTTGGTTATTCTGTCGTCAAGGCAACGTACGATGCACTTGGCAACGTTGATGAAACCGTTGCCCTGAATGGCCAACCATTCAACTACTCAGTATATCAACACGTTGCAGCCGATTCAGCGTTAACCAACAATACAGACGGCATCTCTCCGAGCCTCTACGGGGGGGTCCCGTCTGTGGACGACGTTACAAGCGGCATCACGTCAACAGGAGTCACGCTCGTCGGTTTAAACTTCACTCTAGACGCCCTCTTTGGCGACTTTGTTCTACTGAACGGCACACATACCAATGCGAGCGATCTGACTGGCAGCCAAGTCCTAATCAACGACAAACTTGCTCAAGATTTAGATGCACATACCGGCGATAGACTTGTTGTTTATTACGGCGAGAACGCTTCTTCCGTCAAAGCTTACACGTTCTCGGTCAAGTACATCGCACAAAACGAAGGCAAGGCGCAGTACGAGTTGAATGAAAATCTCTTTATGCAGCTCAGTGCGGCGCAAGCTGTTTTTCAACACGAAGGTCAAATCAATGAGATTAGGGTCTCGAATCTAGGCGATGTTGAATCCGGAGCCGCAAAATCTGGCAATGTGTCCGCGCTTCTCACGCAAGCCTTGTCAGGTTCGTCGCAACGATTCGACGTCAATCCCGTCAAACAAGATATGCTGGCCGCTGCAGATGCGAGTGGTGCCCAGTTTTTAAATTTGCTCGTCGCGTTAGGAACGTTTTCAGTCATAACAAGCGCGATGCTGATTGTCAACGTTTTTGTGACGCTTTCTGAACAGCGCAGAAGTGAGCTCGGATTGGCCCGCGCTTTGGGCATGAAACGCAGGCACGTCATATTGCTCTTTCTTTTTGAAGGAGTAACCTGCGCGTTACTGGCTGCAGCCATCGGGTCAATATTGGGGATCGGAATCGGCGCTGGTCTCATAGATACGCTCAACGCGGCCACTACGGCAGGAAGCCCCGCAGGAGCGTCCCTTGTTCTGCATTATGATCTCACTGACCTCTTGACCGCTTTTCTTATAGGTCTACTTGTTACGGTCGCAACGATTGCGTTCGCTTCCTACAGAATCAGCAGGTTAAATATCGTCCTCGCGATACGAAATGCCGAAAATTCCGAACAAGCGCCACGCCTACCGCGGGGGGCGCCCATACTCGGTGTGGGTCTACTAGTTTTTGGGTTTGTCGTGTACGGCGTTTCACCTCAAAGTCTGGCAGCGCAAGTTATGGCACCCACGCTCATCATCTTTGGCCTTGCCCTCGTCGCCCTACGAGCCATTAAACGACAGCAAGTACTCACTGTAGCAGGAGCAGCGGTAGTACTCTACAATGCAGGCATGATCTTTAGCAGCTCAGGCTTCAACAATTTCGCCACGGCGGTTAGTTTCACCGCGAGCTGCCTTCTCTTAGTGCTAGGCGCGGTTCTGGTAGTTCTTGTCAACGCTACCTCGTTATTGAAGCTCTTCTCCAAGCCGCTGACAAGGCTTAAAGCCAGTCAAGCTCTGATTAGACCTTCGTCGGCGTACTGCCTCCAAAAAAGGGAGACGTTGGGAACGACGGTTACGATATTATCTCTCGTCATTTTTCTAATGATCGTAGCGCTAGTTACTGCTGCTGTCTATCAACCAGATATGAACCAGCAAACCGGCGGATACGACATTCGTGCGACATCAAGCACGCCATTATCAAACTTGACAACGCTGGAGGTCCAGTCACCCACGTCCGAATCACCCGCAAAACCTGTGGCGCTCTTGAACGCTTCAGATATAGACTTTTACGATGGCCTCTTTGTTGCGAATGCAACAGGGACGAGCATAAATGGTCAAGCGCTCTACCAGCAGGGACCTGAAACAAACGTTTATGGCATAGATGCGAATTTTTCGGAGCACGCACAGTACGGCTTCAAGGACATTCTCGCGGGCTTCAACTCATCGGAAGTCTGGAATCTGGTAAGCAACCCTCACTACGTCATCGTAGACTCAAGCTATTTGTATGGCCCCAACGGCACCCAAGTCAGCGCAGGCGACACCATCTCATTTGACGCGGGTAACGGCACTGCACGCTTTTTGGTTGCCGGCGTCCTTGATGAGTACTATTTGCACGGCATTTTTATGAGCAAGCAACAAATGCAGCACTATTTTCCGGAAGTAAAGGGCGATACGCTGTTTCTCATAAAATCAGCGAGCGGGATGAAACCTATCAATCTTAGCTACGACCTCGAGAGAGGTTACAAAGCTGCTGGCCTCAACGCATTTCTCATTAGTGACGAAGTTTCGCAGATGATGACGCAGAGCCAACAGTTCTTTCAGCTCACCGCGACCTATCTCGGCCTCGGGCTTATCGTTGGCATCGCTAGCGTGGGAGTCGTGACGGTGCGATCCACTATAGAGCGGCGCCAAGAGATAGGCATCATGCGCGCCATAGGTTTCAACCGCGGACTTGTCGTTAAGTCGTTACTGTTTGAAGCGACCTTTGCCACCACGTTGGCAGCAGCTGTAGGCCTCTCAGCCGGATTGGTCGTTTCTTACGCCATATACACTAACTTGAATCAAACCGTGAAAGTGCCGTTTACGATTCCGATCGTTCAGGTTATCCTAGTTCTTGTAATCGTTTATCTGGCAGTCGCCCTCTGCACGGCCATCCCTGCACGAAATGTGTCGCGAATACTGCCCGCAGAGGCCATTCGGTATGTTGAGTAAGCTCCGGTCAAATTCTTACGAACAAGAACGGGCCAGGTCCAGCGCAAATGCGCGAACTCTGCGCGAACTGCTTGTGTGAAAAGGCTCGGCACGCGAGTTGAGCTCTCTAGAAACTGAGAGTAAGTTCGGTCCCGTTTTGGACGTCGCTCTCATTCACCGCGATTTGCTTCGTGACGTTGCCGATCGTCACCTTGTATGCAGGGCCAGTTTTGATTCCGTACGGCATCCCAACCGTCGCATAGGGGACCACAAACACGTGGGTCCCGTTCACTCGAGCACTCTGCGTATAGGTGAACGTCCTGTTTTGATTTGTGGTGACGTTGAGGGATAACGTAGCGTTTCCATTGCCGCTAACAGCTATACGTGCGCCCTCAACGTATTCAAAGATCTTAACATACTGTATATTAGTTCCGTTGAGCGTGCCCACCGTAGTTGGCGATTCGTAAATCAAGCGATAATGGCTGTATCCGTTGCCATCGTAATATTGCAATCTGACGAGTGTCGTGTTATAATACGCGGCGGTTGGCACGGTCTGCTGCTGCGTTGTGCCATTTTGGTCTACGTAGCTCTGCGTCGTGAGAAACGTATCGACCCCTTGTCCTGATAGAAGCGCAATCGCTGGGAACTTGTCGGTGTAGTCCGCCATTTCGTAATCGGTCATCACATATTTGACGTGGTCTTTCTGGATGATGCCTAAGGTGCCTGATTCATTCTGGCTCACGAAAAACGTCGCGGAGTCGTTGACGCCCGTTTGGAAGTTGTTCGCGATGGCTGGCCTATGACCCAGGAAAATGATCCAGTTCCCGTAATCCCACCAGCTAAGCACCCCGTATGCAGGTATCTGGTTCGACGTGACATTATAGTTCGAAGTTGCTGGCGTGTTGGCATTCAGCCACTGACACGCTTCCGCCCAGTCGCTTGGTGTAGAGGAGACGCTCTGCGCGGTCGTCGTGGTCGCACTAATACTTGGCAGGAGCAAAACGGCCACGACAACGAGGACTCCGAGAAGTTGTGTGTATTTTACTTCACGCCCGAAGAGTTGAGGAACCGCCGCAGCGTCGCGTACGCCCGACAACTTGCCATAGGATTTGCCAATCAGCGCGTCCATGATCCACACTATCACGAACCCAGAAAGGATCGCGACGTTGGCAGACAACAGAAACGCAAATTGTACTTGGATGGAGCCAAGCACAAAGGCAAAGACGCTCCAAACGGCCAGCAATACGGCTGCCGCGTCCTGTTTCTTCCACGCGCGATATACAAGCACGACGAGACCGGCCAGACTCACAAATAGCAAAAGCTGGAAGTAGCTAGCGGCCGCAGCAAGCGTGAAGCTTCCTCCCACGAAGAATAGCGGTTGCGCCTCGGCTACGGTCTGTAAGACCCCGGTTTGCGTGAAGAACCCATATCCACTGAACACCGTTACAGTGAGACTCGGGTTCCACACATAGAGGCCAATGCTCGCAGCGACTACGAGCGCGCAGATCGTCAGCGGGTAAGCTGCCGGCCGCATGCCTCTCATGTAATACGCGAGGAATCCAAATATCGCAAAAATGACTATTAGTGCCACTAAAAACAGCGGTTGGAACAGAGAAAGCTGTAGGGTGTCTATTGTCCGTGCGAAATGGGTTGTGAGACTCACAGGAAGGGTCGTAATCAGCGATACGAAAAGCATCGTTACCAAGACAATCGTGAGATTGTCAGACGACAGCCGTTTCACGTGGTTTATACTGTACTGGACAATGGCATACGCCCCGATAATGCCAAGGAAGAAAAACGAGCCGAGCCACGTCAGCAAACAGGCGGTTACAAAAACTCCAGCCAGTGCTGCATAGAGCAAGATTCGCTTGTCTCCACCAGTGAAGGCCAAACGCCGAACCTTGCCAAACGTCAGCTCACCCCTCAACGCGAACATCAAGAACAGGAACAAAAGCGCCGGGAAAAGCACTTCCACAGCGACGTGGTGATTGATATTGCCTACCATCGAATCCTGGATATTCGCCGGGATGACCGTAAGAAGTGCGGCCGCGACGATGCCCGCCTTCCAGTCAAAGATAAGCTTTGTTATGTAATATATGGGCAAGATCGCGAGAGCCCCTAAGAGCGCAGGGAACGTCGCGACGGCAACTTGCCAGTCGACGTGAAACAGCGCCATCGCCACCAGCGTGTATGCCCCAGCCAGAAAATCGTAGAGTGGTGGCCAGCCGATCCAAAATCCGGTAGGGTAGTTGACATAAGGATCATAGGCAAGCACGTAAGGAAAATGCTGTATCGTGTTCTCGATTATTCTGAGGTGGTAGTACGGATCAAAATCGTTGATGATGATGCTACCACCTTGGATGGAACTCGCCCACGGGAGTATAATTCGCAAATAGAGAGCAACGATGAAGATAACAAGAAGCATCACGGCCCTTTCCGCATGCTTTTCTCTAAACCATCCCAAGTTCGTGTGAATCTCCCCTCGCAGGTCGCTTACTGCAACTACTAGATCTTTTCAGGCACGTTCGCTTGCTGAGGCGTCGAGGTGCCAATTGGCAGCGCAAACACATATTTTAGAGCATCGTGAAGTATTTAAAGGGTGCGCCTGCGGCGTCCCTTATATATTACCTGCAGCAGAAGATGATGATGAGTAGCGCTGCTGCGCTCGATGGCCGCGAGGTTCGATGTTCAGACGTCAGACAAAAAAAGGTAGACTGCTGCGTAATAAAGACGTCACTGACCTCATCGACCAGGCAGATGAGAAGTTCAAGCACGGGCAGTTCGGCGACGCGGCCAATCACTATGACGCAGTGCTTGAGCGAGCGCCCAACAACTTCAGAGCGCTGCACAACAAAGGATTGGCATTGTTCGCTCTTAGCAAGTTCGACAAATCAATCGAGTGCTATGACCGAGCGCTTGAGATCCAGCCAAATGCGGCCCATGTGAAGCTCAATAAAGCGATATCACTAAACAGCAACGGAAACTTCCAAGAAGCCAAAAGTCTGTTGGATGAGATTGTACGACTTACGCCGACGAACAAGGAAGCGCTTAACGCGCGGGCGTTGTCCGAATTCAACCTCGGTCTTGATAGCGAAGGGATGGAAGACCTCAAAAAGGCCATAGAAATTGATCCTGCCTATACCATGGCCTGGAATAACCTTGGATGTTTCTACCTCGGCCTAGGCGAGCTTGATTTAGCTATTGAGTGTTTTGACCAAACACTTGCCGTCGACACAAGAAATTACGACGCCTTTTTGCTCGAAGATATGGCGGTCGAAAGACGCGAGAGAAGGTTGAAGCGTCCTTAATCGGTTAGTTATCGCCGGGCCAATATTGGCCTTTGGTTGTCTTACTCTCGAAAGAGCCTTTTCTGATGGCTGCCTCGACACCGCCAGTGTCGTCAGCCGGAAATACAAAAAAATGTGTGATAATTTACAAGTAAGGCGTTGAACAAGGGCACAAGAACTGACCGTCGCCCGGATGTGTAGGGTGAACCGTCAACGGCGTTTATGTCTAATAAGTCACTCTTGGGATGGGGAAAACAGACTGCCACGACCTGCTCAAGCAGATGATCGATGATAACATTGTTATATTCCACTGGCAGGAAAAACGTGTAAGCGACAACGTTGCGCAAATAAGCATTGTTGGCTGCGAAGACAGCTCCTTGCCTGTGTTGCCCTTTAAGGCAACAGGATTTGCCAAAACGTTCGAAACCCCTCAACACGCCGAAGCCTTTGCTGTTAGCAATACCGTTGGATTCATTCATATCGAAAATATGCTGGGAGACGCCTACATCCAAGACCAATCGATTGCCGAACAACTTAGATTGCATCTCGTACTAAAGCCAACCAGCGAGCTAACAATACTGAGCTGCCAACTCACGTTTGCTAGCTCCGGCGCGTTCGAGACCCTGAATTAACAAAGTGAGGTCCCCGCTCACTTTTTCGGGCCATGCGCGTCCCTCTTAGTAATCTCCCAGATTCATCACATATTTACGTCAGTGTCCCGAGAAACTTCTTTGAACCTGGTGAGACCGCCGCAATCCATGAATCAAGCGCGTGAAAAGAATACAAAAAAGAGCAAAACTGAATTGACGCTAGTCATTAGTTCGCTGAACACGCAAAGGACGCTGCGATCGCCACGTGCAACCTTTCGAGGGCTAGAAATGAATAAACACGAATTTGACTTTCTAGATATACCGGCGCCTGATCGAGATCTGATCAGCAGTTTTGTGAGCGCAGTGCAAGCATGGGCCCCAATAAGTCTCCAAAGGATCATTCTCTACGGTTCAGTCGCAAAAGGTGTTTTTCCAGAAGTTTATGACATCGATATAGCGATGCTCTTTTCCAGTGATTTCGATCATCCTCAGTTTTACGCTGAGATTTATCGAATAATAACCGATCTTGAGCCTCAGCGCGAATTGCACGTCGTCCTAAAGTGGGAAGAAGAGATAGAGCCAGCGTATCAAGAGTTAATTGAAAAGGACGGAATCACGCTGTTTCCGTAAAAGGTGCTGGCTGCTTCCTACATCAATGGATGGACGATTGTGTCCTTCTTGGATAATAGCTCGTCTATCGTCGGCGAATCCTTCATTGCGTTGCTGATTGCATTTTTTGTCGCCTGGTAGTTATAGTCATATAGTTTTTTCTTATCTTTTGCACTACCATGAATATAGACTGACGCGATTATCATCAGCTCATTCGCCATAAAGGCCGGAATAACGTCTTCTTGAACACTGTCGAGGACTGCTTTTGCTATCGCGGCTTGGACAGGCCCGAACATAAGCTCAGCTTGGGCTTCACCCTTAATCGAGACCTTGTTTACCATAAGCGTGGTCGGCTTGACAGCATAGTTAGGAGCCAATATTGCCAACAACGCAGTATGACCCATTCGCGGCGTCGCGAGACCGGTGAGGAAAGCCGTCTCAAAAGCGCCTCCTTTTTGACCGATTGCGATGTCTATGTGTGCAAGTTCCGGCATTTCGCCAACTAAGGCCTCGCCAGTTCGTGTTCCTAATTCCTTTCTAGAGACTTCGCTCTCCATTTTTTTGCCTCGTTCGACCTAGTTTTGGTTGCCCGTATATATCGTTTGCCGCGTGACACAGCGTCGTCTCTGAAGTCAGAAGAAAGCTAGAACAACCGATGTCGCCCTGTGCTGAAAGGTTTATGTTGATAGAAAGATAGTAAAAACCATGAAAATTGTCATAGGATACGAGAGCTACCATGGCAACACGCGAACGATGGCATATGCATTGGAGCGCGGAGCACGAGAAGCAGGAGCCGAAACGGTGATCAGAAACATACGGCAAATCAAGCCTTTCGACATCAAGAACGCAGACGTGGTCGTTGTCGCCACCCCTACCTACCATCAAAAACCGCCCTCGAACGTGCGTTATTTTATGAAAAATTATGATAATTTCGATTTTAGCGGCAAGACCGCCTTTGTGTTAGGTTCGTGCGAGGAACTCGGTGACGCGATCGACCAAACCATAGACTTTTTCCGCTCAAAAGGCGCGACTGTCCTCACGCCGCCTATCAGAGTGAAGGGCAAACCGACCAAAGCCGATCTCGAATCGTGCCAGCAAAAAGGATCAGAGCTAGCGACCAAGTAGCACTTTTGCTAGGGGCCTCGAAGCATTTTAGCGCTACACTGATTAACTTTCAACGGTGAGATGCTGCGCATCAAGCCTATTGTTTGAAAACGACCGAAACTTTGCTTCAGATGCAGCAGCGAATGTTGTTTGCACTTTGACCGCCCACGAGGATCTGCTGAGTTACACCAGGTGAATCTCGCGCCCGTCAGCAAAAACTCGCGGTTTGCGAATTATTGCATCGAGGTGCACGCCTGCGACGACGTGTCCTCCAATCGTACTGTTGTCGCCTAAAGCGATATGCGCAGTGCCTCGCACCTTCTCATCTTCCAAAACAACGCCGATTATGCGCGCGCGGGGATTTGTCCCGATTCCGAGTTCTGCGATATTTCGTGCTTCGTCTCCAAGTGGGTTGATGATCTTGAGGACTTCCTTCGCACGGTCACCTTGGACGTCAACGGCGCGACCTTCTTCGACTCGAATCTTTATCGGATGTTTTAAAAGTTCGAGACCAGCCATGGAGCCATCGATCACGACGGTGCCTTTGCAGTTTTCGGGAGCCGTATAGACCTCCCCGGCCGGCAAATTTGTGCTGCAACCTTGCTGTTGACAGCACCCCACGTCGAGGTTCCATTTCGACGCATCGACTTCAAACGAGATGTCAGTTCCAAGATCTGAGACAAGTCGGATCTCCGACGCGCCTTTGAACGTTTCGGCTAGGCGGCGGGTATGTTCCACCACCTCCCGGGGATTCGCGGTCAAACCGCCTTCAATCATCATTTGCTCAGTGACGCCGGGCATGCTCGCGGTTCGCACACCGGCATCATTTGCCTGCTTTCGCGCGCTCGTGTGCGTCAGTGACATCGTCGTAGGGGCGATAACAACGTCAACGTTTCGCATAGCTTCTGCCACTGCTCGGGGGGGCTCTTCTCCGTGGCGGGAGCGCGGCGGCATCGTCATCATTATAGCGTCGCAGTCCATTTCGCGCGCCGTATCATACAATGATTTGGCAATCTTAATCCTCAACGTGTCGGTGACGATAAGCACGATCTCGGTTTGTTTTAAGCCGAGGTACGTGTGTAAAATCGTCCACGAGCTTTTGTATCCGCTAATGCGCTCACTTCCTTCGAAGTCCTTGAGTGCTCTACCCTTATATAATTATTTTATGCAGTGTGTGAAACGACGCCGAGCAAGCGCTGACCGTCCGCAAGCGTTCCGCAGTTGATTTCGTTTACAAAAACATTAAACTAGCAGCACTGCTATTACTATTGGTTCCATGAGACAAAGCGAAGCAGAAGCAGCAAACATCGTGCAGATTGAACGGATAGACGATCTATGGGCCTACGTGCTTCCAGATGACAAACTGGTGACCGGAAGCAGCTATGGAAACAAGAAATGCTTCGCGAATTCAAAAGCGACGGGAGCGATCGAAAGCTTGTTTTCCCTAGACCTTGGGAGGAACGTCATTGGCTCAACGCTCGTCCGCTACTACGACGCGGAATCCGGCGTGTTGCTTGAACAGACTGGCACCGGAGATTTCACAATTCATCCGGCGTATCAAAAACGCACGTTCAAACTCGCTCACGGACTCCGCGTTTCAGAGATTTTCTATGTGCCAAACGCGCCGCAAGATCATCTTGACGAGTATGCCGCTGCTTATTTAGGGCTACAGATCAGGAACAAAACCGCAAACGTCCAGAGGATCTCTATAGTGGCCTATTCGGACCTGCGCCCTACGTACCTCGCAACAGCTCCCGATGTGGAAATCCGTTATAACTACAAGAACGCAGCCATAATAGCGAGCAATCAAAGCAATGAGCACTGGACTAGATTCTTTGGAACGACGGCGAAGAATCCAATATGCTCGTATACCACCGACATTTCAGCGGTCACCGACAATTTCAATGTCACCCCGAGCCTGCGTCCTTCGTGCGAGCAGTATCTTGGCGGCAGTTTCTCCTCAGAGCGCTGTTCCGTACAATACGTCCCGCTTAAAGACGAATCTGCGGAACTGAATTCAGCGAAAGGCAGCGCTGACAATCGCGCAATCATCGGTAGGATCCAAGTAGACATCGACCTACCCCCAGAGGAGGAGGAAGAGTTCACCTTTGTGATCGGCTTCTCGATGGCGGGCGACGCAGACGCCATTCGCAAATTTGAGCTGCTTGAAAACTATGAAAATGCATACGAACAGACATTACAGCATTTCGTAAATGAATGCAGCTATTCGGTGGTCATGACCCCTGACCAGGTCATTAACAGAGGGGTGCAGTGGGCCAAAGCTAATATGGCTCGCGTGAAAGCCCTGTATCCGCAAGGCTGGGGATTCACGAATGATCCGAGCCTCTCGAGCAATATCGTCGCCAGGGATACCGCGTGGTTTGCATTTGGGTGCGACTACGTAGCTCCGGAGTTTTCTAAGGAGGCTCTGAGAGTCTTTAAGCGGCTGCAATCGGCAGATGGACTCATCGCTGAATACTATAACGGCGTGACCGGAGAAGTTGACGACTACCAGCTCAACATTAACGACGATACGCCGCTCTACATCCTCGCCGTCGAGCACACGTTCCAGATCACGGATGACCGCTCATTTCTCGAAGAGATGTACCCTTCCGTAGAAAAAGCTGCTGATTACATTGTTTCTCAAGAAGACGAGCGTGGCCTCGTATACTGCAAATCGAACGGCGTGGGCGTCTATGGCATCTGCGGCTGGCGGAACATAATCCCAAACTACGCCATAAACGGCGCGGTTACCGAGGTTAATGCGGAATGTTTCGCGGCGCTGCGAGCGACTGCGCTGTTGGCCGATTTTATGGGCCACGACGATCGAGCGGCGTATTTTCGAACGGAAGCCAAGAAGCTCAAGAACGCGATCAACACGCACTTAATCGACCTCAAGAACGGTCTTTACTACCTAAACATCGACGTATCCGGCAATGAGCACCCGGACGTTACGTGCGATCTAATATTTCCGGTGATTTTCAACGTAGCCACTCCCGCAACATCGCACCTCATCATCGACCGGCTCAACCGCCCCGACTTCTTGACGACAGCAGGCCTGCGAACCGTGCCGCGGACGGCCCTGAACTACCATCCCGAACGAGGATGGGGCTTGACAGGCGGGGTGTGGCCTGACGTCGCCTTCATGTTTGCCTATTCGTGCTCGACCCATCAGCCAGATGTTATGGTAAACATCATGCGCGGCACGTTTCGCCAGTACGAGCTTGACCCAACAAACCAGAACACGGTCCCTGGGCAGTTCTCCGAGTGGTATCACGGGGAATCCCTCGTCAATAACGGCATGAAGCTTTCACCGTGGTTCCCACCGAAATACTTGTGGACCGCCGTGGAAGGCGTGTGTGGCGTCGGCCTCTACCGCGGGTTGCACATCAACCCCAACATTCCACTCAGATGGAAATGGGTGAGCCTTTCAAACATGCCGTATCACGGCAGCGCTGTGACCTATTTTGCGTGCTGGGTAAAAGGGCGCCTCACTATTTTCGCAAACTATCCGTTTGCGACGAGCTTGAAAAACGCTGGCATCGAACTCGATGATGATGTTTCGGCCATGATTCACGAACAGCTTGAAGAGATACACCTCGTTGCGCTCGCGTCGCCATCCCACGTCGTTATCTGTGTCGGCAACATGGCGGCTAGTTCGACTTCGTTCACCTTCAGTGTGAGTGAGATCATCGAAACCTACGTTAAGCCCGGCCGCTATCGAATACGGGTGTTCCACAGCGAAATCGACGACTGGTACGATCAAGGAGCTCGCGAAAGCAGCAACATCCGCGGTTTCACCGTCGGACTCGAAGTGGGCGGATTTAAGCTGATTGAACTGACCGCTCAAGTCACCTAGCGCGAACCGCCGTCAACCACCTTGAGCCATTCTTGGAGTGAGCGTTTGTCGGTAGCTGCGGTGTTGTCGAGTGTGAGTGGTGTAACGGAGACAAACCCGTTGTTCAGGGCGTAAACATCGGTATCGGGCTGCTGACTATTCTTAAAGTCGCTTCCGATCCAAAAGTAAGCGTTTCCGCGCGGGTCCAAGCGTTCTATGATCCTGATGTCAAAAACGTTTCGCTGGAGCCGCGTTATTTTGTATCGCGCGACGGCAGCGCTCATCGGAACGTTAACGTTCAGCACATCTACCTTCGCCGGCAGCCCGCATGCAAGGGTGTGAGCGGCTAATGTTCTGCCAACGTCTGCTGCCAAGCCAAAATCTACTTCGGATCGTGTCTCAAAGACGTGTGCCCGGTGCGCCTGCAGTGAGATGGCAATAGCGGGAATGTCCTGGCTTGCGCCAGTTAACGCGGCGCCTAAGGTGCCCGAAGTCATGACAGACTCTGTGCTGACGTTCTCGCCGACGTTGATGCCCGCCACCAACAAATCTGGTTTTCGTTTCAAGACCGCATATTCAGCAATAAGCACGGCGTCCGTAGGGGTTCCCGCGACCTCATATGCTTCATATCCCGCAACATTCGCACTGGACACCCGGATTGGCTCAAAGAGGGAAAGTGACCTTCCTACGCCGCTTTTTTGGACCGAAGGAGCGACGAGGATGAGTCTACCCAGATCGCTCAGCGCGTTTGCTGCTGCAACTAGCCCCAAAGACCGTATGCCATCGTCGTTCGTTATCAGAATTGTTTTTTCCTGCGACATGAGCCCCCCTGCGACATGAGCCCCCTTATAGCACCTATCAGCGCCTAAGCAAACTAGCGCTCGACAAGCACACGAGCATCATCACACCCAAGGCGAGTTGAAACCTATCACTTGATGTAACGCGCAGCTCAATGCGTAAGAGTCACGAACGCCCTACGTGCACGGAACGTGATAGTCTTTGCGCAATACAGTTGTTGGAGGAGCCACTCCTGTTTGAGGGTTTTGCGGAACAGCTTTCATCGATTCTTGTACCACACGTTACACGCACCCTCGCCGGAAACCATGCACGGCCCAACCGCTTTGTGCGGCACGCAGGCCTTTGCGAAGAGTTTACAGTCGGTAGGCACTCTGAGCCCCTGCAAGACAAGGTTGCAGATACACCCAGTTTTGACTTCTCTGCTCGCGAAATCGAGATTGTGCCTCAGCCGGGCATCGTATGACGCAAACTCACGCTTTATCGCGTACCCTGACTGACTGATGACAGGAAAGCCACGCCATTCAACGTCAACGACGTCGAATGTCCGTTGCATAAGTTCTTGCGCTTTGACGTTTCCTTCGTAGTGCACGACGCGCGGATAGGCATTTTCCACCTTGTGCTCGCCATTAACAATTTGCTTCGCGATAAGATAAAGCCCATAGAGCACGTCATTAGGCTCAAATCCTGCAACTACTTGTGGAACTGAGAATTCCTCGAATGGGCGCAACCCAATAATAGTGCAGACGTGTCCCGGCAGCAAAAAGCCGTCTATTTGGGCCCCGGATTGGTATACTTGCCCCAAAAGCCACCGTAGCGCCGGAGGAATGAGTCGATGCGAGCACATGATCGAAAAATTATCAGGCAGCGTCTGCAATAGCGCTACAGACGTCGTTGGCGCCGTTGTTTCGAATCCCACAGCGATGAATACCACTTCATTGTCGGTCTTTTTTGCGAGCTCTGCGGCGTGTGTGATGCTGCCCACGATGTGCACGTCCCCTCCTGAGTCGGCCAGAGACCCTTCAGTCCCGGGCACGCGCATCAAATCGCCGTAGGTCGCGACCGTAATGCCATCCTTCACCATCTTTATGGCCGCGTCGATTTCTCCTTGGGGGGTAATGCACACCGGGCAGCCGGGCCCCATTACTACACGCAAGTTTTCGGGCAAGAGGGATCTCACACCGAAGCGAGTTATCGACGCCTCGTGGGTTCCGCAAACGTGCATTATTTTGATCTCTTTCCCGTGTTTACGCACGAGCTTGCCTATTTTGTCAGACAGCCTGAGTGCCGTTTGGTGGTCGCCATAGTCTACGTTCAAGGTTCTTCTCCTGTTAGTGGGCGCCGAGAGATCGCCACGGCGGCCTCACCGCCCAACTTCATATGGAATATAGACTTGAGCCATGCTAAAAATATTTAGCTACGCCAGACGGAAGTGCGATTTTACGAAGAACGATCAAAGCTCCTGCCACGCAATACGCTTCGAAAGACAACGGGGTCACAACATGCCCCGTGACCTATATTTCATGGTGCGAGACGACACTGTCAAAAGACAAACATAGTTCGAGTTGCTGCCTGACGTCGCCGTCGAGGCAACCTTAGCGCAAACAGCGAGGACTACGTAGGCCTTAACAGATGCCCGACGCCGAACATCATCTGTAAAACCAGCTCACGACCAAAAAATCGTTACGAGAGAATGGGGCGTGAGCCGCCATTTTTCGCTTACATAAAACCGGGTTCCATACCAATGCTTAATCGAACGCAGCCGAATCTAAGCTTTGATCTGCGCGGCAGAGAATCCTTTTTTCGCAAGAATTTCTTTAACTCTGCCCTTGTGATTCCCCTGCAATTCAATGAGACCGTCTTTCACAGTTCCTCCGCATGCAAGTCGTGCCTTGAGATAGCTCGTAAGCTCTGCGAGATCTATTTCGTGAGGGTCCATTCCCTCGATGACGGTGACCTCCTTGCCGTAGCGCCTCTTGTTTACCTTCACTGTAATTCGCTGCTGTTCTTTGGCTACTTCTTCACAAATGCATAACTCGCTAGGGAGTCCGCAAACGGTACACATTCCAGAGCTCATGCCTTTTTGGAAACCTCCGATTTCTCGGTATGTATCTAGTTATGTCGCTTCAGATTAATAAACATTAGAGTTGTGTCAGGGGCTTTTTCGGCTTCTTGCCGCCAGACTGAACCGCTTCCAAGGAGACCCTCACGGAAAAAGCCGTCTTCAAAAAATAGAAAAGGTCCGACGGCACCACAAAGACTAACTAAATCCATTAACAGTCTGGTGCTTTCACTTCTACCTATAAATACATTTTTTACTAATCGTGTTTTATGTGGTGAGCATGCAAGAACTCTCAAAAGACGAAGCCATGGCATTTATCAAAACGAAAAAGTACGGAAACTTAGCCCTGTGCAATAAGAATCAGCCTTATAGCATTCCGATCGTCTACACGCACACCGACACCGCACTTCTCCTCTATCAACGCTCGCGCGGACGAACGCTGGAATATCTTGAAGCAAATCAAAGAGCCTGCTTTGAAATTCACGATATCAAGGGCTTTCTCGACTGGACATCGGTCATCATTGAGGGCTGGATCAGCCGCGTCACCGATCCTGCGGAACTCAGAGAGTCGCTCAGGACGATCGAAAAGAACATCAATTTGATCGACGGGTCATATGAGGAGACCGCACGAGCCATAGCAAGTGGCCGAGTTGGAGGCGTCTACAAGATCCTGATGGAAAAGGTCAGTGGCGTCCAATCCTCAGAATAATTACAGCCGACGAGCCTATAGAAGCATTTTTTCCAAACCAGTCAGAAGGGCGACCCGTGGAGCCACCGTCTAAGTTGACATTTGGCTGAGATAGTCAGCCAACGCTGGGGCCACCCGGTTAGCGGTTCTTCCGGACCTCCGAGCAGCACTTGCTTCCCTCGCTTTATACTCGCATTTGTTAGTCTGAAAGAGCCACGCGCTTGGCCAGCTTTTCCGCACCTGGCGGGAATGGCACACCGCTAAAACTACTAAAGGTATATCACTCTGGCCACAAGTCTTAAGACGTCTTGGACTCGCTCTGCATGCGTGTCGACCGGCAGAAGCTTCAACGGCAAGACGTCCGCGGAGGCGCGATAGAAATGAGGAGGCGCGATGAGCAATAGTCAACTGAATTGGAAGATTGGGGGCGAAGCCGGATACGGCATAATGACCGTCGGAGAGATCTTCTCAAAAGCATTTATCAAAGGCGGTTACTACGTTGTTGCGCACACCGAATACCCTTCACTGATCCGCGGTGGCCATAACACCTTTCAGATCAGGATAGACGCTCGGCAGATACGGGCTCCGATCCAGCCCGTCGACGTCCTTGTTGCGCTGAATGCCGAAACGATAGAACTGGATCTGGACGATCTAATCCCCGGAGGTTTGCTTGTCTACGACGCCGCAAACTCCAAGGTTGCTCCAGCGCGCGAAGACATCACCCGGTGTGACGTGCCGCTCGCGAAGCTCATGGCGGACCTGCACCTTCCTAAGGTCGCCATCAACATGGCCGCAATGGGGGCCTCCATTGGCCTGATCGGCTATGAGCTTGCCCTATTGAACGCGGCCATCGAAGACGCGTTTGGAGATAAAGGCGAAAAAATCGTCGAACAAAACGTGGGCGCGGCAAAGGCCGGGTACGAGTACGTAACCCGTACCTACCCGGAACCGTACAAGGGCGGCATGACCCCGATAGAAGGGCCGCCCAGAATGACGCTGACCGGGAATGACGCGATCTGCATAGGCGCCCTCAAAGCCGGGATGAAGTTCATCGCCATCTATCCGATGACACCAACGCACACCGTTATGACGTACATGGCCGCGCACGCGCGCGAGTACGGCGTTATGATGATACAGCCTGAGGATGAAATTGCCGGGATCAACCTCGCCATTGGCGCCAGCTTTGCAGGAGCTCGCTCAATGGTAGCGACCTCTGGGGGGGGCTTTTCGCTCATGGTCGAGGGGCTCGGCCTCGCAGCTGCGACCGAAACCCCGCTGGTCGTCGTCGAAGGTCAGCGCCCCGGCCCTTCCACCGGGCTCGCGACGCGAACGGCCCAAGGCGACCTGCGGTTCTGCCTCCACGCTTCTCAGGGGGACTTCTTTAGGGTGGTGCTCGCGCCAGGCGACCCCGAAGAGTGCTTCTACGAAACGTTCAGGGCGTTCAATCTCGCTGATGCACTCCAAACGCCGGTGCTCGTCCTGACCGACAAGCATCTGGCGACGTCGTTTTTCGCGACAGAGCCGTTCAATACGGACGGACTACGCGTAGATCGCGGGCTGCTGCTTGAGGAGGGGAAGGTACCTCCCGATTTTAAGCGCTATGAGACGACGCCTACCGGCGTATCCGCGCGAACCGTTCCCGGAACCGAAGGCGGCGTGTTCAACGCGAACAGCGACGAGCACGACGAGAGTGGGTATTTTTCCGAAGACGCACCGGTCGTCGCGACGTCCGTCGACAAGCGGTGCAGGAAGTACTTCACCGCCGCCGCGTCCCTTGACGGAATAAAGCTCCACGGCAATCTGTCTTCAAGCACGGTGCTCGTCGGCTGGGGCTCGGCGAAAGGGGCCATCCTCGATGCGATGGATTTCCTTCGAGCGAAAGACGGCTTTGATCTTGGGTTCCTACAGGTGCTGTTTATGAGCCCATTCCCCTCGCAGCCCGTAAAAGAGCGCCTAGAGGGCAATCAAGTCATTCTAATCGAAAACAACCGGGGTGCGCAGCTTGGCAGCCTCATAAAGGAGCACGCCCAGATCCGCCCGAATCACACCATTTTGAGGTATGACGGAAGGGCGTTCAACGCGGATGAACTCTACAATCGCATCAAGGAGGTGCTCTGAAATGGAGGACGTGCATCGCTACGACGTGCCCGGCACGTGGCCCACGTGGTGCCCAGGGTGCGGGAACTTCGGGATTTGGAACGCGATGAAAAGCGCGTACGCCAGCATTGACCTCGCCCCCCATAAGACGGCAATCGTGTGCGGCATCGGGTGCTCGGGAAACCTCAGCTACTGGATCAACACGTACGTGCTCCACAGCCTGCACGGGAGGTCTGTTCCAGTGGCACAGGGCGTGAAACTCGCCAACAGGGACCTGACAGTCATAGTGCACGCGGGGGACGGCGACACGTACGGTGAGGGGCTCGGCCATCTTTTGCACGCTGCACGGCGAAACATCGACATTACGGTTTTTGTGCACGATAACCAGGTTTATGGCCTTACGACAGGCCAGCCATCACCAACGAGCTTCAAGGGCACTAAGTGGAAAGTGGACCCGGAAGGCGTCGTTGCTTCGCCTGTCACGCCACTCCCCCTGGCGCTTCTTGCCGGAGCGACCTTTGTCGGGCGCGGCTTCAGCGGCGAGAACAAGCACCTCAGCGACCTTATGACTAAAGCGATCCAGCACAAGGGATTCTCGCTCGTCGACATCGGACAGCCGTGCGTCACGTTCAACCACGTTAACACCTGGAAGTGGTGGAACGAGCACGTGTACACGCTCGACGAAACAGAACACGATCGCTCCAATTTCGAGCTCGCCCTCAAAAAAGCGCAAGAAGCCGGAGACAAGCTTCCCATCGGGGTGCTGTACGAGGCCGACAAACCGACGTTCGACGAGGAGTACAGCTCCTTGAACGCCGAGCCCCTCTCGCACGCCCCGATCGACGATATCGACGTCGACAAGCTTATGGCGCGGCACCTGTAGGTGCTCGCTTGCCACGAGCTGCAGGCTTGCGAAAGATCATGACGTACTCGTGCTTGAATAGATAGAACCCGCCCACAAGCGCACGATACTTCCAAAGGTTGCCGTTCTTGCCCTTGCCGCGCTCGTTGTTGAGGATCTCCTTGACGTTAATGGCCTTGAGTACAAAACCCGCGTCTATGCAGCGCTGCATGCACATAAATCCGAGCGGGACGAGCTGCGAATCCACGTATTTGTCGCCGATCACGAGCGCCATGAACCCGGCCGGCTTCAGCAGCTCATACGCGTGCCGCGCGACCAGACCGATCTTGTCCAGAAAAGCGGCCTCTGTTGACACGCGCGACAAGTCGCCATCGCGTTCGCTGAACCTGATGATGTCGTGGTAAGGCGGATGCAAGATAATGCAATCTGCCGCGGCTCCGCCCCATTCTTTAAGCGTGGCGCGGACGCGTTTTGCCGTTAGAGTCGTTGTGGAGTCACCCACGAGCACGGCGACCGGAACGTTGTAGGGGTTCTCAGCAGTGTTTATGCGCTCCAATGAGCGTTCAGCCACGTCCGGATCGATCTCGACGCCGAGTCCGGCGCGGCCGAGCCGCTTGCACTCGATAAGCGTCGTGCCCATGCCGCTGAAGAGGTCAACGACCACCTCGCCGCGCTTCGTGAAACGGGTCAACACCTGATATGGGATCTGTGGGATGAAGTTGCCCCAGTAGTCCCCGACGTGTGGCCCGGTCTTATCGCGCGGGCCGAGGAGCCACAGGGAGTCGAGGACGACGTCATCGTAGTCCTTCCAGCGGCTGAGGTCGATGTCGGAAAACTCGGTTGTTTTTTGATTTCCTTGCATGAACGCGTTCCGCTCGGCGGATACTCCGAAAGCGACTCTTCTCGCACTTTCTTTAGCAAAATGGGAATTGAGGTGTCAGAACGATAAACTTATCTGTTTTGCAAAAGACGTGAAAAACAGGGCTCGTGGTCTAGGTGGTTATGACGTCGCCTTCACACGGCGGAGGTCGCCGGTTCGAATCCGGCCGAGCCCACTGTTCTTTGGCAAATCAGACAAACTGCAGCCGCCTATTGGGCTTTTGTCGAGTACGAGGATTATGGCGAAAAAGAAGCACAGAGAGGACGAAAAGTTGCACAACTCTGACGAAAAGTTGCACAACTATCACGAGCCCGATCTGACGTGGCAAGAGATGACTGATCTATCGCCCGAAGACGAACTTGAAGGCGGCTCGGAAATCTACTACTTCACCGACGAAGACGGCAATATCCACTCGCGCGAGTTCCTTGCCGAGGAGCTTATTCCCGACGAAAGTGAAGTCGAAGGCTCGCCAACAAGAAAAACAAGCGGGAAACTTCAAAAACTGAAGCCTGGAGCAGTCGATATAATCAGCCTCCAAGCACCAAACGAACCCTTACAGCAAGTCACGCTGCCAACGCCGAAATCAGGGGAACCTCCGCTCGACATTCGACTATCCAGTGAAGTCGTCCCAGATCTTATCACAAAGGAAGAGTCACAGCGGCGGAGCGATGAGCTGGCTGCGGACAAACAGGTGATCATCCATCTTCACGACGGCTCAGCTGCTACCGAGCCTGTGGGTGTTGCACGTGAGTATCACAAAAATGCTCCTCTCACACTCTACTTCACAAGGGCGGAGCTCGATGCATATATCGCATACCGTAGCGAAGGGATGGCGAAGAAATCAAAAGACTGGATCAGCAGATCTTCTGAGGTTCTGTGGCAATCGACAAAAGGCGAGATTTCGCACCAAACCGTTACAGGCCTCAGAACGTTTGTTCTTGATAAATATCAATCACAAGATTCGCATTCGAAAGTGCTGAGCTTCGCAGTCGGTTTTCTCAATTTCTTGGCCCAAACGAAGATTGATCCGAGCTACCTCTCCTTTAGGCTGTTTCTCGAAAGGCCGAAGACTATTAAAGTCAAAAAAGCGCTCACGGAGAGGATTGTCACTCGCGAAGATATTGAGACAGTATTTCAGAGGATCGCCGCTAAGGAAGAAAAGGGAACCGAACCTTTGAAGATACGTAACTACCGCGCTTTCACTCTCCTCGCATCTTACACAGGATTGCGACCGAGCACGATACAGCGCTTGACGGTCGGGCAGTTCAGAACTTCACTCAACGAAGAGAAGCCCGTGCTGCACGTTCTCGCTGAGCAAGAAAAGAACAGGGTCGAGCATTACGTTCCGTTACATCCTGTGGTGATAGGCGCAATAGGAGAGGTTTTAGCGCGCGATTTTGACGAAAATGACGATGCCAGGCCCTTCTTTATGTTCCACTCGTTTGAAAAGTGGCTAGAAAGGCAAAGAATCCCCCTTCCGCGAGTGCGAGATTCAAGTAAGGCGCATTTGTGGCTCAGCGACTTCCGCAAATTCGCCGAACAGTTCGGAGACGTTATTGGCTGGGATAGCACGAATCGTAAGTATATATTAGCTCACGGAATGACAGGCGTTGACTGGGAACATTATAAACACCCGCTTCCTGAAGACGTCTACGACACCTATATGCGAGTCTGGCGGGACATCAAGCTAGCAGACTGAGGTGCATTCACGCACGCTTACGATTGCTGTTACGTCCGGCTATATTCGTGCTTCTGGTGCAGTCTCACTTGTATTGGTTTTATAATCCGTCGCACCTGCTGTCGCTATCGGGTAACCACGCCTCATGCAGGCGGTTTTCCAGGTAACGCAGGCTTCCCAACTGGAAGAGCACTTCCGCTAAAGCTTTTCGGATGCCACGTCCGCGTAATCATTCTTGTAATCCGCTAGTTCCAGCAAAAGCTCATCCACTTCGACGCAGTCGTGACGAAGAGTATTGTTGAAGTGATCTCTGGATTAGCAATCCCAAAACGCACAATGAGTCCAGTTGAAAAGAGTCAAGAAAAGAACGATAGGCTCGGGGCGATTCGAACGCCCGACTTTCGCCGTTTAAAGGCGATTTGCGGAACTTTTTTTAGAATTGTTTGCGCGGAATTGCTATCGTTATCTAACATCGCATGAATACTGAGAACATGGCCTTTTTCGAGTGAAAATACCCGAACTTGCTGTCCAATCACATTGTTAATTGGCCCCGGCAGCCTGAGCATTGGGTATACGTGGCTCTTCACTTTGCTCCGCTAGATTTTGACCGTGCCAAGATATCTAGCTAGTATAGGTTTCTCTATGATAATCTAAACAAGGCCAATCGTTCTGAGTTTCTTTGAAAGTATGTTTTATGATAGTGACTTAGTGCACTGCAAAATCTGGTTAGCTGATTTTTTCACAATTGGTCGAGGTCAATGATTTTTGAGCACTTAGAAAGGTAACTTTTAAGCATTCCCGTTTCGTCCTCACAAAACAATGAAGGTCTGCTTGGCCCTCTGCAATCAGTTGGGACATTACGCGACTTAAACTTGGGCGAAAGTAAATAACCGCTTGTTGGAAGGATCGAGATGGATCTAAGAAATGGGGAAGATATTGCAAAAACCGTTCTTGACAACCTCTCGAAAATAAAAAAAACTGACGTTGCAAAACTTGACAACCTCTCGAAAATAGTTAAAACTGAGATACTTAAGGGGAGTTTCGATACGATTCAGCGTGAGTATGTAAGAAGAGAGGTCGATGAATTTGATTACGAAAAAGGGCGCCCTTTACATTTCAGACTGACGCGCTTCATAAAAGAAGAGCTTAGCAGAACGGGTGTGAAACAGCTGCTTACTTGGCTTCAACAGTTTGATGACTATAAATCAAATCCTCTTGGATTCCAGAAGATTTGGGACATCGAGGACTTTATGTCACCAACATATAGTCTAACAAAGAGCTATGAACGAATCTACGATCCAATTGACCAAATGGCAAAGGCGAATGAATATTCAGAGCTTGCTTATGGCGTGAGCATGTCGGGCACAAATACGAGGATTTTGAGTAGTTTGTTAGACCATGTACTTTTGTTTGCAGTTCCAAAGGCGCCAGTAGAAGATATGTCGCAAAGCGAATTCGTTGCTTTTGTGACGGATGTAATAAACACGTGGTTTTCACCCTTTCAAGTCTCTATTTGGGTAAATGCTGTCTCTATTGAGGCAACCAGCGTTAAAGATAGTGGCTGCACGCCAGTTGAGGGTTTGACAATTCGGTGTCCACAGCCACGCGATTTCGAATTTGAACTGCCTCTAGACTTCTTGCAAGCAGATGGATACCTCACTAAAGACTATTTCCAGAACAACCCGCCTGACTGTATCATAGATTCTACTGCTGACGCGTTATGGTTTGCCTGCGGGCCGTGCGAAGAACAAAATCCAAACTGTACTAATAATAATTGCCAGATTGTCAATTTGTTAGTTTGCTTGCGCTTATTTGAATTAGGCTGCCCTTCACTCATTTTTGTGCGCGACGATAATATGCTCCCGCTTAAACATGACGACACATACCTGCGTTCCCCGGGGTTCAAATTCCATCCTTTGTATGAGTATTCTATCCCCTACCACGAGTTTGCTTCAATAGCCGATTTTTTCCGTGATATCATGCCTCTGCTGCCTAAACCTCGTGAAAAGTTACGAAACCAAAAACGTTCAAACCCTGATATAATCATCCAAACAGCGCTTGATAGATACTTTGAGTCACTAGGGCAGGACGAGACAACAGCACATCGAGTTTCATCCGCAATTATGTGTTTAGAGGCACTTTATTTAAATGACAGTCAAGAACTCGCATATAAGTTACGACTTCGCGTCTCAGGGCTGCTTCGAATAGCAGGTTTTAACCCACTTATCGTTGTTAAAGACATTAAAGATGCATACAATGTGCGCAGTGGGTTCGTACACAGTTCACATAACAAAGAAAAAGACTCAGCAAAAGCGGACGAACTTGCACGGAGGGTGGCCGATTACGCACGCGCTTCACTTTTAATATTTCTTCAGCTGAAGAAAGCGCTAGACGAAAAAAATATCTTAGAGAACGGATATGGGCTCAAAGACGGCATCATAGCAATGCTAGATGAGTCGTTCGTTGATTTAGAGCAATACGCTGGACTGCAGTTTTTATTATTAGAGCACTGCCGCTTTTTTTGAAGCAAACACAGAGATAGCCATATCGCGTTATGACTGAAAATGGATTTGTTTCCGATGAAGAAATTATCCTCGGCAATTCTGGCGAGAATTGCTTGCATTCTTTCTAAGCGGTCGCGCAAGGAATAGAGCAACTGCAAAGCCTGAAAAATTGAGCTTCGTGTCTTAACAGAAGTCTAGGGGCGCACAGTTTTGCAGCTAAGTCATTAATTGGCAAACAACTAGGCTTTGCTGACGCAAACTGATTCTACTAGCTGTGTTAATTGCTCTTTTCTATTGTCCAAAAAACCAATCCAATCGTCTTTTTCGAGATAAGCTGGCTCTATCAGATGCGTTTTTAGTATTTCGTCAAACAGGGATCCTTCCAACTTATGGCGCAACGTCGATAGGTATTGTGATGGCAACTTCCCACCGATACTGCGGTTAATTGTCTCACCAATAAGCGTCTTATTCACGATTGTATCTGCGCGAGGATCATCGATGTTGATGCGCTCGAGAGCTTTCGACGGAAAAATATGATGATGATCCTGCTGGGTCTCATAAAACAGAGATGTCGTAAGCTTCCCACCTCCGCCAAAGTCTCTGGCCCCCTTTCTCGCAAGAAGGCAGAGTATGCCTTTGTAAGTAACATTACGTATTGATGTTATTTCTTGCAACTGGTCGGGCCGGAAGGTAAAAGTCCGCACCACATCGGGTTGATCTCCGCCATCTACCCATCGAATGACTTGTTCAAGATCCTGAGCTGATATGGTCTCCGTTGTGGCACTATAACGGTGACTGAAGACCGAGCACCAGTACCAACGCTCAATTTTTGGCCAAGCAGCTCCTACGATTACATTCCCTTTTCGGGAGATTAGATAGCCAAAAATGGCAGAGAGCGGGACAATTAGGGTGGAATAAGGCAAAATCTTTTGTGAGATGACACCCTGATCCGCCATAAATCTAGCGCTTTCCAGGTACGCGTCGGAAAGAGTTTCCCACCACCTCTCGACCGCATCGTGTCTCATTATCATCAAATCTTGTTTGCGACAAGTCACAGCTACTGGCGCTCCAGAACTTGATTGCTTTCGCGCAAGAGAATCGAGCAGGGAAAGCCCTTGCAAAAAATGAACTCCCTGCAAGTCTTGCATTGGCACCCGGCGCTCAAGCGCCGATCGCGTCTCTTCCCATTTTTCGTTGAGGTGAAATCCTTGTGTCCAAAGGATGGCGGTGCATAGGTCAAATACACTAAGCGGAACGCCCATGCTATTGACCTTCTCAAAAATGTGGCAAATTGCGGCTAACGGTACATTACGGTGTAATTCGATTACGGGAAATGGATAGTTCCATATCCTGTCAAGCCACGGACTCACTGAGCTGTCCCATTTGTCTAACTTTTCCTTCAACAAATAAATTGGTGCATCATCCGACGGAGGCCAAAGATAGCTGTCTTGCCAGGTTTTGAGACCCTTGTCTAAACCAAAAATAACATTCAAAGGCAAGGCACCCGCCGCGACTTCCTGGTCGAATGTTGTAATTTCGTAAAGAGGGCGCAATCCTTCATACCTTTCACGTTTGCCTTTTTGATTTTCGCGCACATAAAAAAGAGCTTTCTCAAAAACAGAGTCTTCGTAAGCTTTATCTTGATCTTCTGACCGCATTAGAAGATCTACATCTAAATAAAAATGATAAATGCGATCCCTTTTTCCGTTGCGTATCACGACCCCGTTTTTGCTATATAAAGCTTGATAAAGACTTGTGAGTCGTTGCTGACCATCTAACACCATCAGCATAGGTCGGGCCGAACTGTTCTGGTCTGCTCCTTCAAACGGATGAATTGCTAAAAAACTATCATCGACGATTGGCATTGTCAGCAAGCTGCCCGCTGGATACCAATTTGCGACCGAGATAATTAGCTCACGAATCAGTTCAGGCTCCCATACCCAAGGCCGTTGGAAGTTGGGGAGCACAATTGAGCAATCTTCTATCCCCTCTAGCAAACCCTTAAGCTTCTGCTCCTTTGGCGTGAATATTTGCCCTTCTTGGATCGGATTCATATCAGGCTCCTTAATGACAGAGAATTACTATACTTCGCCGCTTGGACGTCTGGCGAAGATTGATAATTCAGAAATATATGTTTGGTGGACTTTAATCTTACATATAGCCAAGTTCCATTTAGCATCTTTTCCAAACAATCATCGTTACGCTATTCTTCAACCTGGTCATAGCTTACCGTTTCCTTCGTTTTTGCATTCTGATATTACGTCCAAAAGTCTCTCGAAAGCACTAATCTCATAATCAGCTTTTGCCTGTAGTTTTTGTCCATATTTTGCGAGGCAGGTCTTCATGCCGGCCAATCGTCCGCCCTGCATATCTTTTGCAGGCCAGTCTCCAACCATCAAACACTCTTCTGGCTTTACGTCTAGCTGATCGCAAATGAGCAAAAAAGGTTCTTTTGCGGGCTTCTTCTGTCCTGTATCATCGTATGTTACAACCGCGTCTAGGTAGCCATCTAAACCTGCCTCATTTAGCCGCATCCACGCCTTAAGCCTGAGACCGTCGCTTACGATGCCAAGCTTGAATCCCTGACGCTTTAACTTTTCAAGGGTGTCTACCACTCCGGGATATGGCTTGAGGTGCAAGTATTTTTCTTTAAGATAAGCATTAACAGCGGCGGCGAGAATTCGGTAGTCAACAGCTTGGTATTCGCGAAGGAGGTACTCCTCGAATGCATCATCTGATTCGATTCCGTGATCAAGATAAAACGAAAAAAGCGTATCAGCAAGATCTTGAGGATAATCCTTTAGTCCAGTTTTTATCATCGCATTCGCTGCAGCTGCAGAAGCTGCCTTCTTCATACTCATAAAGTCGATGAGCGTGTTATCTAGATCAAAAATGATTGCTTTTATCACAACAATTTTTCCGCTCCGAGAGATTGTATTTGTTCTTCAGCCGCAATAGACAATGAAGCTTAGCTACGCTCCAGGAGATACTAATAGGGCTGCACCTTCTACTTGAGCCTAACAAAACGAGCGTGCAATCGTTCAGTCGTACTGGTCGGTTTATATGGCAATAGCTCATTTTGAGCGCTCCCTCTTTTTTCTCCACTTTTCCTTTCGTTCCCTCGCTTCCTAGCGTTTCCTTGCTTGCTCTTCTTTCTCTTTTTGCCGTTTTTTCGTCTCTAATAGCTTCAAGTCAATCCCTTCTTCAGATAGAGTCTATAGCGGTATGCTTTTATGTCGTCGCGCCAGCGACTCCAAGAAGCTTATCAAGACACAAGCCGCATATCTCGCCGTGTAGCACGTCCATGCCGAAGAGGTACGGGTGCTCGCGCCCTTCCTGCCACACTTCTAGGGCGTCCTCATACACGTGAAACGAGGCGATTTTCTTTAGCTCGACCGAAACCGGCTTGCTGCCAGCTATGGGGTTCAAAAAAACCCGCTGATTCGTTACGATTAGCTGCCCGCTGCTCGTTTTCATAAGCTCGTCCTTCTTGACTAAATGACCGCGTGACTGTCCGACTCTGTAGCGCACTGGAAAGCCCCCCACCTTGATCGGGAGCGGGATAGATACGCCGTGACTCGCGCCCGAATAACCCAGGTTGACTGTCTTAGTCTCAAAGAGCGTCGCACCCATTATAGCGTGCGCTGCCTCGCCCTTCCGCATAATTGCGTCCGTGACGTTGACCGTAGGCAACGCGTCGTTTAAATACGGCGCTAGCGCCGCGTTGACCGCCTTTTTAGTTGCTTCCTCTTCCGCCTCTTTTTTCATCTTTTCATAGCAACCCGCGCACACGACGGCCCCGCTTTTCAGCGTCCAATACTTTTCAAAGTGTCCGAAGTGGTGCCCGCATTGAGTGCAATATCCCATTTTTACGCCTCCTTTGCGCCCTTAGCATGCCGTCCGTCGGCATCTTGAGCGCTCATCCGTTCTTACTGTGCAAGTAGTGAGCAACGGAGCCCTTGCGGGCGGGCAAACGCGCCGCATTATTTATAATCCTAAAAACGAAATAGTTTTCGTAAATGACGAGAATTAGAGTTACAATCGAGAAACGCAAAGGCGAGCAAGAAACGGACGTTGAAAGGGAGCATAGGACGGCGTAATAAGCACTTACGGCAAGCAGTGGGTCAAAGAACACGTTAAGATGCTCAACAGTCAATGGGATTACGTCAAGACGTCAATGTAGTGAGTTAGAAAAGAAGAGGTGAGAAAAAATAACAGCCGGAAGGATGTGGCATGCTGCCGAACGCGAACGGAAACTCAAGCATAAGGTACGCGGCAGCCCGCATGAATATGTGCCGTTGGATGCAATGCTGACGCAGTATTGTCCTGAGCCGAATAAATCAATCTTGGAAGCTCGACAGACTCAGCACCACGCGCAGCACGCACAGCGCGAACCGGAACCGAGACCTGAAACAGAATGGGACAAGCGACGGAGCGAAGCACAGAAGAATCTGCGGTGCATACAGGACGCATGCCCGTATTGGTTCGATTCATTACCTACGTTCTCTTGCACCATCACTGGTGAGCAACTTTGCTTAATGTCGATGCCGGATATGGAGATTATCGTGGAAAAATGTCCGTATAGCGGAGCAAAAGGCGTAGCGAAGTGGAACGCTCATTTATTGAAATAAAACCATGTGGCAATCCCCTTTTGAATTGTGCTACGCTTCGATAAGGGAGTAACCGAATACGAAAAGAAGGCATTACTCAGTATCGTAGAAAGCTACGTTGAGGAGTGTGGCGCAAGCTGCGGGAGGTTGAGGAGTTGCTTCAAGAAGTAGGGGAAGAGTTGCCGCACAACGTGGTTAGTGACGACTACTATCAGGATTTTTTTATAAACGCGATGGAGCGGGCAATTACGGAACACGGTAAGAAATACGTCAAGGAACACGCAAAAATATACATCGGTGGAAGCTGGGATTATGTCTCGACGTTGCCATGAGGGGATTTTTTGTTGGCGGCTCCGCGCTTGACGACCTGCCGTACGGTGCGAAACCGAAGCGGACGGCCTTTGATTATCTGATGATTGCGCTCTTTGTCGTGCTTATCGCCTTCGCCGTTGTGGCAGTCGCTGGGCTTATTTTGGCGCTGTAAATGTTTTTGCAACCGTTACAGAGCTATCTCGCGCCCCTTCTCAGGAAGAATCACATTGTCGTGGAGGGTCTGAAAGACTTCAGGGTGCTGGGTATGCACCGGAATCAGCACTTTCGGCTGCACCGCCTGAACCACATCTTTTATCTCATCATAGTTCAAGTGACCTGACGCATGAATGTGTGTGTAAGGATACAGGCCGAAATGCGCCAACCAGTTCTCCACTTTCTTTAAGTCTAATTCCATCTCCAGATCGAACGGTTCGCATACGCTCCGAATATAGCTGCTGCCTGCTTCGGGCTTAACGTCGATTAGTTCTTTAAGTTCGAAGAAATCACAGCGGAAGATGTATTGATCCTGATTCTCTCTAATATCTTTTGCTGTCACTGCGTTGGCGTGATCGAGAAACTCGCGTTCCCAATAGTCGTAATCCTCTCGCTGAATCTTCTCTGAGAAGCGGTCATCCTTGTAAACACCCCACTTTTTACGTGGAATGTACACGCGGAGGTGATCATCATCAATTCTAGGTGTCGCAATGCCAGACGCCTTGAAGAGTTCGAGCAGGTACGCCTGCTTCAGGTTGATGACCAACGCCCTGTCGGTCTGTTGCGCGACTTGATAGAAGCTTTGCATCCGGTCGGTGTCTCTCACAGGGAAATTCACAACAACGAGACCGTCAGTCTTTTCTACGCGCTCTTTGGCAACTTCCTTGACGTGCTCTTCGCTGTCTACTTGCGTTGAATTGACGCGCGTGCCCTCACAGATCATGGCAACCGGTTCGACTGCAGCGGCCCGTTCGACAAACCGCCGCGTCTCATCTCCTTTGTAGCCGTGGAACCGAAAGTCGCCTGTGTAAACGACAGGCCCAGCGCTCGTGTGCAAGATATAGCCAGTAGCGCCTTCCAGCGAGTGACTGACAGGCAGAGCCTCTACATCGAGCCCTCCGACAGTGAACCGGTTATCAACGATGTTATAAGGTCGCGGTTTCTTCGCCTTCTCGCCGTGCAGCTTTGACTCGTCGCCTTTCTTGTTCACGTATGTCTTAAAAGACTCTTTCAGCGAGATTAGCTCGCATGTGCCTGACGACCCCGTCTCATCGAGAGCTTGCATGATATCTTTGGCACCCTGCGTGCAGCATACAGAAATGTCGTCCCTGAGATAATGGATGTAGGAACAATGATCCATGTGGGCGTGGGTTAGGAGGACGCCGTCGAAGCTCGGCTCTGGATCACGTGGCAAGTTACAGTGAGAAAGATAATCGCAGCGATAAAGCCCATTTAAATCAGGAAGCAAGCCAAATTCAAGGAGATCGATAATACCGTTGCACTTTCGCGGCTGCATGAATTCGTCAAAAAACTGGTTGGCAAGGCTGAAGCTCATGCCAAAATCAAGAAAAACACGAGTAGCTTGATCCTCCAAAAGGATTTTGTTGCCACCGATTTCGTTGACTCCTCCGTAGAACGTGAACGAGGTCATACGACTTCTACGTGCGCTAAACCCTGCCTACTCCAGGTAGGTCTTCAAATCGTAAGAAATGCCCCTTGATGAAGTCAGATTGATTTATCCTAACATAACGCCAGACAGTTCCCGTCTGTTCCGAAACGCTTTGGCACCAATAGTCTATAGCTTCGTCTTTTGATGATGTGCTTTCCCATATGCGTCCCTTCGTTTCCACTATCCAATAGACCTCAGTTTCATTGCACTGTTGAACTACAACCCAGTCGGGATAGTAGAAACCTATAGCGCCACTTGGCTTCAGATAGTCGACCCTGAAAGTGCTGCCGCTATCTTGTTCGGTGGAGCCTAAGGCAGAAAACCTAGGCACGTCCGCGCAATGATCTAAGAATTCAGCAAATGCTCTCTCGTAGTTGTTATAAGTAGCCACCAAATTAAAGACGGTTTTTGTGCAGACCTGAAGAGGCAAGTTTCTGCGCCAGATAAACGGTTTAGTTTCTGAAAGCCTGAAATGGGCGCATTCAAATTCGACAGATCGTCTTTCCACGGTTAGCTGACCAATAGCCCGCGCAAAATGCTTGGCAATTTTGTTCTGAACTGTGTACGAGCTTAGGTGCGCGAGTACCCAGCGATTTCTCAGGTCGAGTGCTTGTCCGAAGCAACGAAAAGCGACATAATCTCTCACTTTTGGAAACAGCATAGCAAAAACATCCGGCCCTGTGAGCTTTGCGGCCGATATTACTTTGTTCGTGATGGATGCGAGTATCTCTTGCTCTTTTTTCGATTTCCCAAATTCTATTTGAATCGCATGCACGCGTGTATCGGTGGAAGCGAACTTCAATTCGAGGACGGAGCCTAATTCTCGGTTGAGTTCTTCTTCCGTGTAGATTGGCTCAAGTGAGAAGACATCAATCTCAGACACGCAACTGTAGTTGTGGGTATAAATCGGTCGCGGCAATGGGATTGAAATGTCATAACCTAACTTTTCGGCTACAGGATAGATTCTAACTGATGCTATTGGCGGTTCAGTTAGCGTTTTTAGGCCTACGCCCTCTGCCTCAAGTTGGCGCACAAATGCCTCAAATGCCTCGGTTCCCATAACCTCAAGCGTTTGAGTGCGATCGGGGCTGATTCCTTCCATCAATCGCAGGCCCCGTCCGATTGCCTGTTCAGGAAGAATCCTCGCTTTCGAAGTGAATGGGCGGAGCCCCAATACAACGGTGACGCTGCGCACATCCCATCCCTCGCGTAACATCAAGACGCTAACTATAACCTTTATTTTACTCTCAGGGTTGTCGATGTCTCGAGCTATTGCTCGAGCTGTGTCGATGTCGCCTTTTACCTCCCCGGTCACATCGGTATGGATCACCAAGACCTCGTCTTCTTTGAAGAGAGCATCCTCCGAATTCACGAGCCATTCGTATATCCTGTTAGCAAAAACAGTCTTTTCCACCATAATGAAAAGCACAGGTGTTAGCCCTAACGGCTTATAAGTCGCTTCATGGTCTTGCCAGCGCGTCAAGGCCGCCCGAAGCCATTCCTCGTAGGATTCTATCAAGTTAGCTTCTGTAACCTGATCGGGATCGCGCCGTTTGACAAAGTGGCCGATTATCGGGGCCTTAATGATTCGATCTTCTACGGCTTGCTGCAGAGGATAGTCGCAGATGATCCATGGGAAATATGTGCCGTTTTGATCCTTTGGCGTCGCCGAAAAATCTAACCACATAGATACGCCAACTGGCAATGCTTCGTGTATAGAGATTAGAGTTTTGTGCCATTGAAGCTCTTGGTCGTGCACGTGATGTGCTTCATCGTTAATCACTATGAGATCTTTCAGGTTTCTAATGCGATCCAGCATTGGAAGAGCGTTAGATGGCAGATCCTTTTTGGGAGCCCGCCCTAATATTGCTGCGACTGCATTTTCAGGCGTCCACGAATCAATGCGTGATTCGTAAAGCTGCTGAATATTCGTTAGAAACAAATTCTCGGAATGTCCCGTATCGGCGTTATCCCCTCTTAAGACTATTTGAAGGTTCCATTGGGATCTCAGTTCGGGCGGAATCAATGGCAAGCTGTTAAATATTTTGTTGTCTGCGAAATCTTTTTGCAACCTTTGATAAACGATCACGTTTGGGGCGACTACAAGAAAGTTTGTGGCAAGTCCAGAATCTTCAGCCAATCGTCGATGAAAGTAAGACCACACTACTATCATAGCCATGAGTACTGTTTTGCCGGAGCCCGTCGCCATCTTAAAGGCATAGCGCCTAAGATTTTCGGGAGGAAGCTCTTGAATTGTTTCTTTGCTGATTTCTGGGACGTATCTGAGGATTTGACGTTTACCGCCCACAGTGTGCGGAAACATGATATCAGTACCAGGAAGGCGCCGCTGGGAACCATCCGGGTAGTTGACGTGTCCGAAGGTCTCTATCAAAGGTTTGACGTCTTTCTCTTTCCACACCTCAATCAAGTATATTAAGGTCTCTACGGCCTCTCTCTGACCGAAATAATACCTAAACACCTTGTTATTGACGAGATGATCTTCATCAAACCAGTAGGAAAAAAGCCGTCGTGTCAATGCGGAGGCGCCTGGATAATCGTTGTTGCGCCAATCATCAACTACCGCCCTCAACTTAGCTACTAGGAGCCGGTCGCTCGGCCGCCGTCCTTCGATCTCTTCCCATTCATTCTCTGTACCTTTCTTTTTCAAAAGGTATGATGACGGTTCAAGATGCGCCTGTCTGTCAGGAATTTCGGGTAAGTCCTTGTCGTACTCAACGACAGCTTCCGGCACTATGTCACCTCGATGTCGAATTCTTGAGAGGTGTCGTTGCCAAACACATCCACGACTTTCACTAAGATCCGATATTCTCCAGGGCTTTGGTACTTGTGGGTTTTAGAAGTCAACGCCAGTGCACGTTTTTTGCGAGTACGATAAGCTACCCAACCATTCATGAAGGAATCGTTCTGGAAATCCCAGTCCACAGCCCAATAATCGATATAGTCAGACCATTTGCTTACCTTTTGCCTGACATCTTCAGGAATAAGGTCAGAGTTAGGTATTACGAAATCATCTAACGATACGGTGACGCTATGCCCGTCTTTTTTAATATTTGCACTCAGATACGCTAGCTCAAAGAATTGGATATCCCCTTTTTCTACAGCTTGCTTATCCATAACTTCCCTAGGAATTTGTAAGAGTAGCAACTTGATGCCTTTTTGTTTCGCGGTTTCATGCATTAAACTGTCGTTTTTACGCTCGCTGCTCGGCCCAACGAGGCCCATTTCCCATTCCCACCCAAGAACATGAAGTTCCGATTGGCTTTGCGCTGCGCACTCTTCTAAGGCTGCATTTACTTCATCGATGGTGACGGGCGCGTCGACTGCACCAATATGGACCATAGCGTGTGCTCTTCTTCCGTGGATATGTTGCATACCGGTGAGCGGGACTGCGCCGTACAAGTGCAGGATGAATGCGATATATCTTAAAATCGCGATTTGCTCATCACTCTTACCACTATCACTGTAAGTTATATCTTGCCAATATGTTCGTTCATACTTGCCCAGATTGAGCAGTTCAAAAGGACTGCAGTCCTGAATCTCAAGGAGTCTTTTTCGGGTGATGTGAATCGCCCACCGTGAGAGGTCACATCCAATCCATCGACGCTGTAGTTTTTCAGCTGCTGCAAGCGTAGTTCCTGAGCCACAAAAAAAATCCGCCACGAGATCTCCTGGGTTAGTCGCAACATTGATTATGCGCTCCATAAGCGCTTCAGACTTTTGGGTTGGAAAATAGAGTTTTTCAGGATCTGTCGGACTTGTTATTTTCGGAATATCGCTCCACCAGTCATTAATTGGAGTCCCCTCGGACCTTAGTTTCGCATTCGTGCCCTTGACTTTAGTCCTGCCCCTTTGCACAGTTCCTTCTGAGTAAGGTCTATATTGAGTCCGAAAAGTCCAACTGCTGCCTTTGGTATACCACAGTATCGTATCATGTTTATTCGGGTACTCGTTCGTGGGGATTCCACCACCACTGTAGCACCAAATAATCTCGTTCCTGAAGTTGTCATAATTCAAGATTTCATCGAGCATACATTTCAGATAATGAGAGACGTGCCAATCACAATGAACATAAAGACTTCCGTTTTCAGCGAGTAGATCTTTGATTAAGACAAGGCGCTCGTACATCATTTGCAAATAGGAATCAAATCCTTTGCCCCAAGTATCATTATATGCTTTTGTCTCGATTTTTGAGGGGTCTTTCATCATCTCCTGTCCGTTCTCGCCAATTTCGATTCGGAGTTTGAAATCGGCTCCTGTAGCAAAAGGCGGGTCTATGTAAATCAAATTGATCTTGCCAGCGAACGTTCTGAGAAGCGATCCCATAACTAGCAAATTGTCGCCCCAAATAAGCTTGTTTTTCCATCCATTGTCGAGCAGTTTCTCGTCTGCCTCCCAGATGTCGTAAAGAGTAACCTGTTTCGAAGTCGTTTCTTTTGAGGCTCGGCTTTCGTTTATTGTCTCGATAACTTGAAAAGGCAAGCTGATCTTAGGCGCTCCCTTTATGGAACCGTCGGCGTTAAAGTGCCTAGGCCACATCAGTTTGGTTGTTGAGACGTCTGTTTTCACCATCGAATCACCCACTCAGCGCGCACACAAGTCTAACATTCCGCTTATTATCCATGCTCCTACGTTGTTTCGCACTGATGACAGTGATCGGTAAAATCACAGTCGGCGCAGACTTTGTCTTCTGGAAGCTTTTTAACCTCAAAATCCTTGGCGGCTATTTGCGATACGACCTTGTCGAAATGATCTCCAGCTTCTCGCACTAGTTCAGGTTTGTAGGGAAAGATCATCAAAGCATCATCTTTTTTGGCCTCCCCTGTCCAATATAGAAGTAGACGTTCTGGACTTTTGTCGTAACGTTGCTCTAAGATATGAGCATAAGTGCAAAGTTGCTTGTAGTAATTGTCAAGGCGCCTGTCATCAGCTTGCGGCCGCGGCTGACTTTTGAAATCAAGCAGCTCGAGCTTGTGGTCATCCCCCATTAAGAGGTCTATTTTCCCGGTGAGAATGTAATCGTTTTTTTCTACAGAGACGTCAACTTCGGTGTCAATTATCTTTTTCATCTCTTCCCGGTTTTGGCGGAAATAGTTGATGACCTGTGCGAATGCTGCCGTCCTTTGGCTCTGTGCAAGAGCCCGCATGCCGCGATTTAGCAGGTGTTGATAGTTAAAATCAAAGAACTCTTTGATTCTCGATTCGTCTATGGTTCGGCCTCTCTCATCTAGAATTTCCTGGTGGATATCTTCTATTGTCTGGTGAACCAAGCTGCCAAAGAGGAATTGGGCAGATCTGGCGGGAGTGAATCCGTAAAGGCGATAAAACTCGTACTGCCTGGGGCAGGTTTCATAAACGTTCAAATCATTTGTGAAGCTGTATGTCTTCTTAAGTGCTGCCTGCGTGCGCAGTGGCGATGATTGGAGCGCTAGCTGATCGTTGCGCAGATGAGGCCACTGAGGAAGATTTTGCCAAATTGGGTCGAAATACGAGTTTGGCTGTTCTGTCGTCGTCAGTACCAAAATATTTTCTGCCCGTGAGAATGCAACATAGTGCAGACGCATTTGGTCGAACTCTGATATCCTTTTTTTTGGTTCGAACGGCTCACGATGAAAATACAGGCTTAGATCTTCATCAACTCCTTTGCCCCACCTGCCAGAACGACGGCCACTTGCAAGCGACCCGACGACGACCACTGGGAATTCAAGCCCTTTCGATTGGTGAATTGTTAAGACTTGCACGTGTCCTTTAGGAAAGGGGGCGTCAGGATCTTCATATTCGTTGATGCCTCCATCGAGTAACAACCTCAGGAAACTGTTAAAAAAGTGGAGGCGCAGAGCTACCAGATTTCGTGCCGTAATCACGTGGTAGTGATAATAACTCTGGAACACGCTGAGTAGTTGCGAAAACGCGGCTAGGTTTCGAGCTTGGCCCTCATCCCTTACAAACGAATTTAGCGGCTCTCGGGTAATGCATTTGTAAAAATAGTCTGAAAGCCGTTTATTCAGTGTTTGTCCAGCCTCTAAAGATTCTATTTCGACAGTGAATATCTGCAAGATTTTTGCAAGCGGGGCCGATTCGGGCTTGGCACATTTGCGGCCCAAGTCTGTGATGCATTTGTCTACGTAAGCGTTCAGTTTTTCGAGCGATTTTCCAGCGATCTGCCCGCGGGCGTCTCCATAATACCCCAAAAGTACTGCAAAGCAACCGACGACAAGTCGTATCTCCTCATTGTCGAAGTAGGCTTTCGCTCTTGGACAAAAAGAATCTATTCCGCGGTCTTCAAGCGCGTCGATGAACGGGCCGCTGTGATTATATCTCTCATCGTGATCGCGACGCACGCTGTGCAGCAACAGAGCAACTTGGCTCTCATCTTCGATTATGTTGTTTTCTTTAAGGAAGACAACAAGATCAGCGAACCGCTTTGCTTCATCTCTTCGGTTTTCGCCCCAAATGGCAAAAACGGCTGGATATCTCGGGAATGTCTTTTTTGGATTTGGCACAATCTTTTTTGGATAGCGAAATGGCAGCGCGCCTCGGGGATTGCTCCAGTCACAAGCGCTCATGAACCTATCATAGGACTCAACAATGCTTTTGTGCGAACGATAGTTCAAAGTGAGAGGGATTGTCCTGCAGCTCTTGAAATGCTGTGGAAACTCCAAAATGTTTCGCACGGTAGCGCCTCTAAATCTGTACATGGCCTGATCTTCGTCACCAACCACACAGATATTTCCGCCGAGCTCGCTGAGCTTCAACAAGAGCTGTTCCTGCACATAGTTGGTATCCTGGTACTCATCGACCATTATGTACCGCACTCGGCGCTGAATCAGCGGGCCCACTTTTGGATCTTCGAGCAGTTGCAAGAATAGTTTCTGCTGATGCCCGAAATCAATACGATTCGTCTTAAAAAGCAGTTCCACGTATTTCTCGTAGATCTGTCCTATAGCTTTAAGGAAGTGATCAGAGGATTTTGAGAGTTCTTCAGGACTGATGCATTCCTCCGTCATTTTGTTTATGTAGTCTCTGATACCCTCAATAGCCCCCCAGCGCGTCTTCCAACGCCCAACGTAATTTCCGGTTCGATCCGGTTCTACAAGTTCGTCGAAGTGATCAAAGATAAAAAGAAGCTGAGTCAGCTCATCTAAAACCTCATAATTATGTCCCAGCCTCGGGCTGGTCTGAGGCCTGTATCGCATGAGAAAGTCGTTGCAGATGCCATGAATAGTGCCGACACTCAGTTGTGAAAGGTCACCATCGTATCCCATTTTTTTTGCAGCTAGCGAAAGGCGATCTCGCAACTCGAATGCTGCTTTTTCAGTAAACGTGCAGAGCAGGATCTCGCTAGGATCTGCCAGACGACAGAGTAGGATGTTCAGGGTTCGGACTATCAGGACTTTCGTTTTACCTGAACCAGGGCCTGCAATGATGCGTAAAGCTCCATCTGTATGTGATACTGCTTCACGCTGAAAATCATTCAGCTCAGGAAAAGCTTTGGGAATGAGAGTAGCTAACACCATAAAACTCGTTCGTCAGATGTGTGCACAAATCAAGCGTCTCCAAACGAAAGCTAGGGATCTAGGCGAGCTAGAAATTGCTCAGTTATGTCCTATAACAAAAATCCTAGCATAAACGTTTCGCTTTAGATTCTTGATCTTCTGTCTGCGGCGATGCCTGTCTTCAAAAAGTCGGCACCGAGTTGTTACTTGCTTGCAGCGTCGCGCATCGCCACTTAATATTTAGCGCGGCCCGGCTTGCGTTTTTTTTGTTCGATGTTTTCGATTTGTAATCGAGTGGCTGAAAACTGGACTGCTTACGCGCAAGGCAGATTTCGAAAAGAACCGGGCGAGCAAATTCTTAGATACCTATGCTGGCTAAAGATGAACAACCACCCAAGCAGAGCAAGTCAAAAAGCAAAAAATGTCGATATAATTCAGTGTTCCATTGAACCCAAAACTGAGCGGTAACTGCTGCTGCGCTGTCGACCTTGCATATTGTCCACGTTCGCGCTACGTGGTAACTGATTAACTAAAGACAATTATCGTCTTGTCAGAAGATCAAAATCGTGTTCGGATATCTTGCGCGTCGATTGAACAAACCATGCCCAATGCTTCTGATCTTTCTTCTTCAAAGCATCTAGATTACGTCTCATCTGTTCGTCGAGCACGACGGGATGATCTTGGTAAAGTTGAGGCGAATCTAAATGGAAGAGCCACGGGTAACCCTTAAGATAAGCCACTGGCGAGTCTAATTTCTGCTCAGGCGAAGAAACTATTTTCGCATGCGCTACGACGCCTTTTTGGCTAGAGTAGAAACAAATCCAATCGCCTGATTTCAAGTGTTTTCTCCAAAGAGCTCGATCGCTCAGTGCGTAAACTTTTTCGCGCCCTACTAGGGTCTTAATGATATCGTTTGACGTCGTATCTTTTCCAGATCTCACGGGCGTGATCCAATAATTAATGCTGTTTTCTATATCACTAAGAGCCATAATTTGTCGCTCCGTCAGTTGAGTAGCATCTTGTTTTGTCCTCATTATTAATGAACGCTGTTGCAATACATACTAAAAAGCGACTAAAGAAACATTTATCTCGCTGATTTGCAATTATTGGTGATCAAGGCTGCTCTGGAATACCTACGACTAATACTTTGAATCTTTGGACGGGAAGCGGGGGGCACAACATCTAAGCCATATAGGAATGAGGAAGACCTGGCCGCAATGTGTTGTCATAAACAGGGCTTTCGAACTGAACGAGGTGCACGCGGGGATATAAATCGCATGTCCCAGTTCACCCCATTCTAACAGGGCGACCCACTATTTTTTTGTCCGGGTCGCCATGAAAAAAGTTATGGTCTTGTCGATCTTCTTTGCTTTTGGACATTATTACCTCCGCTCCCTAAGGTCGTCGTAATGTTCATTTGCGGCGGTCGTTCATGATGGTGAATGACCGCCCTTTGCAACTAATGATTCTATTTGTCGCTCTATTCCATCGATCCGTCACGCAGTGTGGTTTTTTTTGCTGGCTCTTAGAGTGGGGAAAGCTTTAGATATTCCTCTCAGCAGTTTGATTTAGCCGCTCAACGTCGCTTATCCAAGGGCGAGATCCTGTATATATAGCAACCGAGTTTGTCAGCCCCGATCAACGATTAGTGTGGCTGCGGGCGCTGCACATTCGGCTTTGCCATCTCACGTCTCGCTGTGAATCAAGGTTGCCCGATAAGACCGCTGGCATTGCCAGACATCAAACGATGCGTCCCAAACGTCGATCTTTTGTCGCAGCCGGAGAAACTGGGAAACGATTGCAGGTTAGGATGCGTGCTCTCAGGAAGCGTTCCGGTTATATAGCTCTGCGCCTGTCACTTCGAATGGCGAAAGCAGAAACGCAACTAAAACTGCGCCCGGTATCTCAGGTCTCCTTGCACCAGCTTGACTGTATTCTTTTCTATATGTCCGAGGGTTATCCCGCTCGATTGGTTACAAAAAGAATCTGTAAATACTTTCAAAAGGCGTGATTGCCGCAGCACGTCAACATCTGCAGAGAGGTGGTCTACCACCTGCCGAGAGATTAGTACAATCATCTTGGCCCGAGCTCGCGAAACCATAACATTGAATCGATTAAGACTCATCAAGAACTCATCTTCATCACGAATTTCGTCTTCATCCCCAAGCGAGTAAGATGCGATCATAACATCGCGCTGCTGTCCTTGGAATCGTTCAACAGTATCAACTGCCCCCCGTATCAGGGATGCGTCAATGTCCGCACCTGAGAATATTTTCTGTAGTCTTGAAATGATTAAGGCTTCTTGAGCCCGA
>Ga0187854_10000387_pt1 | contig 59329 bp, 64 predicted proteins | sample June2016WEW_6_15_FD_132445 | JGI IMG/M metagenome (GOLD analysis project Ga0187854, IMG submission 132445) | Peatland microbial communities from SPRUCE experiment site at the Marcell Experimental Forest, Minnesota, USA - June2016WEW_6_150 | ecosystem: Environmental > Terrestrial > Soil >... | reverse complement strand
GGGACATAATCTAAAACCTCCTTTTGGTTTCTTTAGATTATGTCTCTTCGTCAGATTAAAGAAGGGTGCACTTTTAAACTTTAAATCCATAAAAACCAGTGCACTTTTAATTTTTAAATGACACTCATATAAAAAAGTCTTGACTCTTCTCCTTTAAATCCTGTAATTTATTTCAAGATCATTTTCTCCCTTGAGGGGGTGAAAGGGAGGGGAAAACCTTCGCAGGGGTCACGGGAGTCTATCAATGGAACCAGAGATCTTGGAAGCAAGATACACACATCAAGAGATTATCCGGAAATATAATTGGATTGCACCGATCTACGATTTGTTTGGAATTTTGATGGAGTCAAAAGCCCGCCAACGGGCTTTAGAGATCGCTACGATTCAGAATGGAGATAAAGTTTTAGAAGTTGCTCTTGGAACTGGACTCAATTTTGTGGAAATACTGAAGAGGAATCCAAATGGGTGGGTGGATGGTATCGATGTCTCCATGAAGATGGTGGAGAAGGCAAGAAAAAGAATTTCTAAAACAGGGCAAAAGAATTATACCCTCCATCTCTGTGATTGTCGGCATCTTCCTTTCGAGGACGATACGTTTGATGTCATTATGAACCAATATCTCTTGGACATCCTTCATGTTGAAGATTTCATTCCCATTCTTTTGGAATTTAAAAGAGTTCTAAAGGATGGGGGCAGAATTGTTTTAGTCAACATGACTAAAGGGGAGAGGTGGTTGAATCAAATTTACGAAGGTATTTATAAACTAAAGCCACCTCTCTTAGCCGGATGTAGAGGTGTCAAGGCCCAACCTTTTCTCGAAAAAATCGGATTTAGGGAATTTCACAGGGAATTTGTATCACAACTTGGATTTCCATCAGAGGTGGTGCGAGGGATAAAGGGGAATGGTTTGGGTCAAAAATTGTCAATAACCTCTAAAAATTATTGAGAATTATATTGATTAAAGATTAGGCATTTTGCTAAAAAAATGTAGAATAGGCCATTTTTAGATTAAAAGATTATGGTTTTCAACAGGGTATTCACAAAAAATGTGGGAAACAAATCTAACCAATTAATTTTATGTAATAAATTCAAAAGGGATCAGTTAGAGGAGGGCCATAACTGATCCCAACCAGTACATCAAATGGGGGTGAAACAAGGAGGTGATATGGTTTGATGTACTAGCTAAATAAATAATAATATATTATATGGTGAAAATCAATATTTAAAAAGTATTTGGCATAAGAATTGCTGAAGGAATAATTATGAAACGAATTTTAGTCACCATTTTATTCATCTTTTTTATTTCAGGGATCTCTTTTGCAGAGGTTTACAAATGGGTTGATGAAAAAGGAGTGGTCTATTTCACGGATGATATTACTCAAGTCCCTGAAAAATATCGATCTAGGGCTGAAAAAATTGGATTGCCGGAAGAGAAGGGAGAAACAAAAGTTGAAGGGGAATTAATGCCCAAGAGAAAAGAGGAGACTTATAGGGATCGATTGGGGAGGGGAGAAGACTATTGGAAGGGACGAGTGGAGGAATGGAGAAAGAAATTAAAAGAATTACAAGATAAATTGGAAATCTTGAGAGGTAGATATAATGAATTGACAGAAAAGTTTAACGATTCAAAAAGTACGGCTGAAAGGGGAAATCTCCGAAGAGAAAGAGACCAGGTCAAGAGTGAAATGGACCAATGTAAAATTCAAATTGAAGAAGCCAGGGACATGTTAGAAAAAAAGATTCCAGAAGAAGCAGACCTTTATAAAGCAAAGCCAGAATGGGTAAAACAGTGAAAATATTTCATAGACCTTGAAGAAAATACCCATTGAATAAAAATCGATTCAAAAATTGATAACTTCCTTTAATAAAAGAAATATTCTCTTTATCCCATTTTCAATATCCTTGATTTAATGTTAAAAATGTGACAATTTGTAAAAAGATTTAGAAAATAATTAAATTGGTATTATTTTTGCAGAAAAGTTTATTAATAAATCTTGACTAGATATGATAAAATATTTACCAAAATCTGGATTAAAAGGGAGGTTTATAATAAAAAAAGGAGAAATGGTATTAAAATTGCAGATTTTATATAAAATTGAGCCGAAGAGCCTAATTAAAAATGGATAAAATGAATCAAAATAATCAATCCACTTCACAGACAAAAATGGGTGTCCTGGCTATTGAAAAAAGGAAATACCCAAGGTTTAGTGTGGAACTGCCCCTCGATTATTCTCGGCTTGATGGGAAACAAACCCTTGGGGGAATGGTAGCGAATGCAAGCGAGGGTGGACTCCTCGTCTATCTGCCTGAAAGGGTCGAGATGGGAGCTTTATTGAAAATTGGAATATTTTATGTGAGAGGTTTAGAATTGGACACAATAAAAGCAGTGGCAAAAGTAGTTTGGTGTGATTTGGCGGCTAGGGAAAGTTGGGGTGAGCACCGATATGGATTACAGTTTCAATCTATTGATGAAAAAGACTTTAGTCGATTGACTACTTTATTGAAAGAGGTGGGAAAATAAAAATAATTATTAGGGTGAAAAAATATTCCTTTTTGAAAGCCATTATGTTGAATAAAAAATATGTTGAACTATTTTGAAAAATTATTTAAAAATAAGGAGAGAAACATGAATTCGCCCTGTTCGGGCATCGCTGAGAGAGGACCCTAAATTTTTCGTCCTATAAAAAGCGACTAAAAATCTCCCTTGATAGGGTTTAGGGAAAAACTACTCGGCATAAAAGGAACATCATGGTTAGATTAAATCAGGAAGAAGGGAGATATAGAGTCCTCCTCATCGGTATCGGGGATAACACTGAAGAAGAAAAAGACTCCTTCAGTCATAACCTTTCTAAAAACTATAGTATTCCCTTCCTTCTGTTAAAAAAGATTGTTGACCGTTGTCCCATCATCCTCAAAAAAAATCTCTCTTTAAAAAAAGCCGAAATACTTGCTAAAACCCTTAAGTCCTTCGGAGCAACGGTCTCTGTTGAAGAAAGAAGAAATCTCCCACCCATCTCTCTCGAATTCCAGGAATTAGTCCCCCATCAGTTGGCCTTAGAGTCCTCCTATCTCCGGAAGACACAAAGGGGAACATGGAGCATCCTAGGAAGGGCAAAAAATATATCGGATGAGACTTTAAATGATGCCTGGGTCCTCATTCAACTTTTTGAAGATCTTGAAGAGTTTATTACCTTTGAAGAAACTCCCCTCCCCATTAACCCTCTTCCACCGGGAGAAGCCTCTCCCTTTAAGGTAGTCTTTGAAGGAGACCTTTCTATTAAGAAGATTTCCGTTGCCTTTAAGAATGCTTCCGGACAACCCATTCCCGCAGTGGATAAAAGGAAAAAGAGGGAGTGGGTGGAAGTGGAGATAGAAGATGAACATTTCTTTTCCTCCCCCTGGATGTCAACAGAATTTGAAGAGAGGTCCCAAGCTATTGATCTGACCGAACCTACAGAAAAAATGATCATAGGAAAGGAGAAAGAAATCCCGAGAGAGGTCACCCTCTCCTTGGAACAGGAAGTGGGGCCTTCCCTTAGAGAAGAAATAAGAGAGGAGAAGGGAGTAGATGTGGAGAGAATCTCTGAGGAGTCCCTTTTGCTGACCCTTGAACCTTCGGAAAAATTCTTGGAGTCGCCCTCGATTTTGCTCGAAGAGAAAGGCTACCTAGAGGGGGAGGAATCAGAGAGAGCCTTCGAACATGAAACCTTTATATCGAAAGAAATGAAAGAAGAGATAGAGGAAGAAGCGGCTTTGGGTGAGTTAGAGCCGCCTTCTGATGATGAGGAGGTGACTGAAGAATCGCGCCTTGACGGTTCTGTATTTGAAGAAGCCACCCAACTGCTAGAGGATATTTCTGAGAGCCCTGGAGAAGTAGAGGTAGAAGAAAAGACGGAGGTAAAGGAAGAAGAGACAGCAAAAGAAGAGATGGCAGAAAAAGAGGGGCTTCCTTCATTCTCTTGGATAGAATATTTTAGAGATGCAGTGGAAACTTTTTATCAAAAACCTCGAGATATTTTTTCGATTTGGTTTGAGGAATGTCGAAAGGAGGGTGAATTTAAAAATTCCCTTCATGCCCTTTTGACTATATTGGTTCATTCCCGATTTGATCAAGGGAACCAATCTATCAAAGCGTTGGAAAACACCCAAAGGGTATTCCGACTCATCATTCAACTGAATCTTCTCCTGGATGAGATACCGCCTCTTGAGGGGACACCCTTTGTATCTGGAGAAGTTTGGAGAGACCTATTTCATCGAGCACTCCCTAAGGCCCAGCAGATTGGAAATGCTATCCTTGAAAAAAATAAATGGAACGCCTTTGATTTAGAACGGTTGATTCGAGTCATTCCTCATATGGGTCATCCAAACAGTCGAATGGCGATCCGATGGATCAACGAATTGATTCCAGATGTCGTGGAAGTTGTTTTTTCAGATACTCCTATCACCATTGGGGAAGGTCTTTACAGAGTGGCCTCTCGGTTAGGCATTGTGGATCCCCATTTTGACTATTATCAAGGTAGGAATTCGATGGGAGATATTAAAATCCAATCATTTGCAAAAATGGCTTTCCCTCAGGATCCTTTGAAGGTCGAGGAACCGATGGCTTGGATGGGGAGGGGAGAAGAGCGGGGAGGACATTGTTCTCCTATTCAACCACGGTGTGAGGGGTGTTTCTTCGAAACCTTCTGTCCAAAGCTTTATGTTCACTTTAACCCATCAGAAAAAGGGATGAGAGAGTAATTTAAATATTGTTGGGAGGATGATCCATGGAGAAGGTAACTCCGTACTTAGAGAGAAGGAGATATCCGAGGATGTCCTTAGACTTGCCCCTTGAATATCGGGTGATGAATGCCCCCTACGCTCATGGAGGACTTGTTATCAATGCGAGTGAAGTGGGGCTTCTCATCAATTCTATTAAAAATATACCGATCGGTTCAAAATTAAATATTGCTGTTTTATTCCCTAAGGGCTTTGAATTGACTAACTTCGAGGTATTAGCTGAAATCCTATGGAAAGACCTTTACTGGGAGGAAGATTGGGAAGGGTACCGGTACGGATTAAAATTTATTAAAATATTGGAGGGGGACCGTAGGAAACTAAAACAACTACTCAGCGGTCAATTTGAATTGGGTGAGATCTCTCCTAATCTATAAAATTTAAAAGAGGAAAGATGACAGAGAAACAGGAAACGAAATCCCATGTGGGGGTGGCCAATTTAGAAAGGAGGAGACATCCCCGATTTTCAATCGATTTGCCGATAGAGTACCACCTCATCCCCTCATCCCTCAGCCATACAGGACGAGCTCTCAATGCCAGCGAGGGTGGGTTGTTGGTTTATCTTTCACAACAGATAGAAATCGGCCAGCATCTCAAAATAAAACTCTTTTTTGCTTCAGGCTCTCATTTGAATTCCATCGAAATATTGACAGAGGTGGTTTGGGTGGATATCCATTTGGGGAAGGACTGGGGAGATTACCGATGTGGAGTAAAGTTTATGGAGATCTCCCAAGAAGACCTCAACAGGTTAAAAATTTTTTTAAGAAGTCTTTCAGAATAACTTTGTCACCTCATCGTCCTCAAAGAGGTTAATGATTTCATTCTCTTGCCAAAAGAATAAAGAAATTTTATAATGTTATCGAAGGAGTGGAGAAATGAGTGGGAAGAGTAGTTTTCCTTACCGTAAATATGATCGAAAGCCCCATCCCCATATCGTCAAGCAAATTTTAGACGATAGCGAATTGATCGAGATGATGAAAGAGGTGCTTATTCAGGAGGGGAAGGCCTGTCCCTTTTGTCATCGGAAATTGAAGGGAGAACATAAGGTAAGAGAAATTTGGTAAGAGGTGAAGACGAAAAGAGATGATTCGGAAAAGAATCATCTCTTTTTTATTTAACAAACAGGTCTAACCGACGGGTCCGGATATAACTTCCCTTGTCAGTTAGCGTATATTAAATATCTTCATCCGGGAATTCCCGAACAAAGGAGAATTTTAAGGGTGCGAGCATGAACATTTTAGCTGCTGAATTCATTGCACCTGCAGGGGAGCCAGCAATGTTGGAGATAATATCAACGGTCAGAGTAAAAGGGAGAGAAGCAATAAAAACTCCGGTTCCGCCAATAGCGGCCGCTACTCCGAGCGGTCTGGCAACAAGTAAATCTATGGCACCCCATCCCTGTGCAACGGGATCATCATTTCTGAATTTATCTCCAGCCCACCCTGTCGAATAAAGACTGCCCGTGACCAATGAAAGGGTCAATAATAACAGAAAAATCTTTTTAAATCCTTTCATGGGAAGTTCCTCCTTTATGACTTATTTTGAATAAAACCTATCATAATTAAATAGAATTGTCAAATCTTTTGAGAAAAGTAAAGTTCGGTGGTCATGGAAATTCATTTAATGAAGTATTTTCATCCTCCAGGAAGAGAATGCCTTGAGGATGAATAGTTTGATGATCAGCAAATGAATCTTAATGAGATATAGATTGGCCACTACCGTTTCTTTTGTTAACTTCATCATCGTTTTATCCCTATAGAGAAATGATGTATCGGAAATTGAAGAATGAGGTCGTCGTATTTATACCTATATGTCAATGACACAAGGATTGCTATAAAAAGAAGAAAGGGGGATAAAGAGAAAGATTTTATAAAGAATTCAAAAAATTGAACCATGGTATTTTTTAGTGCAATTTTTTTGCCAACATAATAAATTAAATCGGGATATTGATAACTTATTGAAATTTAAGTGCAAATACATTTGAGGTTGAGAAGATTTCTCTAAGGATTAGTTTATAAAAGTGACAAAGATTGTTATTTGGATAAAAATTGTCATATAGGGATAAGGTTTTCCATTTAAATCACGATCTCACCAAAGGGTTGTAGTTTTATTCATCAGTCGTTATACTTTCGATGAGAAGAGGTGATTCAAAAAGTAATTCGGTTCCTTAAAATACTTGACAATTGAATCAAAAATCGATATATCTACTCAAAATTCAAGGGGATATTTCGGTTTTCCATTAAACTATGGAATGGACGTTACTACTCAACTCTACTTTTGAACCATTAAAGGTTGTGACTTGGAAAAAAGCGATCATCATGGTGATGCTTGAAAAAGTAGAGGTGATTGAAGAATACGACCGCATGATTCGAGGCGTCAGTTTTTCCTTACGGCTCCCCGCTGTGATTCGTTTAAATCGTTTTATTAAAAGAAACACTCCCATCGTTAAATTTTCCCGCCAGAATCTCTATGTCCGGGATCGGGGAAAGTGTCAATACTGTGGCACCCCCTTTGAGCACAAGGAATTGACCTATGACCATGTCATTCCACGCTCTAAAGGTGGGCAAACGGAATGGACGAATGTCGTGACTTGCTGCACAGCCTGCAATCTCAAAAAGGGTGGGAGGACACCTGAAGAAGCAGGGATGTCGCTGATCCGAAAACCCAGGGCACCCATCTGGATACCCCTATTGCCGATGAGTCTTGGGATCAAAGAGACCCCAGATCCCTGGAAGGATTATCTTTACCTCAATCTGGAGTTGGCTTCTTAATTTTTCACTATGGAAATCTATATTCCTAAGATACCTCTCATCTCTACCCAAAAAAGGCCTTAGAGATGAACGTCGGAAGTAGAATAGGTCAGAGGGAAGGTCTCATCAAAGCTTTTTATAGAAATGAAAGGTGGATCACCTATTGCGAAGGGATGGAAAACAATGAAGTATCTTTGGGCTCCGTGGAGAATGGATTATATTTTAGGAGAGAAAAAAAAAGGATGTTTCTTTTGCAAAAAACTTAAAGAGAAAAAGAGTAAAAAAAACCTCATCCTGCATCAGGGTGAATATGTGTTTGTGGTCATGAATAAGTATCCCTATACCAACGGTCATCTGATGGTCGTTCCCAAACGCCACTGCCTCAATTTGGAGGAATTAGATCATAATGAATTAAAAGAACTTTTCGACTTATTGAAAGCCTCCATAAAGGTGCTGAAGGCAAGCCTCCGTCCACATGGATTCAATATTGGGATGAATATTGGGAAGGTAGGGGGTGCTGGAGAAGACCATCTCCATCTCCATATCGTCCCGAGATGGGCAGGAGATACCAATTTTATGCCAGTGATAGGGGAAACGAAGATTATCCCTGAATATTTAGAAAAAACTTATCAGAAACTTCACTCAGCCTTTATGGATCTTTTGCGAGAAAAGAGAGTCCAGAAAGGAGGATGAAAAAGTGAGATGGGTCAAGACATTGCTTTGGATGTTAGCCTTTTTCGTGGCGATCCTTTTTTCCATTCAAAATCGAAGCGAGGTTATCCTTCGTTTCGTTTTCCCCATAGAGAATTATCAATGGTTTGAAATTCCAAAAGTTCCTCTTCCTCTCTTCTTGGTCATTCTTTGTTCCATTTTTTTGGGAGTCTTGATCGGGGGAGTGGGTGACATTTATAGACGCTTTCGACTCAAAAAGATCCTTCGTCAAAACCAAAAAACGATTGAAAGGTTGGAGAGAGAAGTCCAATCTCTTCGGGGTCCTGGTTTGGATCAGCCCTCTTTTCTCAAAAAAGAGGGTTAACTTTTTGATTGGTGAAGGGAATTCTTAATCATGATGAGAGAAATTTCCCAAGGGGGGATTAAAATTTTTCTTGCATCCCAGAGTGAATTGTAGTATAGTTATTACGTAATTAGTTGGTCTGCTGAAAAAGCGGGCTATTTGCCCGCTTTTTTTTTAAAGAGCTCATTGGGCGGAAGAAATGGTGGAAAGGGAGATTTTGGATCGGGTACGTCCGATGGTCGATCCCATCCTTTTGAATGAAGGAATGGAATTGGTAGATATCGAATATCGAAGAGAATCAAAAGGATGGATCCTCCGCCTCTATCTGGACAAAGAAGGAGGGGTCACTCTTGACGATTGCACCCGGGTCAGTCAAGAGGTGGAAAGGAGTTTAGATGTAGAGGATTTTATACAAACCCCTTACACGTTAGAGGTCTCCTCACCAGGCCTTACCCGTCCATTAAAAACCGAAAAGGACTTTATAAAATATTGCCACCGTTTGATCAAAGTGAAGACCGTCGATCCCATTGAGAATCGGCGGCAATTTAAAGGGAGACTCCTGGGGGTTTCCGAGAACCGAATTGAAATAGAAGTAGATGGAGGGGTCTTTCAGATTCCTCTCTCCAATGTGGCAAAAGCCAACTTGGAGATCGACCGGGATGCGCTCCGTAAGGAGCACAATATAAAATGAGAATACATTTGGGAGCTTCATGTTAGAAAGGGAGAAATGAATTATGCCATCCAATCTCAATTATGTGATTGATCAAGTGGGAAAGGATAAAGGGATAGACCGGAAGGTGATCATCGAAGCCTTAGAACAAGCCGTGCTGACTGCTTCGAGAAAGAAATATGGACACCAGGGGGAGATAGAAGTCCACTTCAATGAGGAGGCTGGTGAAGTGGAGTTATTTCAGTTCAAGCAGGTGGTGGAGGAAGTGACGAATCCATCGACAGAGATCTCTCTGGAAGAAGCGAAAGAATTGGACAGCGAAGCTCAGATTGGAGACAGCTTGGGAGTGAAACTGAATACCGACTTCGGCCGCATTGGAGCCCAGACGGCGAAGCAGGTGATCATCCAGAAGGTACGGGACGCTGAACGAGAGAATGTCTATAATGAATTTAAAGATCGAAAGGGAGATTTGGTCAGTGGAACCGTTCAGAGGATGGAGAAGGGAAATCTTTATATTAGTATTGGCAGGGCAGAAGCCTTTCTTTTGTCGAAAGAACAAATTCCTGGGGAGAGCTATCGACAAGGGGAGCGACTTCGGGCCTATATTCTTGATATACAGAAGAACTCAAAGGGACCACAAATTTTTCTTTCTAGGACCCATCCAGGATTTTTGATCAAGTTGTTTGAGATGGAAGTGCCTGAGATCTCTGAGGGAGTGATCAAAATCATTAGTGCTGCCCGGGAACCAGGTGAGAGGGCAAAGATTTCTGTCTATAGTTCGAGCCGGGATGTGGATCCAGTGGGGGCCTGTGTAGGAATGAGGGGTTCTCGTGTTCAGAACGTGGTTCAAGAACTTCGAGGGGAACGGATTGACATCATCCCTTGGTCTCAAGATCAAGCCAAATATGTGTGTAATGCTTTGGCTCCAGCCAAAATCTCTAGGGTCTATATCGATGAGGAGAATCGTCATATGGAAGTGGTCGTGGCAGACGACCAACTCTCCCTTTCCATCGGGAAAAAAGGACAGAATGTTCGATTAGGCTCTAAATTGACTGGTTGGAAAATTGATATTAAGAGCGAATCAAGGATGGAGAAGATCTCAAGTGAAATTTTGGAAAAGTTTAAGGGCCTCCCTCATATCGGAGATGTGGCGAGCCGTATCCTGTATAACGAAGGCTTCCGATCGATTAAGGAAGTGGGCGAGGTCGACCCAGAAGAGTTGGCAAGGGTTTTAGGATTAGAGAAAGAAAAGGCAATGGAGATCGTTGAAGGGGCGATTCAGATGTCTCAAAGGGAAGAAGGCAAAGAGGTTGGCCAAGAAGCTCTTTCAACAACTGGGGATCCTGCCCTCGATCCGGTGGACCGGATGGAAGGAGTGGGAGAGAAGACGGCCCAAATATTAGGAGCGAATGGATTTAAAACCGTTCGCGATATTTTGGAAGCGAATGTTGAGAAGCTTTCTGCCCTTCCAGGGATCGGGATCAAGAAGGCTGAAAAATTGATCCAATCCGCAAAACATTATATCGAAGGAAAGAGGGCATGAGTCAGAAAGGGTATGTCCCCATTCGTACCTGTATTGGATGTCGGAAGAAAAGGAAGAAAGAGGAAATGATTTGGTTGGCCCAAAGTCTTGAAGGAGTGGTGGTGGTGAACAAGAAGAAGCCTCATCAAGGGCGGGGGTTTTATCTCTGTCCGGATCTCGGGTGTTTAACCAAGGCAAAGAAAAAGGATAGAGGGATTGGATTCTTGGAGACGATGGTTTTCCAGTATCCTTCGGGAAAAGGTTTTTTCGATAGAGGAGGAAGGGAATGACAAAGAGTAAAGTCCTCGATCTCGCACGCGAAGTTGGGATGGAGGATGACAAACTGCTTCTGAAATTGAAACGGATGGGGGTGAAGGTAAAAGATAAGAAACTTACCGAACCTGAAAAAAAGGTCTCTCCATCGGATGAGAAGATCATTGAAAGGGATTCTGAGAAAGAAATCGTTGAGAAGCGGGTCAAACCCACCGTGATTCGGAGAAGGGCAAGAACTTTAGAAGTTAAAGTTGAGACCCCACCTCCTCCATTAGCTGTCGTCGAACCTGAGGTTGTCAAAGGAAAGATTCCAAAAGCAAAGGAGAAAGAGGAAAAAGCTGAAGCTGAGCCGAAGATATCGAAGAAAGCGGTTGAGGAAAAAGAATTGAAAGAGGAGGAGAAACCTCCGACAAAGCCAGCAAGAGGGAAGAAGGAAAAGGAAGCACCTGAAGAGCCTACAGTATCCGTTGAGGCAAAGGCTGAAGAAAAAAAGGTTCTCCATCCCAGACCGGACGAGGGAGTGGAGCCCCAGGTTGCCCTTAAAGAAGCGGGAAAGATAGCAGAGGTCAAGAAGGAAGCTGAAGAACAAAAATCGAAAGAAGTCCCTCTCAAAAAGGTTGAGGTGAAACTCCAGGAAAAAGAAGAATTATTGGAGAGAGAAAGATTGGGGCCCCTTGCAAAGAAAAAGGGGGTTATAAAAAAGAGAAAGAGAATTGAGGAAAGGATGTTGGTGGAGGAAGAGGGCGAAGGAGAAAAAGTGGAGGGAAAAGAGGCCGCCCCCAGCTTCAGGCCCTTCAGACCGATGAAGAGGAAGGTGGTATTGAAGACGCCCAAGAAGACAGAGGTGACCGTCCCCAAACCCATTAAGAGAATCATTCGAATCGCCGAAGTCATTGCTGTCGGGGATCTTGCCAAAAGGATGGGGGTCAAAGGTGGAGAATTGATTAAGAAGTTAATGGAAATGGGTGTGCTGGTGAATATCAACCAACTTATTGATGCGGATGTTGCCTCTCTGGTGGCCAGCGAGTTTGGTTACGAGGTGGAGAAAGTCTCTTTAGAGCGTCAGGAACTACTTGAAAGAAAAGAGGACCTTCCCGAACAGTTAATACCGAGACCGCCCGTGGTCACAATCATGGGCCATGTGGATCATGGAAAGACCATGCTTTTGGATTCGATCAGAAAGACGAATGTGATGGGAGGGGAAGCTGGAGGTATTACCCAGCACATCGGGGCCTATGATGTCGAATTAGAGAATGGGCATGTGGTCTTTATTGACACTCCCGGTCATGAAGCCTTTACCGCCATGAGGGCAAGAGGAGCTCAGGTGACGGACGTGGTCGTTTTAGTGGTCGCTGCGGATGATGGCATGATGCCACAGACGAAGGAGGCGATCGATCATGCTCGAGCGGCCAAGGTTCCAATTGTGGTCGCCATCAATAAGATTGATAAACCGACTGCCAACCCAGAAAAGGTGAAGAAAGACCTTTCGGAATATGGACTCGTCCCGGAACAATGGGGAGGAAATACTCTCTTTGCTGAGGTGTCCGCCAAACAGAAGACAGGAATTAAAGAGCTGCTGGATTTAATCCTCCTTCAGGCAGAGGTTTTAGAATTAAGGGCTAATCCAGACAAACCCGCTCGGGGGGTGATTATTGAATCCAAATTAGACAAGGGGAGAGGTCCCGTGGCCACCCTTCTGGTGCAAGAGGGAACGTTGAAAACAGGAGATGCCTTTCTCGCAGGCTCCCACTATGGTAGGGTCAGAGCGATGCTGAATGATAAAGGGCAGAAGATAGAAGAAGCTTGTCCCTCTATCCCTATGGAGGTGGTAGGTTTCACCGATATTCCCGAGGCAGGGGAAACGTTTATTGTCGTTTCCGAAGAGAGGATGGCCAAACAGATCAGCCTCTACCGACAAGAAAAAATTCGTGAAAAAGAACTTTCAAAGTTGAGCAAGGTCTCTTTGGAAGAGCTCTACGATAAAATTAAGAAAGGGGAAGTAAAAGAGCTGAATGTCATTATTAAGGCAGATGTCCAGGGATCCATCGAGGCTGTGAAAGAGGCATTGAATAAACTTTCTACGGATGCTGTCAAGGTCAATATCCTTCACGATGCGGTCGGCGGGATTACAGAGACCGATGTGAATTTAGCCTCGGCTTCCAATGCGATCATCATTGGCTTTAATGTAAGGCCCGGAGTGAAAGCCCAGTCCCTCGCGGAGCAGGAACATGTCGATGTCCGGACTTATTCCGTGATCTATGATGCGATCACCGATATTAAGAATGCCTTGGAAGGGTTACTGGAACCCACTTACAAGGAACATATCTTGGGAAGGGCACAGGTGATACAGGTTTTTAACATCCGAAAAGTGGGAACCGTGGCAGGCAGTCTCGTGATCGACGGGAAAGTCGTCAGAGGATCCCATGCGAGATTACTGCGAGACAATGTTGTTGTCTATGATGGCCGCATTGCTTCACTCAGGCGATTCAAAGACGATATGAAGGATTGTAGCCAAGGGCTTGAGTGTGGTATCGGCATTGAGAATTTTAATGATATCAAACTCGGGGATGTCATCGAGTCTTATGAGATTGAAGAAGTTCAAGCTCGGTTAACCTGAGCCCCCAGCAGGTTCCTCCGAGTAAAGCCCAGCCCATTTTCCAGGATGGTTTGTAATAGGCTTCTTGAATCGAGGAGGGGTTCTTTTAAAAGAGAAGGGGGGAGGAGATGGTGATCGGAATTTGCCAACTCGACCTTCTGATTCCGGAAAATCATTCTTTAAAAGGAAAGCGACATGTCCTCCGGAAACTGATCGATCGAGTAAGACATCGTTTTAATGTGGCCATTTCAGAAGTCGGGGACAATGACCTCTGGCAACGGGCACAGATTGGTTTCTGTACGGTTGGGAATGATCGACGACATATCAATTCGAGTTTGGATAAGGTCGTTCACTTTATTGAGCAGATGCACCTCGTCGAGATGGTGCGTACAGAAATTGAAATCATTACGGTATAAGTTTTTTTAAGGGTTCGGATGGAAGGAAAACGTTCAGAAAAAGTGGCGGATTTGATTCAAAAAGAAATCTCTCAAATGCTGGTGAAGTCGATCAAAGATCCTCGTATTGGTTTTGTTACCATCACCAAGGTGACTGTTTCTGAGGATTGCCGGTTTGCGAAAGTCTATTTCAGTGTAGCAGGAACCTTGGCAGAGAGGGAGAGCTCCATGAAGGGGCTGGACAGTGCCAAGGGATATGTCCGAAAAGAATTGGGTCGGCGGATCCGACTGAGATATACTCCTGAGATTATGTTTCAATTCGATCCTTCTATTGAGTATGCGATTCATATGGAAGAGTTGATCCAAAGCATCCATCAGGAAAAGGAGCCGAATGGGGATGAAGAGGGGAATTGATGGTCTCCTCGTTGTGGATAAACCTGAAGGGATCACCTCCCTCGATGTGGTGAGAGAGATCAAACATCGATTTGGTGTGAAGAAGGCAGGCCATATCGGAACCCTGGATCCCTTTGCCACAGGCGTTCTGCCTATCGTCATCAACGAGGGAACAAAATTGGTTCCATTTTTGAGAGAAGGTCCCAAAGAGTATGAAGTGACCCTCCGATTAGGAGAAGAGACTAACACTGATGATTGGACCGGTAAAGTCGTCATGAAACAGCCATGGGAGGGGGTCCAACCTGAAAAGGTTGAGGCTCTCATCCATACATTTTTGGGGAAGATTCGTCAGACCCCTCCCATGTTTTCGGCCATTAAAATGCAGGGGAAACCCCTTTATCGATTAGCCAGAAAAGGGATTGAGGTCGAACGGAAAGAGAGAGAAGTAGAAATTTACAATATTCAGATGAAGGAAATTGAACTGCCCCTTGTCCATTTCAAAGTCTCTTGCTCAAAAGGAACTTACATTCGCACCCTGGGAAGAGATATTGGCAGGAAGATAGGATGTGGGGCTCACCTTCTCCGTTTGAGGAGGATTCGGAGCGGTCCTTTCACACTCGGACAAGCGATCACCTGGGAGAGGTTAAAAGATCTCTCCAAACCCGATGCTCTTCATTCATGGTTGATTTCTTTAAGTGCTGCCCTGCCCAGTTTACCCGAGATGGTCGGGGACGAACAATTGGTGAAGAAGGTGCGTTTTGGAAAGGAGATGATCGTTCAAGATCTTTCTCCACAGACCCTTCCAGCCTTCGAAAAAGGACAATGGCTCAAGATGTCCTCTCCTCAGGAGGGGTTGGTGGCCATCTTAAAATCAGAAGTAAAGGGGGCAGATATTCCCTGGGCAGATCCTGAAGTAGTGGCTCTTCGCCCGTTAAGAGTATTCCAACCCCAAAAACGATATCCTACAGAAGATCACGTTTAGTTTAAAAGGAGGATTTCATGACACTCGTTCAGGAGAAGAAAAAAGAGATCATCGAGCAGTTTAAAAACCACGAACGGGACACGGGTTCCCCTGAGGTTCAAATCGCTATTCTCAGCGAAAGGATTCGATATCTGATAGAACACTTTAAAGTACACAAACGGGACCATCACTCTCGTAGGGGTCTCCTTAAATTGGTTGGGCTACGGAGGAGACTACTTAACTATCTTAAAGAAAACAAGGTGGACCGATATCGAACGGTCATCGATAAATTAGGTCTACGGAAGTAACGCCCGCATGTTCTAAATGAAAAGGAGTAAAGAGATTCGTATGGGTCAGAAACTACAGATCGATTTTGGAGGAAGGTCCTTTTCCATTGAAACCGGAAAAGTGGCGAAGCAGGCGAATGGTTCGGTCATGGTGCAGTATGGAGAGACGGTCGTCCTGGTGACGGCTGTGACATCCGACAAGAAGCGCGAAGGCCTCGATTTCATTCCCCTCACAGTGAATTATTTAGAAATGACTTATGCCGCAGGGAGGATCCCCGGAGGTTTTTTTAAGAGGGAAGGGCGCCCCAGTGATCGCGAAACCCTGATCTCCCGCTTTATTGATCGACCCCTGAGACCCCTTTTCCCTAAAGGGTTTCAAAATGAGATTCAGATCATCGCCACCGTTCTTTCTGCCGACCAGGATAATGATCCTTCCATCTTAGGAATGATTGGTGCTTCCAGCGCTCTTTCTCTCTCCGATATCCCCTTCGATGGTCCCATTGCAGGAGCTAAAGTGGGTCGGATTGACGGAGAGTTTGTCCTCAACCCCACCCATGAAGAATTGGAACTGAGTGATATCGATCTCTTTGTGGCGGGGAGTGAGGAGGCCATTATTATGGTCGAAGGAAGTGCCAAGGAGATCAAGGAGGAGGAGATTTTGGAGGCCATTTTATTTGGCCATCAATCCCTGAAGCCGGTGATTGATCTTCAGAAACAGATGAAGTCGGCTTATGGAGTCACCCCCAAGGAATTCGAACTCCAAAAACCAGAAGAGACCATTTACGAAAAAGTAAGAGCCATCGCTCAAGAGAAACTTCAGGAGACCTTTCAACTCACAGAGAAAGGGGAAAGAGGAGAACGATTGGAGGAGCTCCTTCAGTTGACATTTCAGAAGCTCGGGGCCGAAGACGAATCCTCACAAAAGATGGCGAAGGTCGGTTTTGAAGAGATCTATCGTAAACTGGTCAGAAAATTGATTTTAGAAAAGAAACAGAGAATCGATGGAAGAAGGCTTTCAGAAATTCGTCCCATCTCCTGTGAAGTGAGTATCCTCCCCAGAACCCATGGTTCCGCCCTCTTCACACGTGGAGAAACTCAGGTTCTGGCAGTCGTCACTTTTGGGACCTCTGAGGATGAGCAGAAGATTAATTCCTTGACTGGAGAGACCTATAAATCCTTCATGCTCCACTATAATTTTCCTCCCTTCTGTACAGGAGAAGTTTCCCGATTGAGGTCTCCCAGCCGGAGAGATATTGGACATGGGGCTTTAGCCGAGAGGGCGATTTTGCCTGTACTCCCTTCCAGTGAACAATTTCCCTATACCATTCGAATTGTTTCAGAAGTGTTGGAATCGAATGGGTCCTCCTCCATGGCCACTGTCTGTGGAGCAAGCCTTTCTCTTATGGATGCAGGGGTTCCAATTAAAGCTCCTGTGGCTGGCATTGCCATGGGCTTAATCTTAGAAGATGGGGAGACGGCTGTCCTCTCAGATATCTTGGGCGATGAGGACCATTTGGGCGATATGGATTTTAAGGTGGCGGGTACTTCTGAAGGGGTCACCGCCATCCAGATGGATATTAAAGTTCAGGGTATCTCCAAAGAGATCATGAAAAAAGTTCTCGATCAGGCCAGAGAGGGACGATTCCATATTTTGAATAAGATGAGTGAGACGATTTCTGAACCCCGCAAAGATCTCTCACGACATGCCCCTCGAATCGTTAGCCTCCAGGTCAAACAGGAGAAGATTCGGGATATCATCGGTCCAGGAGGAAAGAATATTCGAGCCATTGTCGATCAGACCGGCGTGAAGGTCGATGTGGAGGATTCGGGAATGGTGAAACTGGCCTCTCCGAATTATGAGGCCATCGAAAAAGCCATCTATATGATCAAGCGGCTCACCCAGGAGGTGGAAGTCGGTGCTCTTTATACCGGGAAGGTTGTACGGATTTTGGGTTTTGGTGCCATTGTAGAACTTTTTCCTGGGACCGATGGCCTCATCCATATCTCCCAATTGGCAGAGGGTCATGTCAAGGAGGTCTCGGATGTTCTGAAAGAAGGGGATGAGGTGCTTGTCAAAGTGATCGATATCGATCCGCAGGGCCGCATCCGGTTGAGTCGTAAGGAAGCCCTGAGGGAGACGAAGCAGAGTTCAGACGAAAAGGGATAGAGGGGGATAGAGTCGTCAAGGGATAGAGAGTCATGGACGCAGAGATAAAAAAAATGGATCATTCCCTGAATCAGTCATGGATTGATACAGGATCTGGGTATCAGAAGACCGTTCTCAATAATGGCATTCGAGTCATTACCGAGGAAATCCCCTATCTCAGGTCTGTCTCCATCGGAGTGTGGGTGGTCACTGGGTCGAGAGATGAACAACCCCATGAAAATGGGATCTCCCATTTTATTGAACACCTTCTATTCAAAGGGACGGAAAAAAGGACTGCTTTTGACATCGCCAAGGAGATTGACTCTGTCGGTGGAACGCTGAACGCCTTTACGGGAAGGGAGTGCACCTGTTTTTATGCCAAGGTGATCGATAAGAATTTACCTCTTGCCATCGATCTCCTCTCAGATATTTTTCTCCATTCTCTCATGGACTTGAAAGATGTCGAGAAGGAGAGGATGGTAATCCTCCAGGAGATCAAAATGGTGGAGGATACTCCTGACGATATTATCCATGATCTTTTCAACCGGGTCTGTTGGGGAGACCACCCATTGGGTTTTCCGATTTATGGAACTTCAGAACTTGTTCAATCCTTCCCGCGGGATCAACTCCATCAATTTTTTAAAGAGAACTATCCGCCTGACCGAATCATCGTCTGCGCAGCAGGGAATTTAAAACACCAGGAGGTGGTTGACCTGATCGACGCGACGTTCGGTCAGATTGCAAAGTCGGATAAAGTGAGAGCAAGGAGTAAACCTGATTCGATCTCCACGACCAATATTTGGAAACGAGATTTAGAGCAGGTGCACTTTTGCCTCGGCACCCAAGGACTCCAATACAACCATTCCCTTCGATTCGCCTCGTATATCTTGAACACCATTCTGGGAGGCGGGATGAGTTCAAGACTTTTTCAGGAGATCCGCGAGAATCGCGGTTTGGCTTATTCCGTTTACTCCTATCTTCCGACCTATATTGATACGGGACTGGTCGTCGTTTATGCGGGGACCAATGAAGGCTCTTTTCAGGAGGTCATCGAGCTGGTTCTCAAAGAGTTCAACCGCCTCAAGAAGGAACCTTTGAAGAATGGGGAATTGGAAACTGCAAAAGAACAGTTGAAAGGGAATCTTCTCCTCAGCCTCGAGAGTTCCGACAACCTGATGACCCGTCTGGCAAAGAATGAAATCTATTTTAAAGCCTACCTTCCTGTGGGAATGATCCTCAAAGGGATTGATGAGATAAAGGAAGAGACCGTTCGACATTTAGCCAACGATATTTTTGATGAGCGCTTCTTCTGCCTGACCGTCTTGGGACCCATGGATGGGAATTATTTAGACAAGGTCCGGTTGGACGGAAAGTAACGGAAAGACCCTGTTTCAAAGGCTGGGCTTCAAAGATGAAAATTTATATCAAACGTTTGGGAAAAGATCATCCAGTACCCATGCCTCAATATATGACGGAAGGTGCTTCCGGTATGGACCTCTTCGCGTCTCTTGAAAAAGAAATCACCTTGGAACCGGGAGAGAGAAAACTCGTTCCTACTGGGATCGCCGTAGCGATCCCAGTAGGATTTGAAGGCCAAGTCAGACCCCGCAGTGGGTTGGCTATTCAGAAGGGGATTGGCATTGTCAATGGACCGGGGACGATCGATTCTGATTATCGTGGGGAGATCGGTGTCCTCCTGATCAATTTTGGAAAGGAACCCTTTACCATCCGTAATGGAGAAAGGATTGCTCAGATGGTGATCTCCCAAGTTTTTCGAGCGACTTTGGAAGAAGTCGATGATCTCCCAGCAACCCAGAGGCAAGGAGGGGGATTTGGTCACACAGGAATCTAAGGAGGGGTCCAAGACAATTACTCTCTTCATCAAAGCAGAGGATACAATGCCCTCTGCTTTTTATTTAATAAAAACACATTAAAAGAAGTGTCATTGCGAGGAGCGAAACGACGAAGCCATCTCATCATTTCAAAGTTAGAATTGTCACGCTCCCGTTAGTCGCTCGCAATGACAATATAAAAGCATTTATTATGTTTGCATTAGTTCCCCTTTCATTATAGGAAATTGAGATGGAACAGTTGTTGGATCAGTTTCTCCATTTCCTCATCGTTGAAAAAGGCCTTTCCAAAAATACGATCGAGGCATACAGCCATGGTTTGACTCGATTTTTAAATCATTTGAGAGGAAAAGGGGTTCAGGAGATCCGGGACGTTGACAAATTCCATGTCAGGGGTTTTCTTCTGGCGCTGAAAAAGAAGAATCTTGCTGCCAAGTCTATTGTGAGAAATTTAGTCGCTATTCGGACCTTTTTCCGATTTTTGATTGAAGAAGGAATTCTGGAGACCAATCCTGTCGAAGAATTAGAATCACCCAAGGTGGCGAAAACCCTTCCAGAAATTTTGACGTTGAAGGAAATCGAACAAATATTGGAGCAACCCAATCTCCAGACTCCTCTGGGGATTAGAGACAGGGCGATGTTGGAAATGCTCTATGCCACTGGGATGAGGGTTTCTGAGCTCACTCACCTTCCGACCCATCAGGTCAACTTGGAAGGGGGATACGTCCTCCTCTATGGGAAAGGTTCAAAAGAGAGGATTGTTCCACTTGGAAGCGAAGCGATGAAGTGGGTCACCCAATATTTAAAAACAGCGCGCGAAATCCTTGCGAAGGGGAAAGAGAGTCCATCCCTTTTTATCAACCGCTCGGGGAAGGGGATGAGCCGACAGGGGTTCTGGAAAAATCTTAAAGATTATGGGCGGAGAGCTTGTCTTCGTAAGAGGATCACCCCTCACCTTCTTCGCCACTCCTTTGCCAGCCATCTTTTAGAAAGGGGAGCAGATCTTCGTTCTGTCCAGATGATGCTCGGCCATGTGGATATCTCTACCACTCAGATCTATACCCATGTGACTGGAGAGAGGCTGAAGAAGATTCATCAACGTTATCACCCGAGAGGCTAGAAATTAAGAGTTTAGAGTTTAGAATTAAGAATAAGATCTTCATAACTCTTAACTCATAACTCTTAACTCTTAATTCAATGTTCTTATGGAAGTAATCACCACCCACATCAACGCCGATTTTGATTCTTTGGCTTCAATGCTGGCCGCTAAAAAACTCTATCCCAATGCCATCTTGGTCTTTCCTGGCTCTCAAGAGAGAAGCCTTCGTGATTTCTTCATCCATTCCACTCTCTATTCTTTTGAGGTGGAACGGATCAAAAATATTGATCTCCAGGAAGTGAAACGACTCATTTTGGTTGACACTCGTCAGATCAGTCGTATCGGGAAGTTTTCTGAAGTGTTAACCAAACTCGATTTAGAAATTCATATCTATGATCATCACCCGCCCTCTTCAGAGGATCTCCATGGGTCCCTGGAAGTGATCTCAGAGGTAGGAGCAACGGTGACACTCATTCTGGATATCCTTCAAAAAAGAGGAATTGAGATCACACCCGATGAAGCCACGGTGATGATGTTGGGAATTTATGAAGATACAGGGAACTTGACTTTTCCTTCGACCAAAGAGGAAGATTTTAAGGCGGCTGGATACTTGGTCCAAAAAGGGGCGAATCTCAGCATCCTATCAAATGTGATCACCAAGGAACTTACAGCAGAACAAATTTTCTTGTTGAATGATCTGATCCAATCCGCCACTCGATATAGCTTTCACGGGATCGATGTGGTGATCGCTCAGGCTTCTGTGGATCGGTATGTGGGGGATATTGCCGTCCTGGTCCATAAACTGAAAGATATGGAGAATTTGGATGTCCTGTTCGTCCTGGTCAGGATGGAAGACCGAATCTACTTGATCGGGAGGAGCCGCCTCGAAGAGGTGAACGTCTCAGAAATCGCCAGCGAATTTGGAGGAGGGGGACATCCCACAGCAGCCTCTGCGACGGTCAAGGGGATGGCTCTTATAGAGGCCCATGATCGATTGATCAAAACATTAAAAGAGATGGTCAGACCCAAAAAGGTGGCAGGGGATGCCATGGTCTATCCTGTTAAGACCATTGAACCGGAACGAACCTTGGAAGAAGCTGGGGAGATACTGACCCGATATAACCTGAACATCCTTCCTGTCCTCCAGAATGAAAAAGTAATTGGCTTGATTTCCAAACAGGTCGTGGAGAAGGCTGTGTATCACGGGCTAAAAAGTTCCTTGGTGAAGGAATATATGACGACAGAGTTTTCGGTGGTCTCCCCGGATACTCCTTTTTCTCGAGTCCAGGCACTCATCATCGGACAAAACCAGAGCCTCCTCCCCGTCATCGAAAAGGATCGATTGGTGGGGGCGGTTTCTGTGGGGGATGTCATGCGAATCTTCCAAGAGGAGATGATGAAATCAGAGAAAGGCGTTTCGGTTTTTGAGAGCCAACCCCTCTATGCCCGGAAGAAGATGATCTCCAAATTCATGAAAGAACAGTTCCCGAACCGAATCCACAACCTGCTGATAGAATTTGGCAAGGTAGGGGATGAGTTGGGGTATTCCGTCTATGCAGTCGGTGGGTTTGTCAGGGATCTTTTATTGAGGGTAGAAAATTCCGATGTGGATATTGTGGTGGAAGGGGATGGAATCCATTTTGCTGAGGAATTCGAAAAGAAGTTGCCTTGCCGGATTCGAACGCATAAAAAATTTGGGACAGCAATCATCCTCTTCCCTGACGGTTTGAAAATCGATGTGGCCACCGCTCGTTTGGAAGTTTATGATTCTCCGGCAGCTCTGCCCACGGTGGAAAGCGCTTCGATCAAGATGGACCTTTATCGGAGGGACTTTACCATTAACACCCTGGCGATCCAACTCAATCCAAAGGCGTTTGGAGAGCTGATCGATTTTTTTGGAGGGGTAAAAGATATCAAAGAAAAAGTGATCCGGGTTCTCCACAATCTCTCCTTTGTCGAAGATCCAACCCGGGTCTTTCGAGCGATCCGTTTTGAACAACGTTTTGGATTTCAAATCGGAAAACATACCCAGAATTTGATGAAGAATGCGGTGAAAGTGGGTTTTTTGGAGCGTCTCTCAGGGGGACGGGTTCTCTCCGAGCTCATCCTCATCCTCCAGGAGGGAGCTCCCATTCCCGCTTTGAAACGAATGAAAGATTTTAATCTCTTTCATTTCCTCCACCCCAACCTTAAATTTGATGAGCAAGCCGAGATCCTGTTTGAACAGATCCACCATGTTATCTCTTGGTTCGACCTGCTTTTCCTGGAGCAGCGATATGAGCGTTGGCTCATCTATTTTTATGGTCTCATCGATTTCTTAAAAGAAGGAGAGATTAAAGAGCTCTGTCAAAGATTGTCCATGAATGATAAGATTAAAAAGAGGGTGACGGATGGAAAACTTCAAGCAGACCAAGCTCTCCTTCAAATCTTCTCTTGGATCAATACAGACCGACGCCCGAAACGGTCGGAAATCTATGACGTTCTTGATCCTCTTTCTACTGAATCAAAACTCTTCATGATGGCCAAGGCCACCCAGGTGGCGACCCGTCGTTATATCTCCCTGTATTTCACGCAATTGAAAGATACAAAGCCACTCTTGAGGGGAACGGATTTGATTCAAATGGGAATTAAATCCGGCCCTTCTATTAAAAAGGCCTTGATGGGTTTGCTCAAAGCCAGATTGGATGAGCAGGTGATCACTCGACAGGATGAGATGGAATATATCTCGAAGGCCCAGGGGATGGAGTAATGGCTGGAGACGATTTACATCGAGAAGGAAGACTCCCCTATACCTTTCGATTAGAGGGGTTTGAAGGACCTCTTGACCTGTTGCTCCATCTTATTCAGAAGAACGAATTGGATATCTTCAATATCCCCATCGCCCTCATCACGGAGCAGTATTTGGAATATCTCCAATTGATGAAGGTTCTCGACTTGGATGTCGCTGGGGAGTATCTCCTGATGGCTTCCACTCTTCTTCACATCAAATCGAAGATGTTGCTTCCCAAATCTTCAGAGGAAGAAGAGGAGGAGGAAGAGGAAGATCCAAGGGCGGAACTGATACGAAGGCTTTTGGAGTATCAGAAATATAAACAGGCAGCAGGTGAATTGGAGAAAAGGCCCTTATTGGATCGGGATGTTTTCATCCGGTTGGTGACGCCAGAACCTGGAGAAGAACCTGAGGAGGAAAGAGTTGAGGTAAATCTTTTTGAGCTCCTCGAGGCTTTCCGACAGGTATTGGAGAGGGTCAAACTAGAAAGCGTTCATGAAGTCATTTTAGAACACCTTAGCGTTGAAGATAAAATTCAAGAGATCCTGACAATTCTTGAAAGGGAAAAGCGGAGCATGGCCTTCCATCGCCTCTTTCCTGAACAGGCTTCGCGAAAGGTCGTCATTATTACTTTGTTGGCCATTCTCGAACTGGTTAAGATGAAACGCATCCGCATCTTTCAACTCGCTCCTTTTGAGACGATTCGCGTTTCACCCCTTTGAAATTTTAGTGATGGGTGATGGTGACTGGTATGAGTGATTTAAAGGTTTTCGAATATAGAAACGTGTCACGAATCACGGACACGAATCACGTTATTTCTTAATGAATAGGGAGGATTCCATGAAACGAAAACGAATTTTAATCGGGTTGGGTGTGATTGCTGCACTTCTCATTTTCTTTTTTGCCATCTTTTTATTTATTGGACGTTATTCTGGAGGGAGATCAAGCCGGTTTACCTTTGGAGATAAGATTGCCGTTGTGGAAGTGAAAGGAGTGATTACCCAATCTTCCGGAATCATTGAAGAGCTGCAACAATATCTTGAGGATGATGGGGTTAAAGCCATCATCCTTAGAATCGATTCTCCAGGTGGGGGGGTAGGCCCGGCGCAAGAGATCTACCGGGAGATTATTAAGATCAAGTCAAAGAAAAAAGTGGTCACCTCCATGGGATCTGTAGCGGCCTCTGGAGGTTATTACATCGCCTGTGCCTCTGATCTCATCGTTGCCAATCCTGGGACAATTACCGGTTCGATCGGCGTGATCATGGAGTTCTCCAATTTTGAAGAGCTTCTCAAGAAAATTGGAATTAAAGGAGTGGTGCTCAAAAGCGGAGAGCATAAAGATATCGGATCTCCTTTCCGTGAGATGACCCCAGAGGAGAAGAGGATCATGCAGGAGGTTCTTGATAACGTTCACCAACAATTCATTCAGGCCGTGGCGGATGGGAGGAAACTGGATCGATCTAAGGTTGTTCAGATTGCAGATGGACGAATCTTTACAGGAGAGCAGGCTAAAAATTTGGGGTTGGTCGACCAGATGGGAAATCTTCAGGACACAATTGATATCACTGCCAAGATGGTAGGAATCGTAGGGAAACCGATTGTTCTCTATCCCAAAAGGAGATTTTCCATTTGGGAACTTTTGATGAGGGATATGGCTTCTGCGATCATAGATGTACTCAATGAGAAGGGGTATGAATTGAACTTTCCCCTGCAGATTAAATAGAATTATTCCCTCAACCCAATAATTCAACGATTTTTTTCATATCCTCCCAAACCTCTCTCTTTTTATCCGGGTTCCTCAACAGAAAGGCAGGGTGATAGGTGGGGATCACCTTGATTCCCTCGAGATCGAAGAGCTTTCCACGAAGGGCTGTAATCTTGGTTTCGGTTTTTAGTAGAGTCTGAGCAGAAAAAGTCCCTAAGGCGCAAATGATTTTAGGTTGGATCACACGAATCTGCTTCATCAGAAAGGGATGACAGCTTTGGATCTCATCTGGCTCTGGGTTTCGATTTTGTGGAGGTCGACATTTGATGATGTTGGCGATGTAAACCTCTTCTCTTGGGAGATTAATCGATTGAAGGATCTTGGTCAGGAGTTGACCAGCCTTACCCACAAAAGGTCTTCCCTGAACGTCTTCATCGTATCCAGGACCTTCTCCGATAAGCATCAAGGTTGCCTTTTCATTACCCTCCCCGAACACAATCGTCTTTCGGCCACGGTGGAGTTTACACCTTTTACAGTCCCCTAACTCTTTTCGTACATCTTCCAAAGTTATCATGGTAGATTGACCGGGTTCGTCAGCTTTCATTCCAGAAGCAGGGAGAGAAACAATACCCATCCCTTTAAGATATTCGAGGTAGGTTTTAAGATCGCTTATCAAGTCATTTATATTTTCATCCATCAGGCATTACCATCCGTTGTCATTGCGAGGCGAAGGCTTCCACCATGTCTAAGATAACTTTTCAAGGCGCTCGGAAACCCAAACCTTGATAATGGACTGTCGAGGCACGCCTAAACGTTTTGCTTCCTTATCCAATAAGTTAATCATCCATAAAGGAAAATCCACATTTACTCTTTTTTGCTCCTGCTTCGTTTTCCTTGCCTTTGACATATCAAGGTATTTTGAGATGTCCTTGCCTTCATCAAACTTCTTGTCAAACTCACGAGCCTTCATAGATATCAACCTCCTCTTTTCTCGATCTTCTTGCTGAAATAATTCTTATCTTTTCGCCTCGATAGGTAATAACTACTGACCAGTGTTTACCTGATATTCTCCCAATTACCAAGTATCTCAATTCATCAGTGGTTTTTACCGGCACTTCAATTAAATCAGGATCGTCCCATAAGTTCTGTACTTCATGAAAATCGATCCCATGTTTTGCCTTGTTAGCTTCGTTTTTCTTCGGATCGAACTCAAATTCCATGATATAGTTATTATACCTTAAATATACCTTTAGTCAAACTGAAAAAAAGCCTGCCTATATTGGATAGGCGAAAGGATTAAGGAGGAGCGGAAAATTTCGACTCATGTAGCGTTGGCATTCATTGCCGACGTCATCTTTTAAAGAAGTGTACCTTCTCCTATCACTTTAGCCACTATTTAAAAATCCGTGTTGCCCCATTCGATGAACCCAAGGTATGTACTTTAGGGACAGTTTATAATGCGCTATTCAGAGCTTGCCCTGAGCGAAGTCGAAGGGTTGACTTCCCTGCACATCTCTGATAGGTTCTATTCCAAGCTGAAGACCTTCCAACATTAACCTCTAGCCATATAGGGTGGGATATGGTTGCCAGATAATTTTAGACCCAATTTCTGAAATAGGAATGGGGTTTAAATTTTATTTAGATTGATGAGTATATGGAGAGGTTTGAGAGGAGGCAAAAACGGGGATAAATAAGGAGGTGGAAAGATGAAAGAATTTGTAGTTGGTTTAATCTTACTTTTTGCTGTATCAGGGCATGCGCATGCTCAAAGCACACTGGCTCTCCAGGAGAAATGTGCTAATGAGGCAAGAGAAAACTTTGAAAGAAAATATTGTGGCGATCAAAGCCAAATAGATCCGTCAGGTTGCTTTGTAGTGGACACTTTTGGTACTTATTACTGGTCGTATGAATCTCATTACAATAAGAAATTAGACAAGTGTTTTCTGTTAGCACATGGGCATACTGGCTTCAAAGGCCAACGAATGTTTAATGATTATAGTCTTATTGATGTTTCCGAAGGGAATGTATATGCCATCTATTTTGCTAGGACTGGTTATGACGAAAATCTTTTCCTTTACCCAGATATTGCCGAGTGTAGCGTAGGAGACAAACAGTGCAAGTCGCTGGTGGAATTTGAAAATCTTATACGTCCATATATGGAAGAGTAAAAGGAAGTGAGATGACGAGGAAGTTTGTGAAAAGGAGGTGACTTGAATGAAATCATTATTGGTTAAGTTGGGAGGTATTCTTATCGGACTTGCTATCTTTGGTTATGCAGAAGTGTGGGGGGCGGATTGGAGGCTATTCAGTTTGCCTGCTCAACCAAAACCTCAACGTCTCTATGCGGAGGACGAAACCCGATACAGTTGTAATAAGATTCAAACAGGGATGACGCAAGATGATGTTTTGAATGTTTTAGGATTTCCAAGTGATAGAAAGTCAGAATCTCCTCTTGATAAGAGGGGAAGTTTTGATTCGAGAGGAACTATTGGTTCGAGAGGAACTATTGATTCGAGAGGAACTATTGAAAGGTGGTCCTATAATCGCTATGGTAAATTGCCTTTAAATATTCTTTTCATTGACGGTAAAGTCACAAGTTGCCAAGACTGAATAGAACATTTTGAGGAAAAGGGGAGCACATGAATGAAATCTTTATTGATTAGATTGGGAGTAACTCTTGTCATTATCGGACTTGCACTCTTTAATTATGCGGAAGTGTGGGCAGAGGATTGGAGGTTATATGCGAAGACGGATTTGTATGAATGTTTCTATAATGCGGAAGATATGATTCGCTCATCACAAGACATTGTGGAGGTTTTGACGAAATTAGTATATACAGAGAGAGGTGTAGTCGAGATGGTAAAAGAGTTTGGGAAACATTATGAGAATTTGAGTTATTCACTGGAATTATGGGAAATTAATTGTGCAGAAAAAAAGCACCGTCTTTTATCGACTACCACATATTCTGTAGAAGGGAATATTTTATACACTAATCAAGCTGGAAGTCGCCCCCCGCCTTGGAAGATTATTTCCCGAGAATCTGTTGAAGAGAGTCTATACAAAGCATTATGCAAATAAATGGGAGATGAGGTGAAGCCAAGAATCTAAGCCGTCTCCTTTGAAGAACTCCTCATGTCCCAGGTAGTCCAACAGGAAGCCCTCACCCGGTTGCTTGTGGAGAAAGGGATATTCACCAAGGAGGAGATTTTAGAGATGGTGAAGGTGGTAGATCGAGAGGCAAAGAGGAGAAAGAGAAAGTATGGTTTAGAGAATCCTTGAATATCTCCGTCTTGATCCTGGCTGAGAAACTCTGCCAAAAGCACTGTTTCTCCCACCCCCCAGGATTGAGGCGGGTTTTTGTTGAAGAATAAGGTGAGTGAATAGAGAGAGAAAACAGAAGGCTAAATGAAAAAGTATCTCACTCTTACTCTAATAATTTCAGTTGTGGTTGGAATAGTGTTGCCAAATATTTTGGGAGTGAAAGACCCCCTTTACATAGCTATCTCTTTTAGTTCAGTCTGGGCTATCTACTCCCTTATCCTGCTCGGATATGTTTTTTTAGTTGAGGGTAGAAGAAACAGAAATAAGTCAAAAGAGGAAGACCCCTTTCCTCCTGAGTTAATTCAGGAGTGGGAGGCTCTCTGGGAAATTACCGTTGAGAGATATAAAGGCCCCAGAAGGGGGAATCCTGACTGGAATTGAGATGGTAAATAAAATATCCAAGATACCCGATGGAGTCCTTGAAGAAATCTTTCCCAAAAAGCTGAAAAGGTATGGAGCATCGGAAAAGGTATATTCCCAACTGAAGGAAATGATTCTTAGGGGTAAGTTGAAAAAAGGGGAAAGTTTATCCTACGAAAGGATTGTTCAGGAGTTCAATGTCAGTAGGGATATTGCCCATGGGGTGATTTCTCAATTGAAGAAGGAAGGGTTAGTAATTTCCAAGAGGGGAGTGGGGTCATTTGTTACAAAGCCTCTTTAGGAAATTCCGATAAGAAACTTACTCCAGAAAAAGACCTAAAATAGAGCGATAATGGAACCAATACCTGAAGCAATAGTGGAAAAGACCTGGCAAGAAGTTGCCGGTTTTACTCCTGATAGGGCGAAGAAAGAAATGATGAAGATTGGCAACAACCAGCCAGAGCTCTTGGCCTTCGTGACGGAATCGTCCCAAGAAATGGGTCAGGAAGTCAGAGAGCTTGGGATCTATATGTTTCTTGTTGTCTCCCGGATGTTTCAAGAGGCCCATGGGAAGATCGAAAAGATTTCTTCTGAAGAGATTATTGAGTGCTATGAACATAATGAAGGCCTAATGGAAAGATTAGAGGGAGCCCATGAAAAATTTCTCGATAGAGTTACCAGTGTTCAGACTTCCAGACAGCCTTATGTGGTGAAGTATGTAGCGGATGCTTTGATGGAAGATGATGAAGGGGAGGATGCTTTAGCATTAACAGATGAACAGAAGGGTTTCCTCTTCCTGCTGCTCAAAACCGTGATTGATGTTCTTGACCAGAAAGGTGTGAAATCTTAAAGTTCGATATCGTCTCTCTCCAAACCTGTTAAATAATAAAAGTGGTTTCCTTGCATATTTCTTCCTGAAACTTTCAGTTCCTTAATTTCTAAAAAAGGTGTATATTACAACCCATATTTCACAATGGATAACCCAGATTCTGAGGGCGGTTAATTTTTTCAATTATTATATTGCTGCGGTACAATATCCCATAGGAAAATATTATACCGCAAAAAGGGCGATTGCTGAGTCATTTAGGCCTTTAAATTGGCTTTTAAGGGGCTGAAAGGTTCGGTTTTAAGAGAAAAATCGCAGCAGCATAAAAAATAATGTTAGGTGTTTTATTTTTTAACGAAAGGAGACAATGTATGATTAATGAACAAATTAAGGCGTCATTGGCCCCCTGCGGACTAAGCTGTGAAAAATGCTTTGCCCATGTGGACGGAGATATCCGCCGGTACAGTCTGAAACTCAAAGAAAAACTAGGGAATTTCGACATCTATGCCAAACGATATGAAACCCTGCTGGGTGATCCGGTTTTTAAAAAATATCCTGATTTCAAGGAAATGCTGGATTACTTTGCTTCGGAAAACTGCAAGGGATGCCGTAACGAGCAGTGTAAGATGTTTAAAAACTGTGGGGTACGCGGCTGTCACCAGGAAAAACAGATTGATTACTGCTACCAGTGTGACGAGTTCCCCTGTAACAGAACCAACTTTGACGAAAACCTGTATAAAGCTTGGGTGCGGATCAACGAGATAATAAAAAATGAAGGTATAGAGAAATATTATGAAAAAACTTTAAAACGCCCCAGATATATTTAAAAAAACCATAAAAAGGTGGGCAGATTCCGGGAGACGATTTTGGAAAAATACAAAGTTACGTTCTGAGAGTAGATTTAATTAAGTATGATAGAAGGATCAAAATATCTTTACAAATATCGGCACTTTCTTCATTTGGGGTATAAGGACCATAGAAGATTACTAACAAATAATGAATTGTTTTTCCCTTCTCCAGATAAATTCAATGACCCATTTGATAGCAATTTTCCATTTCATTATGAGGATTTTACTCGCGATGAATTCATTAATTATTGGACAAGTCGTATGGAAGATGGATACGCAAAAGGTCAACATGCTGAAATTAAAGAGAAAATAGAAATTTTATATCGGAAACGTGCCACGCCTGAAGGGAAAAAAGAGATTTTAAAAATTCAAGAAGATATTCTAAATGAACTGAGATCAAACAAAATTGGAATTTATTCGATGAGTGCAAATTGTAATAGTATCCTATCTTGGGGACATTATTCAGATTCGCACAAAGGATTCTGTGTTGGTTTCGATAAAGAAAAGCTGACGGAATTTATTAAATCAAACGAATCATTAGATCTTGGTAGGGTAGAATATACGGAAAAATATCCTCTCATAAATGTTTATAAAAGTTCAGAAGAAGAAAAGATAACAAAATTATTTTGGACTAAATCAATGGATTGGAAATATGAAGAAGAATATAGAATTATCTGGTATGATGGGGCAAACAAAACTCTTCAGATTGATAATGGAATTATTAAAAGAGTAATTTTGGGATGTCAAATAAGTCAAGAAAATAAGGGTGTAATTACAGAGATGCTCAAAACTCGTTATGAAAATATTTCTCTTTTTCAGGCAGTAAAAAAAGATAATAGTTTTGGTTTGGATTTTGAAAAATTAGAATATTAATTACAATGAATCAAAGAAAACAAATATTTGAACTCATCGGACTTTATATTTGTGCAAATTAAAAAAGAAAATCAGCATTCAATTGTGTTGATCTTCATCCGAGACTTATTTCGACACTGTCCGTCAAATCAAGTTACTGGTCAGGTTAACTGATTCTTTTGGATGCCCACTGACTCTATTCTTAGGGTTATTAGAGCAGAAACAATCAATAAATCCTATTTTATGAAATAGTCTATTTTTTTCTTGTAAATTCTTGCGAATGCTTTTAGTTGGACAATGTCAATCCGTCTTTGCCCCGATTCCATTTTAGAAATATAGGATTGTGACACTCCCAGGAGCTTTGCAACATCTTCTTGATCGAGACCTGCTTCCTTGCGAGCCGTTCTTAGCCTTTCAATTAGACTCCTGTGTTCTTTTGAGTAGATGGTCTTGACCATAACCCATAATCCTCTGGTGTTCAAGGATACATTCCGTTTTGTCATATGCCAAAATGGAATATTTTTATTGACTATTTAGCTACGAATCCGTAGAATATCATTGCATTTCGGAGGGAGGGACAAGATGAGTTCTGAAGAAGCTGAGTCAGAAAAGACCTTCAAGATGAATAATCTTTCCCCCGCTATTTAGGACCTTCTGCCAATTGGAGGGACTACATGGCTACCTTTCTTGACCATGAACAAATGCGTCTCCTTGATGACCCCCTTTTGAGTGAACATGAGGAACAAGAACAGCATGAATTGACACCGGCAGAACGCTGGGACGAGAAGGCCGCGCAGCATACGCTTGATGAGCTTTTTCACCTTGCGCGAAAGTACCGGTCAAGCGAATCCTACCGGAAGCTTATAGACTTCGTTGCCCGCTTCCGATTTTACTCACCATATAATGCGATGCTGATTCATATCCAGCTGCCGGGAGCGACGTTCGTTGCACCCGCCCGTCGTTGGATCCGGCAATACGGGCGCACAATCAGGCCAAATGCGCATCCGCTCGTGATTCTTCGACCTATGGGACCAGTCATGTTTGTTTTCGATGTCGAGGACACAGAGCCCGGACCGAAAGCCACGCCTCTCCCACGGGAAGTTGAAAGACCTTTTGAGGTTCGGCAGGGACATGTGGGCGGCGAACTCAACCTCACAATCGCAAACGCCAAGCGTGATGGTGTTCGCATTTTGCTGAAAAAGGAGGGGTCCCAATCAGCCGGGTTTATTTGTAAGGAGGATAGCAAAAGCCTCCATTCTCCATTGCTGTTCCAAACTGGCACGAATAAGGATGGCAGCCCAATTTATACAGCCATTCCACTTCGCTACAGCCTCGTCTTGAATGAAAACCTTAGCCGGGAAGCCATCTACGCTACCATGGTACATGAGCTGGCCCATTTGTACTGTGGACACCTGGGTACACCAAACAAGAATTGCTGGCCGGACCGCCGCGGTTTGACCGAGGAGGTCGTTGAGTTTGAAGCAGAGTCCGCAACCTTTCTACTTTGCAGGAGACTCGGGATCGACAATCCTTCGGATCAGTATCTGGCATGTTACATGGAGCAGAATCAGGAGGTTCCTGACATCAGCCTCGAATGCATTATGAAAGGCGCTGGGCTGATTGAAAAAATGGGGAGCATGCGTCTGAAACTGCGGAAGGCCCGAGAAGGATAACCAGCAATCGTTTACAAACATTGCCTTGGGCCAGTTACTTTAATCTTAGGGGTTCGCTTTGATGGAAGACCTTCGTCCGGGAAAACATTTAAAGATTATATAAAAGGAGCTTTTTGATTGGGGGTTAGGACAAAAGCAGGGAAGAAAGTTATGGGAAAAGACCTGGTAAGGGTTAGAGAGTTATATGCTGGTTGGCAAACCGAAGATCTAATGAAAGCAATAACTGTCGATAAAGCGGATTACGAACTGACCGCCATTAACATCATCAAGGAAGAACTTCAATCAAGGAATGTCACCACTGAAGACCTCGACAGTTTCCATAAAAATTATATTCGTGAAGAAGAATCTCTGAGAAACGGAGGAAAACTCTTTTGCCTCAAAAAGAGAGATTATTTCTTTATTGGAAAATCCTCATTTTGGTGTATAATTGGTTATGGTTTTTATTTTGGTTTAAGTATTGGCAGTGGCAAGGGAAAGCGGATTGAACTAATTCCCTTTGCCCTTAAATCAGAATGGCTATTTATTCTGGAAGTAGTTTTCAATATTGCCACCTTTGGAATATTTCCTCTTATCTTTTTCATTATATATAGCCTGAAACTTTCGCCAGAACAGAGAAAAGAGCGGAGGTTATCTTTGCTTATGCCGAAATATATCTTTTTCATTTACGGGGTTTCATTGTTTCTTTTTTTTGTTCTTGTTATTTTGCCAAGATGGGGTTTTTAAAATGAGACCCCTTATCGGATCAGGTGTCCATATAGGTGTCCATCGGTTAGGTTTTGGTGTCGATATTGTGGTCTGTCTGAAGGGGGGAAGTGCTTCATAAAGAGTAGATTTCGTCTTGTGCGTTGGGAATAGTGTTGGGAATCATATCTATAGAAACAAAAAGGGGTTAGGAAATTTCGCCTAACCCCTTCAAATTATTAGTGGTGGTCCCAAGGGGATTCGAACCCCTGTTACCGACGTGAGAGGCCAGTGTCCTAGGCCACTAGACGATGGGACCACGATTCTAATTCAATTCCAAATGTCAAACGACAAATTTCAAACGAATTCCCCCGCCTGCCGGCAAACAGGAATTCCAATTACCCTAAATTCAGATCCTCCCCTCCCCTCACCCTCTCCCCCATGGGGAGAGGGTGAGGGGAGGGGAAATTCCGGTCATTGGAATTTGGTGCTTATAATACCTTGTCCAAATTAACCCACAGCCTATTAAAAATCAAGCACTAAATATGGATCAACCTTTCAGATTGAAAGGCTCTTGATTTTTCTTGTATTCAAAATGGAGAAAAATTATATTAATAGCAAAATACTATGATCCCGATTCGAGATGCCATTCGTTCAAAGAACTTTCCGGCGGTCAACTTCATTATCATTGGCCTCAATATCATTGTTTTTCTATGGCAACTCCTTCAGGGTTCCGATTTAAAAGAAGTCTTTTATCTCTATGGAATGGTTCCTCTCCGATACCATGATCCAGAACTCTCCGCTCACTTTACAAGGTTCCAACAATATCTCCCCTTTCTGACCTCCATGTTTCTTCACGGAGGATTCCTTCATATTATCATGAACATGTGGTTTCTCTATATCTTCGGGGACAATATTGAAGACAGGCTCGGCCACATTCGATATCTCGTCTTCTATCTTTTCTGCGGTGTGGCAGCTGGCTTGGTCCACCTCTTCACAAATTGGAATTCCAATATCCCTACCATCGGGGCGAGCGGAGCCATTTCAGGTGTCATGGGAGCTTATCTCCTTCTTTATCCCCGTTCCAAGATCTTGACATTGATACCGATCTTTTTCTTTTTCCAATTTGTCGAGATCCCAGCCTTTATCTTTCTCGGGTTTTGGCTCTTCTTACAATTATTTTCTGCAAGCCTTACACCCAGGAATGTCGGAGGCGTTGCCTTCTGGGCCCATATCGGCGGTTTTGTCGCTGGTCTTATTTTTATAAAAATATTTGATGTGATCCCAAGGACAGGCTTAAGTGGAATGCTCCGTCAACATACTGAAAGGCAAACCACACCTCGCATTCAAACTATTTCACCTCGCTATCCTCCGGAAGAATTGGATATTCATGGGGTCATCACGCTTACTCCGAGGGAGGCTTCTTATGGTGCTCGTAAGCTAATTTCCATCCCCCAAGGATTGAAAAAGAGAAGCCTCTTTGTAACCATTCCACCTGGAGTTCATGAAGGAACGCGTTTGCGTTTGAAAGGATTAGGGCAGGTGGATAGGGATGGTAACCGAGGAGATTTATTTCTCGAGGTCCAAATACCAGATTAGAATAAAATTACAATAACCAAATCCCAAGCTCCAAATAAATTCCAATTACCGGATATCCAAACCATCCCCTCACTCTTGCCCTCTCCCCCATGGGGAGAGGGCAAGAGTGAGGAATTCTCCTGACATCTTGATTTTTCGAAGATGTCTACAGCTTTCCAAAAATTATTAGAGATAGAGCAGGTTGTCAATCGAAAAATCAAGTTGAAATCGTCTTGTAAAATTGTTACCTTTTAGCATGTTATTCTATTAAATTGGATTATGGGTGAGGAAGAAGGGAGATTTAAATGGAATGCGAGGTTTCGGAATCAGAAAGAAGCGCGATGGAGCTTTTTTTTGAACCACAAAGTGTTGCGGTCATCGGATCGTTGAGAGAAGGCTACTTTGGCGGTTATGTGGTAATCAAAACCTTATTGAATGCAGGTTTTGCAGGAAAAATCTACCCTGTGAACCCTTCTTATCAAGAAGTCCTCGGCCTGAAGGCTTATCCTTCCATCAAAGAAATACCAGAGAAAATAGATTTGGCACTCATTATGATCAATCGCCGATCCGTTCCCAATGTCATGAGAGAATGTGCAGGGAAAGGAATCAAGGCGGTGATTGTGGTGGCGGATGGTTTTGCGGAAAGAGATGGAGAGGGAGCCAAACTGCAAAATGAAATTGTAGAGATTGCAAAGAAAGCAGGAATCCGAATTATTGGGCCCAATACGGCAGGCATTGTGAATTCAGCCAATGGCCTGACTCCTGACCCATATGAACCAGGATATGAAAAAGTTAAGCCAGGGGCAGTAGCGATCTGTGCTCAAACAGGGATGATCAATCCTCAGGCATTCCCTTACGCTGATCTTCACTACGGGGTAAGTAAAATATGCGACTACGGAAATAAATGCGATGTGGATGAATGTGATCTGCTTGAATATCTTGAAAGCGATCCGGCAACGAAAGTCATCACCATGTACCTGGAAAGTATTCGAGATGGACGGAGGTTCTTAAAAATTTCAAGAAGGGTCACTGCCAAAAAGCCTGTCTTAATTTTAAAATCTGGCCGGACAAAAGAAGGGGCAAAGGTATCTGCTTCCCATACAGGTGCATTGGCGGTAGATGATCAGATTTTCAGTGCTGCCTGCAAGCAGGCGGGGGTCATTCGTTTGGAAAAATTCAGTGAGCTTTTTGAGTTACCCAAAATATTTTCTCTTCAACCCTTACCAAAGGGAAATCGGTTGGGGATCGTCACCTTTACCGGAGGGGTGGGGGTTTTAGCTATAGACGAAGGGGCGAAATATGGTTTATCGGTTGCCCGGCTATCTCCTGAAATAGCCGAAAAGTTAAATGCGATTTTCCCTGGCCTGGGGAAAACGGTGGTGGATATTGGCCCGCCCATGGCGGTTAATAGTTACATAACGATCTATGCCGACATTTTAAAAACCGTTCTGGAAGACGATAACATTGATTGTCTCTTCAATGTCATCTGGACGAGCCCGTTTGAAGAATTCGTAGAGGAATACCTAAAATTTTATGGAGCATTACAGGGAAAATATCAGAAAACCATAGCCACATGGATCTATGGCCCGAGTATCCCTCTCATCAATGACATGTCCAGTCGGATGGAGGATCTGGGTTTTCCGGTATTTTCAGATCTTGAGATGGCCATTAAAGCGCTCGGCATTGCTTATCAATATTCAAACCGAAAGAAGGGAGAAAAATGATGGGGAAGCTTTCGATATTCGATCAAGTAAAAAAAGAAGGCAGGTTCATACTCACCGAATTTGAATCAAAAAGAATTCTCAAACAGGCTGGGATATCTGTTGTGGAAACCAAATTGGCAAAAACCCAAAAAGAAGCCGTTTCATTGAGCCAGAAAATGGGTTTTCCTGTAGCACTGAAAATAACTTCCCCGGATGTGATTCACAAAAGCGATTCAGGTGGCGTTAAGCTTTCATTAAACAATGGTACTGAAGTAAAAAAGGCCTACGACGAAATTTTAAAAAAAGTTAGGAAACAATATCCCGACGCAGTCGTTCATGGAGTATCCGTACAAAAAATGATCCGACCAGGAACAGAAGTCATTGTAGGGACCAGTAAAGATCCGCAATTCGGTCCTGTCATTATGTTTGGCCTGGGAGGTATTTTCGTAGAATTACTCAAAGATGTTTCCTTCAGAGTGATTCCTGTTGAGCGAAGAGACGCCCAGGAAATGATTAAAGAAATAAAAGGATATCCGTTATTGCAGGGCTACCGGGGAAAAGAACCTGCCAACATCTCTGCTTTAGTGAAAATTATTCTTAAAATATCCAAATTGATAGAGGAGAATCCACAGATTAAAGAATTAGAATTAAACCCAATATTTGCTTTTGGAGATAAGGCTGTCGCCGTGGATGCAAGAATCATCTTAGAAAAAGGTTAAATGAACACGGTAACTTTACTCCAATTCTCCTTTTTACTTTTTTACAAAAAGCCTTAAATACTCTCCATAGCCTTCTTTTTCCAAATCCTCTTTGGAAATGAATCTTAACGCCGCGGAATTCATACAATACCGGAGTCCTGTCGGCTTTGGCCCATCGGAAAACACATGGCCGAGATGTGAATCGGCATTTTTGCTCCTCACCTCAATGCGTTTCATGAAAAAGCTGTTATCTTCTTTTTCGACAATATGATCTGGGTCAAGGGGTCTGGTAAAGCTTGGCCATCCGGTCCCGGATTCAAACTTATCAAGGGAGCTGAACAGGGGTTCCCCAGAAACGATATCGACATAAATTCCTTCCTTCTTATTATCCCAATATTCATTTTGAAACGCAGGTTCAGTACCATTCTTTTGAGTCACCTTATACTGTAAAGAAGACAGCTTTTTTCTCAGGGTTGCATCGTCGGGCTTTTTATAAAATCTTTCATTCTCGGGTTTTGTGCTTTCCAGCTCCTTCCCCCAAACCTTGCTTAAAAACTGATCGCGACCGGACCAGTATCTGTAATAACTGTATTTGAGAGGATGTTTTTTGTAGTAATCCTGGTGATACTCCTCTGCTTCATAAAATTTAGTAAACTTTATAATCTCCGTCATAACAGGTTTATTGAACCTCCCGGATTTATCCAACGTTTCCTTAGACTTTTCTGCCAATCTTTTTTGATCTTCATCATGATAAAATATAATACTCCGATATTGCGGACCCCGATCCACAAATTGTCCACCCGGATCGGTGGGATCGATATGCATCCAGAAGAAATCGAGTAATTTTTCATAAGTTATTTTAGAGGGATCATAATAAACTTGAACGGCCTCGACATGCCCAGTCGTCCCAGACGATACCTCTTCATAGGTTGGATTCTCTTTGTTTCCTCCGGTGTAGCCTGATATGACTTTCACAACGCCTGGCAATTTTTCTAAGTCCGCTTCTGTGCACCAAAAACATCCCCCCGAGAAGGTAGCTTTCCTTATCGCTACATCCTCTTTATTCATATCATTCCTCACTCCTTGTTGAACGATATCGGACTTTTGACACCCATTGATGACCATGAGCATTACCACCAACAATAATAATAAAATTTTCATTATAATCACCACCTCCAGTGATCAAACCGTATCATCAGACCTATGGCAAATTTATAAAATAATACACTCTCTCAATTTAAAAATGTTTACGAGTCTGTTAATTGTCAAGAAATGGTTAGAGAAAAAACTCTTAAGGAAGGTTAATAACGGGGAGAGGTGGAGTTTAACCTCCACCTACGTATGGTTTGGTGATAATGGGCTGGTTTCAAGCTATACTTTTTACATAGGAGAGAGTCATCCTTCCCAAAATGTACATCACAGCTACCATTCCCGTTCCTAAAACAAATGTGACGGCCATCATTCCTATCCAAAGTGTTTTCATTCTTCCTTTCCTCCTTTAATAATTTGTCGTTCCCATCAACAAAAAACCCGTGGCTAAATTATAGGCCACGGGTTTAGCAAAATTCCTTCTGCTTCGGCAACCCGGCTGTCCCAGGAGCCTGGGACCCGTGGCTTTCCGTCCCACGATTACTCGTGGTTTGGCTTTATCGGCATTTCTAAGCTAATAAAGTTTGTTTTGATTATTATTAGAGCAATTTCAATGCCAAAAGCTAATTCATTGTCAAACCACTTGATATTAAAGTATTTTTTAAATAACCAGAATTAGGGAAGAAGGGGAAATGTGCCCTTTTTTGTCTTAAAAAACTACCAATCTTTTGATGAGCACACCATTTTCAGGTTTATTTTCTTGGAAAAATATATGTCCCTAAATTTCCATAAGATCTTTTCCAACAATAACCTTCCCGTTGAAATGAGTTTTTGCGCCTTCTATCCACATTCCATCTGTCAATAATGGATCGTCAGAAGGGACAAAGTGAGTTAGGACCAAAGTCTTTACCCCTGCTGCTTTGGCAACTTTCCCTACATCGATATGAGTGGTATGAGAGGCCACGATGTGTTCAACAAGTCTATCCGCATTAGGAATTCTGGCCATTAATCGGGTTAGGGAAGGTTTATGGATGACCTCGTGGACTAATACATCTGCGCCTTGGGCGAGTTTGATTAAGTTATCCCAAGGAGTGGTATCCCCTGAAAAGACAATCGACCTATCTGGCGTATCAAAACGATAGGCAAAAGAAGGTTCAACTGGAGGATGATTCACCAGAGCAGCTGTCACTTTGACACTTTCATTTTGCATCACCACACCATCTTTGCTGAACTCGTGGGCAAAAATCATCGGTGTAAGGGGAGGTCTTCCCTTGTCTGGAATGCGAATGTTGATATCATAAGCATTCATCTCAAAATAGAGCTTAGTCATTTTTTCTATGGGCGGTGGTCCGTAGGTATCAATACTTCCTTTAAACCCAGAAACCCAGGCATTGTAAATGAGATTCCCCTAATCAAGATTATGATCAGAATGGTGATGAGTGATAAATATATACCTGAGATTTCGAAGAGGCACATTAGCAAAAACCAGTTGGCGACTAACACCTTCTCCACAATCCACCACATAGGGAACCTCATTAACCAGAACAACCCACGAGGATTGGGCTCGCATCTTATTCGGTCGAGGACCTCCACCCGTCCCTAATAAAATCAATCGTGTCCCTGTTTTTAGGGGAGGAGAATCTTTCGCCTGTGAAAAAACTTTCTTCGTTAATAAACCGCTCAGAGCAATCGCCGCAGACCCTGTTAAAAACCGTCTTCTTGAAAGCCTTTCTCTTCTTTTTTCATTTTTTTAACCTCCTCATTAATGGGGCATTCAAAGATCACTCGTTTTCCAAACGAAAAAAGTCAACCCTTCGACTCCCCGGCCTGAAGGCTAGGGCTTGCTCAGGGTTGACCCTGAGCCGCGCTTCTTTACTCCGTTTTTAAAGGCGGGGCTTGGCGCGGCCGAACGGGTCAACAACCAGATGCTCTGAACTTGGATTAGAGTGTATTAGATTAAGAACGGGGTGTCAATGAGAATTGGGGAGGGGAGCTTAATTGGATGGGAGAGATGAGGATATTTGGAGAGAGTTTAAATTGAAGAGTACACCTACAAAGTATGGAACTCAGTCAACGCCAAAGGTTGAGGATTTCCGATTGAAAGTGAGTAATCTGACATATCACATTAGGCAGGATTATCCTTTGAGCCATCCGCATTAAAACCTTTTTCTAATAAAATTGATTTGACCAATTTGAAAACCTCATTAGTTCCTATTGCACCCTTGGAAAAGAAATAATCAGCCTTGTATCGGATCGCCGCCTCTCGATATTCTGGTAAATCATGACTCGTAAGAATGATAATGATGATGTCAGGGTGATTAGTTTTTATCTTCCTGGTTAATTCAAGGCCGTTTTCCCCAGGTAATCTGATATCCATGAAGATTAGATTTGGGGGATGAGAATCGATTTTCTGCAATGCCTCCACCCCATCCGCAGCTTCAATAATGTCCATTGAAGGAAATATATCCTGTAAGTTATTTTTAACTACTTGTCTAAATGAGGGATTATCTTCAACGAGCATTGTTCTAAACATAATATTGCTTCCTTTCTCACATTTTTTGTATTCTGTTCTATGCCTGTCTCTTTGACTGACTTTGACCGTTTGCTCCTCATTTTCTACCTCTTCAAAGATTCCCATTTCTTTCTTAATGAATCCAAAACCTCCGCATTCTTTGCAAACATCAAAACCATCAGGGTTCTTGGGCAATTTTCCTTTTCCATTACAAACCGAGCAGAAGACCATATTGTATTTTTTGGGATTAAAAGTCTTGCCCATATCAACCCTCTCACCTTTTCCTGTTTCTCGTGTTTGGCACCCGGCCCATCCTTATCAACTGCCGATTCTCCAAAATCACCTGGTCTACAATCTCCTCGCAGATAACACATTTCCATCCCCCAAAGTATTCATAAGGGCGTAAAATTTATCATAAATCATGACACTATTGCAGCGAAGACACTTCATAAGAACATCTTCCTTCAACCTATTCGGTAATTATATACGAGTGATTTAGGGATTAAATAAGGCGAACACTGTATTTTAGGGTGAAAAGGGCTGTATTTTGAGAGAGGTCACATGGGCGAATAAGTTTATAAAATTTGATTCTTCCATCCTCAGAAAACTATTTTATGTGAAAGATTTCTATTTGAAATGTTGTATTGTGTTACAAAAATGTAAAATCAAAGTTACGGGAAGAAGTTCTCATTTTTCCAAAATCCCGCCGGCCAAAAAGCCATGTTAAGACTTTCGCCTACTTATCTTCAATCGAGGCATGCTTTAAGAATCGAGGATTTCTGGTAGAAATGAATTAGGCCGGGTAAATATATGAAAATCAAATCCAAACATTTTGGACAGTCTGAAAACAGCACATCTATAGCAGATAGTGAAAACCCCCCAAGAGACGGTTCCTTCACGATCAATTATTCCCGCTCAATAGCCACGACGCACGAACGGTTGTTCCTTTTCCCTCGGCGGATTCGATAGCAAAAGAGCCACCTGAAAGCTCTGTCCGCTCCCTCATGTTCGTTAGACCAAATCCCCGCTTCGTGCTCTCCGAACCGAGCACTTTTTTCAGATCAAAACCCTCACCATTGTCTTCGAGAACAAGTTCAATTCTCCCGTCCATCTTCCACAAGGACAAATGGACAAGATCCGCTTTGCTGTGCTTTGCAATGTTGTTCATCCCTTCTTGCGTTACCCTAAAGATAACTATCTTCAAGGAATTGGGGATGTCCCTTTCTTCGAGAGTTTTTTCCAACTCGACTTTAATCCCGGTATAAATCGTCTGGTACCTCCTACAGAACCAAGAAAGGGCAGCCAAGAGACCCAGATCATCAAGGATGGATGGCCGTAAGTCCATCTGTATTCTTCTACATTCCTCGACACATTCTTGAATCAAGGGGATGATGGTATTCAAATATTCTGTCGAACCGCTGGCCGTCTTTCCGATCTCAAGATGAGCACTTTCCACCTTGAATTTAATTGCAGCCAGGCAAGCTCCGAGGGTATCATGAATCTCGCCGGCGATCCTCTTTCTCTCCTCCTCGTGGGCTGAAAGAAGTCTCGTGGATAGATCCCGAAGCGCTTCATTCGCTTTTGCAAGTTCCAAGCTCCTCTCGTGAGCTTGCTGCCGAGTGCGACGATAAAATTCGGCTACTACGCTTATCAACACACCCATGCCCGAAAAAAAACATAAGCCGACGAAATCGGAGAGGAGCTCAATAGCAAACCCTTCCGGAGGGAGAATCCAATAGGCCGAAATCATCGCAACCATCGCGGTGGCCAGAAGGCCAGCCCAGAAGCCAAATACTATGGCGACGAGCATTACGGCTGGAAAGAAGGTAACGTAGGTCGGCAAACCAGGGCCAACCCACTTCGTTAGCACCAGGCGCAACAGAAATGCTACTGCAACCACGCCGATTGTGATGCCATAGCGAATCCAGGTACGATCGAACCAACCAACACCCACCAAATTATCCCTCCACTTGTTTAAGGTGGCAATCTCCTGCCAACGAGTACTCTTGAGGGGGGCACCTCAAACAGGCCATCAACAATACATTATTTTGGAGCCGCTCGCAACATGGATTACTGGGAAGAACCGAACACGCCTGAAATATCCCTTAAAGGTGATCCTCGTTATTTATCATTCAAAGGACTTTGCAAAATTCTTTTATTGAGGATTACCTATTGAAATCTTGAACAGAGTCGTCGAATTTCGAAATCTCACTTTCAGGAAGAACTCGATTCGGCATCCCTGACCATTCATTAAGGCTGAGCAAGGCAATAACTCTTGGCCAGTCGATTCAGTGGCCTCAGAGAGGTGTACACGCATAAGAAAGGCGATGGATGAAGGATATATGAGGAGGGATAAGTTAACCGGACCATTCTCAAAACGCTGTTGTTAAAATTGATGTGACTCTGAAGGGAAAAGGCCAACCCCAAAGGATTGGCTTGTGAATTTGGCTCTATGAACATGCAAGTACTCTTAGCTTAAGCTCAAAACTTCTCTTAGCTTTTTTCCTATTTCGCCCATTAGCGTTGGACCTACCTGACCAAGATGACTTGATGCAAGGTTTTTAGACAATGTTGCAATTTTTGCAGTTCTAATCAAAGAAGCTTTCTTGAGCCCAGTTCTTAGAAACTCTGTGTCACTTTGATCCAGGAAAAGGTCTGTAGGTTGAGGATTAACTGTTTGTGAAGAAATAAACATAAATATTGCATCCTCGCCACTTTTCGTGTAAGAGTCAGAAGAAATGATCAATGCTGGTCGTACCTTGCTTGATACCAAATTAGTAAAAGGATATTTTATTAAAACAATATCTCCTCTTTTCATCTTATCGGAGTCCCATCTAATTCCGTGTAAATATCTTCTTCCTCATCATCCAAGAATGAGAAAGAACCGCCTCTGCTTGCCAGCATTAGTATTTCTTCATCATTTAATTCTTCTTTGACAGAAAATTCTAAATCCGTAATAGTACCAGAAACTATTTTTGTATTAAACCATGCAGGGTCCGAAGAAACCGATTTCACGTCTTTAAAGCCTTTTTGAAAAGTTGCTACCCCCTGTGGAGGAATAACCTTACTATGGATATTGATTGATTCTTCTGCTGTAGAGAATAATGCCTCCATTACTTTTCTCCCTTTTTTGCTGCAATCTTTGCAATTTGTTCCCTAAGTTGTTCAAGATCCTTTATTCGACCATCCAACCAATTTATGAAACTTGTTGCTACTTTATCATTGAACACTAAAGATGCCTGAACGATTCTTACATATTCATATTTCTTCTCTTCTTCTTTTTGGTCTCCAAGGGTTTTGTCTGGATTCATCAGACGTTTTTCAACATTTGGAATAGCCTGCCTTTCTGAATACAAAGCCATATGTATCATGCCATCTGGAGCAACCCCACCGAAAGCCCCGTTTACATGCAATTCCTTCAAGTCACTTGGAAAAATGTATTTGAAAGAAACGGTTTCACCTTTAAGTTGATCCTTTTCATTTTTCATTCTTAGCCCCCTGGATACATTATCAACTCCTCTAATATATTATATCAACCTAATTGCAAAGAAAGCAATTAAGAATTCCATTTAGGGTTGTTGTGAAATTTGATGTGACTTCATCCTGGGCACACTTGGGGCAACTTTTTTTTCACGTAGGTTATTGAAATCATTGGCTGGGGGGCGAGGATTCGAACCTCGGTAGCAAGATCCAGAGCCTTGCGTCCTGCCGCTAGACGACCCCCCATTTTTCGTGCCCGTGATTCGTGTCTCGTGTTCGGGTAACAACCCTACAATTACCTAAATTTTTAATACCATTAATTCAATTCGATATCAATCTTTTCGAGACAAAAAGCTGATTTAGGAAAAAACCAGTTTTTGTTGTAAAATAGAACCTGCCCTGAAGAGGGAGAAATAGACTGTTTAATCTTAGAGCAGGAGAAAGGAACCGATTCTATGGCCCAAATTAATTCATCACCCCCGTCGGATTTTATAAGAGACATTATTGAGGAACACCTAAGAAACAATAGGTTTCAAGGGCGTGTGGCTACCCGCTTTCCACCCGAACCGAACGGATACCTCCATATCGGACATGCCAAGTCCGTCTGCCTCAATTTCGGTATCGCTGCGCAGTACGGTGGTTCCTGCAATTTACGGATGGATGATACAGATCCGAGTGGTGAATCCCTTGAATATGTCGAATCGATTATCAACGACGTCCGCTGGCTGGGGTTTGATTGGGGAGATCGCCTGTTCTATGCTTCTGACTATTTTGAGCAACTCTACCAATTTGCGGTCCAGCTGATTAAAACTGGCAAAGCCTATGCCTGCAGTTTGAGTGCAGATGAAATAAGAGAGCAACGGGGCACCTTGACCGAGCCAGGGAAAGAGAGTCCCTATCGGAACCGCACCATTGAAGAGAACCTGGATTTGTTCGCACGAATGCGGGTGGGTGAATTCGAGGATGGAGCCCATGTCCTTCGTGCCAAAATCGATATGGCCTCTCCAAACATCACCATGCGAGACCCTGTCCTCTACCGCATCAAGAGAGCGACTCACCACCGAACAGGGAGGCAATGGTGCATCTACCCGATGTACGACTTTGCCCACTGCCTTTCGGATTCCATCGAAAAAATCACTCATTCGATTTGCACGCTGGAGTTTGAAAATAACCGTCCCTTGTACGATTGGATTCTGGATCAGTTGAATGTGGATTGTCACCCTCAGCAGATCGAATTCGCTCGCCTCAATCTCAGCTACACGATTCTCAGTAAGCGAAGACTGATCGAATTAGTAAGTAAGGGGTACGTAACGGGCTGGGACGATCCACGAATGCCCACCATAGCGGGAATGAGAAGGCGAGGCTACACTCCGGAGGCAATCCGAAACTTTTGTGCGAGAATCGGAGTTGCCAAGAATGAAAATCTCGTCGATGTTTCTCTCCTTGAGCATTGCGTTCGTGAAGATTTGAATGAACGGGTGCCACGCGTCATGGGGGTATTGCGGCCCCTTCGCGTGGTCATCGACAACTATCCCGAAGAGCAGGTGGAAGAGTTCGAATGTCCCAATCATCCACAGAATCCCGGCATGGGATCGCGGAGAGTTCCCTTTTCCAGGGTACTTTATATAGAACAAGAAGATTTCCTGGAGAATCCTCCCAAAAAGTTTTATAGGCTGGCTCCCGGCAGAGAGGTGCGTCTCCGGTATGGATACTTTATAAAATGTGCGAGCGTAGTTAAAGACCCTAACACAGGCGAAGTGGTCGAAGTGCACTGCACCTATGACCCGGAGACGCGAAGTGGGTTTGCTCCAGATGGGCGGAAGGTCGATGCAACCATCCATTGGGTATCAGCGAATCATTCGGTTCCTGCTGAGGGACGATTGTATGATCGCTTCTTCAAATTCTCCGATCCAACGGGCGAAGGGGATGATTTTACGAAATACTTGAATCCGAGATCGTTGGAAACCCTTACCTCATGCCGTGTCGAGCCCAGCCTGGCAGGTGCGGCACCGGGAGGCAGATACCAGTTTGAAAGGCTCGGTTATTTCTGCGTCGATCCTAAAGATTCTTTTCCTAAAAGGCTTGTATTCAATCGGATCGTGCCTCTTCGCGATTCCTGGGCAAAAGTCTCAGAAAAAGAAAAGAAATAGATTCCAGGAAGAGCGGGGGGGTGTAGGAACATTATGTAAACGGTTTCTTCTTCTTGGTAATAAAAATGGGTTCGACCGAATTGAGTCAGACCCATTTTTATTCTATTAAAAATAAATGGGGAACAACAGTCCCCTTTTTTGACATTCTAACTAAAACCCCAGGACAAAGACATTCGTTCTTTTCGTAATCTATTATTCTTAGATAAAACTAACTTACTCAACGCTTCATTGGAAAAGTTCAGGGAAAAGTTCGTAGAACATCTTAGGGCCAACCTTTTTAGACCTTGGTCTATAATGACTCTTAATATCTCCTAAAGTCTTTTCACTAATTTTTAATTCCATGCACAATGTTTCATCATCCCAACTTTTTGCTCTTTTCAACATAGTATATAGGTTAAATATAACTTCAGGATTCTCTTCACATTCTTCTTCAATTAACTCCCCGAATTCGGGAAGTTTTTTGTCCAATTCCTCAATTTCCTCTTCACTAAGCAACCCTTCTTTTTTGCACTGATTGAAATACTCAACCGCATCTAAAAGCTTCCCTGCTCTCCATAATTCCATCACTTTTTCGTAGTAGACAATCATCGTTTACTCCTTGTTATTTATACAAAGCTGATAACCTAACCCTTTAAGCTCCTTTACTGCTGGTATCAGCCGATATGTTCATTTTTCTTCCCCTCTCTTTTCATGTTCAAACATTAATGGAGACCGAGCACTTCCTTTATTTTACTCTGCGTTTCTGGCGGGGCCTTACGATAAAGTTTCATCAGCCTTTTCACCCAATCGTTGGAAGCCCTATCAGAAACCGACGAGATTCTTGACCCATCCTCAGTTTCAACGAGAATTTCTTCTGGATAACCTGCATTTCTCAATAGCTTCTCAGTTTTTTTGATCAGTGCTTCTTTGTGGTCTCCCACCTCAATGAACCAACCATTTCTTAGCTGTTTAAGAAAAGCTGATTTCATAAAACCTTCTTTATCGGGGCTGATAAAATTTTGAATTTCGGGGAGATTTTTTCCATCTTCAAGAATCCAATTTGCTATTGTTACAGGTATTTCATTCCATTTCCTGATTCTCATTTCTTTTTCACCAATTCTTATTGCAGTAGGACTTTTTCCGTTTCTGGAACAAATTATTCTTATCGCCTGATTTGCTGAATTAGTTTCGGGTTCAATCTGAACCTTTGCTATTTCGTCAAATAGGTAGCTAATTGCATCAACCAACTTTTTCTGTTCCCTTATAATGGAACCCACCTTTCCCATCTGATTCAAATTTCTGTTTTGGTTTGCTCGCTCTGATAACTTCCACAATTCCTCTTCCAATTGGGGCATATAACTCAATAGACTTTCTTTAAGTTGGGCGAAGTTAACCATAAAGCCCTCTTTTTACCAAAATTACTTCTAAAATTTATAGTTATTACGTTATCACAGTTTTATAGTAATGTCAAGCGAAAAATTAATTCATGCGAATTGATTATAAATTCAGTAAAAAGGAAAAACGGACAAGCTTCTTTAGGGGGTAGAATTGTTTAAGTAATTGATTTTATTTGGAAGTCTATGGCTGGGGGACGAGGAGTCGAACATAGTTTCACGCCCAGCAACCCTACTCATTTAAGGCCTCCGCGGCCGGGTCTTTTTTCTGCAACCCGTCTGCAACACCAATTCCCACAACCTTCCTGTATCCCCATGCCGTCTCCGGCAGAATATTGGCATAGACTTTCTCTGTCATTTTGATGCTCGAATGACCCAACATTTTGCTTATGGCTTCGATCGGAACTCCAGCGTTAATAAGCTGAGAGGCCATAGAATGACGGAAGGCATTTTTGACATGAATAATTGGAATCCCGAGCTCACGGTTCGCAGTTAGATTAGCCCTTCTCCAAGCCCTCTGTAGCCTTTGTTTGTGGTAACGCCGCCCGTCTCGGGTAAATATAAAGGATGTTACTTCCCGGGGATGGAGAATGTGAGACATGGCAGAAAACACAGACACCGGGATAATCTTGATCCTTCTGTTTTTTGTGTAGGGGATGACCCTTCTTCTTAAACCCATGCTTCTTTTTATGATCACCACTTCTTTTTCCCAATCTACGTCCTCCCGTTGTAATGCACAGGCCTCCGATGGTCTGCATCCGGTGATTTGAAGAAATCTGAAAATGGGTTGGTCCTTCGAATCAAGATAGTTGATCACCCCTTCTTGCTGCTCCGCAGTGATCCACCTGATGGGTTCAGCCTGAATTTCAATCATAGGCCACTTAATTTTATCGCCTACACGGTTAAAGATGAGAATGCTATGGAGGATACCCAAGATGTTTTTTATGGTCTTTTGGCTCAATTTTAAGCCCAAAAGATAGCCATGGAACTGATTCACATGGACAGTTGTAATCTCACGAATATCCATATCGCCAAGCTGGGGTCCTATGTAATTGCGGTATGCCCTGCCCCTGGCGTATCTCCACTCTTGTTCACACTGCTTTGCCTTCTGGAATACTTCGAAGGCATTTTTCAAAAGAAAAGGTTTCTCCTTAGTCCACTCTGAGGAATCGAAGAGCTTGTCTTCAATTTCTTGGTTTAATTGGATCCAGGCCTTTTGTGCCTGGCCGGGGCCTTCTAAGACCTCTCCCCTTTTGTTGCGGTAAATCTGTAGCCTTTGTCCTTTCCAATAAATCCTAATCCTCCACTTTCCTTGTTTGTATTCATTGTATGCTCCTCTCATGGTTTCATCCTCCTCTAAACCGAGAAGCATACCAGAGAAAGGCCGTTTTGGATAGTCTAAACTTCTTGATCGATAAATCATCTAAAATAGCTCCAACTGCTTCATGGTTTCCTTCGCCATGAAAGGGTCCAAATCTTTAAGGTCCCGGTAGAGCCCGTAGATCCTCTTTTGCAGGCCTGCCTTGAGTAACCTGGCATCTTCAGGATCGGTCGAATAGTAAACCCCCCTGGAACAGGTAATGATCGGGTGGCCGTCATGTCTGAGCTCGACAAGGAGTGCCCTGAGTTTGCGATCATCTTTTTGATGGAAGATATCTTTAAGAAAAGAGAATGTGATGACGTTTCCTCTGCCAGTATGCCAACCCTTGACATAGCTTAAAAGATCGGATTTAAGATCTGACAAAATCCCTCCTCAAATTATCTTGTTAGGGCTTCTTTACTTTCCTCTACCCTTCTCCCCTTCGACTATCAGGATTTTTTGAGACTTGAGGACGTTTGGCAGGCGATAGAGAACAGTTTCAACGCCCTTTAGGTCCCAAATCCATTCGCCATTCCCATCCGGCCTCCTTTGCTTGAATGTTTTTGGTTCATATCGGCAGACCTGAAAAAGAAGATTCCCTTCTGAATCCCTGTAATCGTAAGTCTTGACCAGCAGTTTTTCTTCTCCTTCATATGGAATTGCAAAATCAGCACAGATATCTTTGAGAACCCTCGGGAATTCATCTCGATTCTTGAGACCCTTGATCCCAGCATAAAAACTAAAGATATCACCCTTCTCAGCACAAGCATGGCAATAAAATAATCCTGTTTCGTTGCTGAAGTTGAAAGATGGTTTCGAGTCATCATGGAATGGGCAGAGGGCTTGATATTCTTGGCCGCCGATTCTTTTGGCCTTGGGCAAATACTTTTCGTAAAATTGAAAGTAGTTACCTCGGAAATGATACTGAATTGTGTTTTTAAAATCCATAAACTCTCTGCTTGTTGCTCCCGCTGTTTTCATTTTCTTAAAGGGAAAAAATTTCTTAAGTTTAAGAGCCTCCTCTGAAAACTATTTTCTAAAGCGCTGCATCAAGGATGGGTGAATTTTCGCCGAGTCGAAAAGGAGCCGGGATCATCTCTGCCCCCGCCTCATGATCATTTCGGCCCGCAGTCGTTTAATCATTTGTGCGTATTCATAGGCGCTGATGGGGGCACCGTTATTATACTCAGCCATAGCCCTATACAGGCCGTCGGAGATGGGAAAAACAAAAAGCGTTCGTCCATTTTCTACCCTGAATTTGGGTTGTTGTTTCAGGAAAATCGAGACTGCGGAGCTTAAATAGAGATCGGCGGTTTCAAAATTTTTCTCTTTCAAATTTCGCTCCCCTTCCGAATTTCGTTAATCTGGTGAAAAGCTGCTGCCCTTCTCCTTAAATGTTTCTCGTTATTACCTTCCATAGGAGAGGTGTGACTTTTAGCGGAACAATTTGTGACTTTTGACGGAACAACGGAACAATTGAGTTTTAGAGGCAAAAAATATGCGTAAGACTCTGGTGGGGTTTACGGGGTGTATATGTACCAGTCAATATTTTCGGGATGCGACGTATAAGAACACACACTACCGGTTTTGATGCGCTTTCTTAGATGAGCTACTAAGGCACCAAGGCCCTTCCTTTTCATGCAGGAATAGGCTGCTGTTATTCGCTTTTGAGCGTTTATTCTTGCTCGATTATCGTTTAACGCTTCAACGGACATTTTTGCACCGCGTTTACGCATAATTGCGTTAACGGCTTCATCATATTCCCTTTGGGCTTCTTTTGACCAAAGCGGATCGCCGTTCCGCCTTGCTTCCTCAAGGTTCTTAAGCGCCTCCTTCACCGTTTTTTGTTTTGCTCGTGCCATACTTTTTTGAGGTTCAAAAATACTTAACCCTTCTTCTGCTAATTGCTCTTGGGTCATGTTACCATATTGTTCTCGATCCTTCTCGTCTATATCAGGCTTATTCACTAATTGGGATAGCTCAAGTGCTGGTATATCTTTATCTGGATTGCCCAACAAGTGTGTAATATATGATAAGCCTTTTATGTGCCTTAACCGTGTTGCCTTACCTTGAAAGCCCACATCCCAATATTCACCTTGGAGAATAAAGTAATATTGTCCTCGCTCGGAGGATTCTGCTGGTACGGGTGTATCGGACAGACCATTTTGTCGAGCATTGTCCCTCTCTGTCTCTGTCATGCTATCCTGTAAGGATTCTTTAGAATGCTTGGCCGGTGTACGAGCGCGAAAAAGGACAAAATCTGCGTTAATCTCCCCACGGGCCTCACGCAGAGCATTCTTTATGCCAGCTTGAAATAGACTTTCAATTAGGTCAATCCTCCACTTCTCCGGCTTGAAGGCCAGCCCAAACGACTTGAATTTGCGTCCGACCGCTTCGACAAACCGCGTTAAACGCTGAATGTAAGGCGAGTCATCGAAAAAATTCAGAATAAAACTCTCCAGTTCCACCTGCAAATTCTCATCAACCTCTATTTTGGAAAGGACCTCACGAGTTGTTGCGATCATTGACTCCGCTTTACGCTTTACCAACTGTATAGTTACAGCCACAAAGATCTCGATTTGGGTTCTGATGGTCCCAAGGTTGGCTGGGTCAATTTGGTCATAGAGGGCCTGCCACTCTGAATGCCAAGCCCCCTCGGCCTTTCTGTTTATGAAGTGGAGCTTCCTCTTTATCGCTGTACTTATTGGCGTCCCGGTTCGTTCCATTTCGCCTTCCAATGCAGCGCTCTCACGAAAAGATATGGGGGAAGGTGGTAGAAGTTACACCCTTTCGGGAAGCTATCCCCCAAAATTGCGTTTCATTATTCTCCCTCTCTCTTCAGCTCTTGATCCACCGCCTTTACTGAATCTAAAAACTCCTTCTTGGTGAATATCCCCTTCTCCACAAGCAACCTGGTAAGGGCTTCTTGCTGGATAACCTGGGACATGAGGAGTTCTTCAAAGGAGACAACTTGTTTAGGGTCAAGGGCGGTTGCCATTGTAAGCCTCCCGAAGATTATCACAATCATTGCTTATGAACTCTGGTATTACATTTCTTTTAACCTTCTCCATAATTCTCTAAGCTTTTGCCAATCCTTTCTTTGCAATCTCTCATCTCTTCCTGTTGGGCCATGTCTTACTTGTTTTCCTGTGTGGTAAAGTGGAAAGAGTATCCGGCCATACCAGTTTCTCTCCTGCCCTGCAACTTCCCTTAATTTCCTTATATTCAAACTATGATTTTCAATTAATGATATTGTTAAAAGTGCTTCTTTACCAAGTGTACAAACAACCATTGGATCAAGTTCTTCTATTTGCCTCTTCAAGTGTGGAATACAATTTCTTTTTTGATGCATTGAAACTGGATATTTACCTCCCTTATGCTTGGGTAAACATAAAACGGAGTTTGTTACAAATAAATGGGATAGGTCAAATTGTAATTCTTCCGTAAATAACTTGAAAAAGAACTTTCCAGATTCATCTGTATCCGGGCCAATTGTTAAATAACCTTTTTGAGAGTTGTATGTATCATCCCGATTAGGGGCCTCCAAAATGAATAGAATATCTGTGCTTTGAGGAGGATTTTTCATAAATAAAGGAAAAGATTTTGGATCAATAAAAGGAGGGGCCTCTTTGTGACAAATCCTGCAATGTCTCAATTCGTTAACTAATTTTAACCACGTTTCTGATTTCATGGTTTCACTACCTCCCTCTCCCCACATAGACCTCCGAATGTTGAGCATGCTCCTGCGAGTTTTTACCTCCACAACCCCCTCCCATTCTCCCTTGCCTCCCTCTCAAACCTCCTGAACTCCTCCAGATACTTGAAAGGGAAATGAGTGTAAGCAAACCCATATCCCTGTTTGATGATCTCCGCATTCAAGAAGGTCCCATCCATGAGATAGACATAGGCCAGGAGACGACCATATTTGTCTCTCTTTTGCCAGTCATATTCAAGACGGACTTCTTTACCTTCTCCCATCCTCTTGGTGAAAAGATAGGCTCTAATCTCTGGTGAGTCTTCGGGTAATAATCATTTCCTTTACAAGAACTTCGTAAATTGCAATTAGTTCTTCATCCGTTATCGAAAGTCCTATTGATTTACATACTGCTTTGTCAAATTTCAGCCGTATCGAAGCGGGTTCAATAGGCTTGTTCAATATACTCCATAGGCGAGGTTGAACTGGCCCCTCTGCTTCCTTTTCCCAAAATTCATCATATCGTTCATCGAAATTTTTATCAAATTGTTGACGCAAACATGGGAAACTTAAATTGGCAAATTTTTTATAGACTTCTTCTAAGGGCTGAACCATCTCTTTTGAAGGATATAGTTTCATTTCATAGAGGTCATAAAAACGGATATCAATGTACCTACCTGTACTTTCCTCTTTGAGAAGAAAAAATTGAACGAAAAACAGTATCGAGTTTAGTGAGCAACAAACTGCCTTGGCCAGCGTTTCATTTTTTTCTCTCACAATATTCACTTGATTTGATGGGTATATGGTTTGGTCTGAGAAATAGGCGTTTAGATATGTTGAAGGAGAGAAAGGATTGATTCTACGACTGACTACAAGGTTTGTCGCCTTTGTTGGGATATCCTCTTCGACATATTTCCAGAAATCTTTATCGTTATAGACCTCTGCTTTAATACCCGCCGCCCTTGCAACCCTTTCGAGTTCGCCATAATTCTTGTAAGCAATATAATCGGACACGCCTGTAATATCCATTTTGGATAACCCTACCGAAGTCCTGAGAGTTCTCCGCAAAGCAGAGCGTTCAATTTGATATGTTGCTTCTAAAGGAGAGAACGCCGTAATGTATGAGCCATTTTCTTTCGAGAACCGCAGAAATGCTTCTTGAATTCTGGAATCGTCTGAGTGCCTTGTCAAAAACATAAATTTGGAAACTCCTTTTGGCACGGGCCTAAATCCTTCGAGAAAATATTCTTCTGGAAAATCAAGCAATTTATCAGAGTATCTATTGAAGAAATTCACTAAAATATCTCGATGTGTGAAATCTGTTACACCGCAGAACCACATCATATTGGGGAATCTCTGTTTAATCTCAGAGAGTTGAAAACTCTCGATATCGAGGTCATAAGAACGGAGAGTATGCTTCCTTCTGCTATCCTTCACAATGGAGAATACATCCTTATCTTTTAATTTCACCAAATCCTTCTTCACAAGACAGAATTTAACTCTGTCCTTATCACCTGCTGTTTCCTTCTTTCCAATATAAAGAATATCTCTATACTCAGACCACTCTGAAAAACCATAGTTCTTTGTCGGCTTCAAGATATACAAGGGCTTCCATTTCTTAAAAAGTATCTCTCTAACCTTTTGGCTTTCCCGTCCACGAAGAATATTGATGGGAAGTACAGCACCATAAATACCTCCATCTTTAAGAAATTCATCAGCAAGGCAAACAAAATGTCCCCATAATCCTACTTCGCCTCCACATACATCTTTATAGATATCCATATCAACAAATTTGCGAATTCCCCTTTCGACTTTTGTAAAAGGTGGATTCATCAACACAACATCCACTTTTTCGAGAGGAACTTCATAGGAATTTCCTTTGATGTCCCGAGCCTTGGGAATTTCGTGAAATAATTTCAATTTTAATCCCACCGCAGTTGATGTGCCAGGGGCTAACCTCAAGCTATCGGCTTGAATAATCTGAGTCCGCTCGATGGTTGTCCCTACATCCATTGCTGCAAGATTAGCAGAGGTTAAATGTACAGCAAAAGGCATAACATCTGCCCCAAATATCTCTTCTTCACAGAAACGCTTATGAGGATTCCCCGAATGATTCTCGGATTCGAAAAGCTGCTTCTTACGCTTGTAAGCAGAAACCAAAATGGTTCCAGATCCGCTCGCTAAATCAAAAACCTTACAATCACTCCTCTCAATGGTTAACTGGGCCAGTATATCAGCTGCTAACGGGCGTGTGTAAAATGCCGCAAGCATCTTCCGTATCCCACTCGGCATCAGCTCGTGAAATATGCGTCCAGGAAGATCATGCCTTGCACCTTCAATCTCAAGTCCCCAGATCAAATCAAAAGTTTCCGTTAGAAACCTATCTGGAATTGAGTCAAGAACTTCAACTGAAAAAATTGGTTTATAATTTATGTCCAAAACTCGGCTGAATGCATTTCTAAGGGAATGGTGAGAGACAGGAGCTATCGGAGATATAAAAATCTCTGGTTTGGCACTATAAAGAAGCCGAAGAAAAAGAATTTGACTCATAAGTATATATGAGGCTAAAAACCGTGCGACTGCCTCGGTTTGAGCAGGCTTGAGGTGTCCTAAATCCATCAATAGGTCACGGTCTGTAACAATCTTGAGAACAGTCCGTTCGTCAATAGGTATTTCATCCATCATTTCAGAGACTTGTTGCTGAAGCAATTTGACAACCAAATTGAGTGGATAATAGGTGCTTTTCTTTTTACGCAGCCTTTCCAGAATTTCCTTTTTGATAAACGACACCAGACCAGCAAATGTCCTGTCCCTTATTTCTTCCTTTACGATTCCCGCATCTATTATCGAGGTAACTCGGACTTCTTTAACCGCAAGATTGACTGCCTCCTCTGTTGCCTCAACCTTCCGTACAGAATCAGGAAGTAAAAGGAGCATCCCAAAAGCAATCTTGCTTTCTTCTTTGTGCCGAAGATACTGGACCATTGCTGCCTTGATGGTTCCTATATTTTCACCTATTTTGACAGAAAGCAGCCAAGGTCGACCACCAAGGTTAAACTGAATGTCAGGGACAGAATTGAATGAAACCTCCTGAACGCCAGTTCCACCAGCTTTTTTTATCACATCCATAAGTGCAGGGTAAAAAGTGCGTTCTGTTACAGTCGCTTTTGGCATTGTCTCACCTTATCTGAATCAATCGTTTATGTAAGATTCAAATTTCAATTGGAGTGTACTAAATCAGGACCAGCGTGTCAATGGGAATTGGGGAGGGGAGCTTGATTGGATGGGAGAGATGAAGATATTTGGAGAAACCTAAATTGAGAAGTTCACCTACAAGCCCTTAGATCTTTTCATCAAGGCAATGTGCAGATTACCACTCGAATCAAACGGCCTTCCATTACTTAAGTGAAACCTCTATACTCACCGGCGGAAAGTCCAATGCTAAGACCAATTTCTTGAGATCTTCCACCTTTTCCCTGTTTGAAGATTGTGGACAAATATACAAGTCAGTACCAGATATTAATGCATGCGGGTATGCCTGGCCATTCTTTGGATTTTGGAAATCAACTGAGGGATTGCGTGAAAGTGGGTATCTTCTGATAACTGGAACCTCTGTGAGCCGATTTTCCATCTCCTTACCGAAGTGGCGGATGAGCTTTTCAACAAACTTCACTACGGTTGCCGCAGAATTTTTTTCGCATACTTCTTCGTCGGGTAATTCCTTTTCTAATAAACTCCAGTGGATTAGAATGTTTAATTTGCCGCCAGTATCCGTTTCCGGCTGCTTCAGGTGCTCCTGGAAAGCGGGGGCAAGGGTCTGCATGTGCAGCCGGTTGGCGTGGCACTCCGGACAGACAAGGACACCATTTTCGAGGACGGTGGGGCCGCCAGCAATGTGTTCGTTGATGTGGTGGATCCGGGCGTCGTTAAAAGAGACCGAGCGGCCGCAGGCAGGATTTTTGCACTTGCGACCGTCACGGGTCCAGATGACCTCCTTTTCGAGGGGATCAAAAAGGCGCTTGGGGTCGAGGGGCTTAAGTGGGATTTTTGGGTAGACCTGCTGGAGGAAAAATGCGTGGCGCATCCGGATTACGTCGGCAGTATCAGAGCCGGAGCCGCCAAGCGCAACAACGAAGCGGTTATAATGTGGAAGGGCTTCTCTGGTTGTCTTGTAGTGGTGACGGGCCTTGGCCACGTCGTCCTGGAATTCTTGGAAGGCTTTGACGACATGGTCGCGCCAGACAGGGACGTAGTTGCCAGACAGGAGGGAATCAACGAGCAAAGCGAAATGAAAGGCCATCTGGAAGGAAATCGGCTTCTTAGCGAGTAGGTCGAATCCGGGCAGCTCGGCGGCACGATCAAGGGTGCGCACTGTGCGAGCGGTCGCCGGATCGTCGGGGCGGAGGACGAGGTTTTCCTGATAGAACTCATTGATGGTTTTGCCCTTCAGATCGACAAAATCCAGGCTAAAGCGCTCCCGAACCATGATGGTCATGGCGAGGCCGGCGAAGAACTTTCGGGTGTCGGCAAGGCCATCAACGTAATGCTCGCCGTCGTCTACGCTCAGCATTTTGCTTTTGCCGCGGCTTACGAGCTTAAAGAAATGCTTCGGGTTGGATTCCGGGTGGTTAGGTTTACCCGCGTGGCGAATCACAAAAGTCGTGAAGTCACCGGGCCATGCGTCGCGCTTTTCCTGGGCCGTCAGTGGCGTTCCAGCCTGGAGGCGGATGAAGAGATCTCTGGCCTCGTTGGGCGCCTCCTCGCGCATCTCTACGACCAAAAGGTCGCGGGTGAGGAGGCGTTGCTGGTCGTCGCGGGACAGTTCCTCGAACTTTTTGCCCTGCCACGATGGAGGAGCTTTCGGGAGGCTGGGAATGGCCGTCCCTGGGGCTTCCTTTTTGGGGTCTAGCAGGGTAAAGTCGTTATGGATGTAGTCAGTGATGGCGGCAAGGCGCTGCTGCCCGTCAACGAGCCAGACCGTGGTTTCTACGGTGCCGGTGAACTTATTCTTTCTGTCAAGGAGGTGGACATAGAAGAGCGGGAGATCGTAGCCGCGGAGGAGGGAGTCGATTAAAGACTGCTTTTGGAAGAAGGTCCATTTGGTCCCTCGCTGGTATTCCGGGTTGATACGCAGATCTTTGCGGTAGGCTTCTGCCAATTCCTTTAGCGGGCGTTTCTTGAGTTCACTTTTCATTGTACTGAGAACCTTCAGAAGGGATCTAATTTTATGACCAAGAAATACGCTTTTTTTAAAACCCAGTCAAGCGGAAAGTTACAGGGAAAAATTATCCCCGTCCCAGGCTAAATTGCTCATTTCGATTTGAAGTATTGCATTCTGAGGGGAAATACTAAAAACAGGACTTCAGGAAGAAGTAAACGAGATATCCCTTTGCCAATTTTCAAAAATGAGCCGATGGGTAGAAATAACAAGTCGAGTAGCGCAGGGGAATTTCACCCCCACGCCCTCACAGATCCGGACGTGAACGTCTCCGCTCATCCGGCTCTTATCATCCAATCGCTGTTCTCAGCGACCTTGCCTTACCTCTTGGCTCCTCCCATTACTGGTTGACTAAATGGTAAGGCCAGATGATCCAACCCCTTCGCTCCATCTCCATTACAGAGACTTCAACACTACTGCGAGTTGGTCCGCCCCTGTGTCCCGCCTCGGTACTCTCACCCTTGTGGGTCCTCCACTTGGGTTTCTCCCTTACCATCGGGACCACAGGTTCCCACGTTCCACACATGAGCCTGATTCAGGTTCGCGCTACCTTTATGCCGGACGCCACCCAGGCAGTATACAGGTTTCTCCTGGACTTATCCTGGTATCCCGTAAGCTACCAGTTTTGACGTCGTCTAATTTCATTTCGACACCTCATCAGTAGTTCGCTTGCGCTCGCCTCCCTGAACCTCACCTGACACCT
>Ga0187854_10000384_pt1 | contig 59508 bp, 62 predicted proteins | sample June2016WEW_6_15_FD_132445 | JGI IMG/M metagenome (GOLD analysis project Ga0187854, IMG submission 132445) | Peatland microbial communities from SPRUCE experiment site at the Marcell Experimental Forest, Minnesota, USA - June2016WEW_6_150 | ecosystem: Environmental > Terrestrial > Soil >... | reverse complement strand
GGCGCATGCCGTTGTCCTCGGTCGGCCGCATACCTACGGGTATGCGGCCTCCCTGCGTCCTAGGCCTGCTTGGTTTGCGAACCGCCAGACACGAACGAACTTATGGCCGCGTCCACTAGCGCAGCGGCTCGAGCGAGGAGAGCCGTAACTCGGCGTCTTCGTGGTAGTGCGCGGTCCCGATGAGCACGACCGCGCGGCTCGTGCGGCTCGAGATGTCCATGCGTACCGGCACCGCGGTGTCCGGCTCGAGCCACCAGTCGACCGTTTCCGTGCCGTGGTCGCGGCCCGAGACCTGTGCGATCGTGCGGATGTGGAGCGTGTCCACCCGGGCGCCGCCGACGGTGAGCACCGCCTTGCCGAGCATCAGCGCGACCCCTTGCTCGCGGTCGTGCGCCGAGCGGCACGTGAACGCGCGGCGGGCGCCCGGAGGCTCGCCGGTAGGCCACGCGGCTCCCGCGGCGCAGAGGTAGCTCGTGTGGTCGGTCTGGCCGAAGAAGGCGTGCGCCTCGTCGGCGCGCCGGAGCACGATGCGGCGCCCGCTGCGGCACAGAACCCACGTCGTCGAGCGGTCCTCGAGCGCCTGCCATTGCAGCTGCACTCCGCATGGGACGCGGGTGAGCGAGATGGTCGTCGTGGCCGGATAGACGTGGGCGGCGCCCTTCAGGACGTCGAGCGACTCACGCCCGACGGTGGCGTAGAGGTACAGGCCTTCGCTCTGCTGCGGCTTCGGGGTCTCCTGCCGGAAGCGGTGGAGCGCGTCGGCGACCAGCGCGGGCTTGGACGAGTCGTGAAACAACAGTCCGCTCGCGACCGTGGCGGCGAGCCCTCCCGCGATCACGGCGAGCACGGCTCCGACGGCGACGAGCAGCCTCGGTCGCAGCAACCGCTGGAAGCGGTTCCTCACGGTCCGACACTAGACGATTCCGCGCCTGCTCCCGTCGGCCCACGGCGGCGCCTGCGGGCGTCAGACCGGAGTGGCTCCACCTGAGTTGCCGGGAGGCTCCTCCTCCTTCGCGGGCGGTTCCTTCCCCGTCGAGTGAGCCGTCGCCTCCCGCGGCAGCGCCTCGCCGCTCTCCTGGAACACCCGCCAGGCCCCAGCCGCGAGGACCACGCTGAGGACAATGCCCACATAGCTCGGCCACGCCGAGTAGCTCTCCGTCGCGGTCTTGAGCACGGCGAACAGGGCTATCGCAGTCCCCAGCGCGAGTGTGGCGAGCCCGTCGGGCACGGCGGCCGGCAGCGGCAGGCCGAACACCCGCGCGGCACCCCAGGCGACGATCGCGATCGTCATGAGACCGAGCATTACGCCCCAGGACCCGTGCCAGGCGTTGGCCGTCGCCGAAGCCGTCGCCTTCTGCCAGGCGAAGAACGTGTCGATGAACAGCAACACGCCGGCGCCGAAGACCAACTTCCTGCCGAGAGAGAGTGTGTTCAGCCGCCCCATCAGCGTCCTTTCTCGTGAGTTCCGCGGTTCGGGTTCATGGACAGACGCCGGCCGCGATCCGGGTACGACGATCTTGCGAGCCTTCGGGCTCCCTCCGCAATTTCCTACTACGGCGTCCGGCGGCGCATCCGCAGACTCCACAGCAAACCTTGCCCCCTCTCCTGAAGGGTGGAGGGGCCGACCTGAACATCTACTGAAGGCTTGCGGCTGCGTGTAGCTGAGGCGGCGGGGGTGGGATTCGAACCCACGGGCTCGTTGGGGCTCAACGGTTTTCAAGACGAGGCGCTGACCGCACCGTTGAGCCGTTCCGGGCTCGTGCGCGACGGTCTGCGCGACAGTCGGCAGCGTCCGCCCTGAGCGCGAAGATCGCAGCCGTGAGCGTGCGATCCGTCTTCGGTCACACGCACGTTGAGCCGGAGCGGGTGTAACGAGAACCGGTTGTGTGGTCCCACAACTTGCCCGCCCTTCCGTAGCTACTTGACGGCGGCAGCCGCCCGGCTACATCCTGGAGGGCGATGCTGCGGCGCATCCCCTCCAGCTGGCTTGGCGGAACTATCAGATCGGTGATTCTGCGCCGAAAACGGCGCCGGCGTGGCGGCTACCTCAACCTCCGCATCGACTGACCGGAGGCGCGGCTCGGCCGAAGCAGCACGAACGAAGATTCTTCAGCGACAGGCGGTGGGATGCACGAATTCGGTTCACGCGGCGAGGCGGTACTCATCGAGCAGTCCGCCGACCACGGACGCCGATGAGTCCGGCGCTCGGGCGATAACCCCTTTCTCGGCTAGAGGCGGTCGGAAAGCGATGCGGCCGTTGGTGTCGTCTGTGGCTTTCTGCTGATCGGGATCGGTTGGCGCGCGGATGAAGCGCCGCCGTTGCGTAGGAACGCTCGGGGGAGTGCGCGGACGGACTGCCACTGGACTTCCGTACGGTCGTGATGCGGCTGCTCATCCGCGGGACGAGTGGGCGCTACGCGACCACACGGTCGCCGAGCGGCGGCGGCTTTCGAAGCTCACGCGAATCCGGGAGCTGGTGCTCGGCTTCCAGGATGGGCTCCTCGTGCCGCTTGGCGTGGTCACGGGGTTGGCCGGCGCAGCGGTCGGCACGACGGCGGTTATCGTCGGCGGGGTCGCGGAGGCGGCTGCGGGCGCGCTCGCCATGGGCACGGGCGCGTACCTGTCCAGCCATGCCGAGAACCAGCTGATCGCGAGCGAAATCGTCGATCAGCGCGCCGAGGCGCTCGATCATCCCGAGCTCGAGCAGCTTGAGCTGCAGATCCTGTTCCAAGAGGAGGGCCTGTCGGAAACCGACGCACGCACGGCCAGCGAGGCGATCGGGCAGTCACTCGAGGTGCTCGTGAAGACGAAGATCGAGAAAGAACTCGGCTTGCCGTTCCGCGACACCGCGACGGCGAAGGGCGATGCGTACGTCGTCGGCGTCTCTTACGCCTGTGCCGCCCTGATACCGCTCTGGCCCTACTTCTTCTTCAGCATGCACGTCGCGCTGGGACTCTCGCTGGCCGCCACCGGCTGTGCACTGTTCGCACTCGGCGTGCTGAAGGGCCGCGTCACCCGGCTGGCCCTCGTTCGCAGCGGGCTCCAGGTGCTTGTCGTCGGCGCCCTGTCCGCCGGAATCGGCTACCTGATCGGCGGACTTGGCCCGCATCTGTTCTGAGGCCCGAGACAGGCTCTCGAGCCCGCTCCGTGGCGGAGATCCCCATCCGTAACAAGCAGACGAAAAGCAACGCCTTCATTCCCGCACCGCGATTAGCCGCGTGGTATCGGCCAGGGGGGCTGGACGCTGTATCCGGCCTGGTTGAGCCGGAAACGGCTTGGAATAGAGGCGGCGGGGGAGGGATTCGAACCCTCGGGGGCGTGAGCCAGGAAGATCGAATAAAGCCACGGCCTCTTGTGTGCCGAAGCATAGGATCATAGAATCTCAGGATTACAGGACACAGCAGGGGGCATCCGGGCATGCAATTGAATGTGATCCTCGTCGCGGGCGTGACCTTCTGACTCCGCCGGCTCCGCCGCCGCGGCTACCAATGCTGCCAAGCACGATGAAAGCCGCGGTCCTCCACGCCGCCCACGACCTGCGGGTTGAGGAGGTGCCGGTGCCGGGGGTCGGCCCCGAGGACGCCCTCGTGCGCGTTCGCGCCTGCGGCATCTGCGCCTCCGACGTCCACTACTACGTCCACGGCCGAATCGGGAGGTACGTCGTCGAGAGCCCGATGATCGTCGGTCACGAGGTCGCCGGCGACGTCGTCGCGGTCGGCTCGGCCGTGCAGGGCCTCGCAGTTGGGACCCGTGTGGCCGTCGAGCCCGGCGTCACCTGCGGCCGCTGCGCGAGGTGCAAGTCAGGCCGCTACAACCTCTGCCCGGACGTCGTCTTCTACGCGACGCCGCCGGTGGACGGAGCGATGTCCGAGTACGCGGTGATCCGAGCCGACTTCGCGCACCCGCTGCCGGACGACGTGAGCTACGAGCGAGGCGCCCTCTGCGAGCCGATCTCCGTGGGTATCCATTGCTGCGACCTGACGGGCGTGCGGCCCGGCGACACCGTGGTCGTCCTCGGGGCCGGTCCGATCGGCCTGACCGCGGTCGTCGCCGCGCGCCAGCGGGGCGCGGGCCAGGTGATCGTGAGCGACGTCCTGCCGCGCCGGCTCGACGTCGCGCGCACCCTCGGGGCGATCGCCGTCGACGTCGGGAACGAGTCGATCGAGGACGTCGTCATGGAGCGGACCGACGGTCGCGGCGCCGACGAGCTCTTCGACACCTCCGGCGTTCGCGCCGTTCTCGAGGCGGCTCCGGACCTCCTGCGAAAGGGCGGGGCGATCGCCGTCGTCGGGCTGCCGGCGGACGACAGCGTCACGTACCACATGTTCAACGTCGTCGACAAGGAGCTCTCGATCCACGGCGTCTTCCGCTACGCCAACACGTACCCGGCCGCGGTCGCCCTCGTCTGCTCCGATCGCTACCCCATCGACGAGGTGGTCACGGATCGCCTGCCGCTCGACGACGCGGTCGCCGGCTTCGAGCGCGCGCTCAACGAGAAGGACCGGTCGATCAAGGTGATGATCGAGACATGAGCGCGCCGGTCACCTGAGCCGGCTCGGGGGCACCGGATCCATGTCGTCGTAGTCGGTGTTCTCGCCGGCCACCGCCCAGCAGAAGCGATAGGACGCCGTGCCGACGCCTGCGTGGATCGACCAGGGCGGCGAGATGACGGCCTCCTCGTTGGCGACGACGAGCGTCCGCGTCTCCTCCGGAGCGCCCATCAGGTGGACGACCCGATCGTTCTCGGGCAGACCGAAGTAGAGGTAGACCTCCGTCCGGCGGTCGTGGGTGTGGGTCGGCATCGTGTTCCAGACGGAGCCGGGGTGGATCGTCGTGACGCCCATCATCAGGGCGGCGCTCTGCCCTTCCGCCGGCGGCACGTACCTGCGCAGCGCGCGAAGGCTGGCGCCGCCCGGCGAGCCGAGCTCGACCGGCACGATGTCGTCTTCGCGGATCTGCACGGTCGGAAAGGCACGGTGCGCGACGGCGGACACGACGTAGAGCCGCGAGGGATCGGTCCCGCTCGCGCTCTCGAGCTCGACCTCTTCCGCCCCGCGGCCCACGTACAGGATGTCGCGCGGCGCGAGCTCGTGCCGCTGCCCGTCGACGATGACGACGCCGGGGCCGCCGCCGACGTGGAGGATGCCCGCCTCCCGGTTCTCGAGAAAGTGCCGCGCCCGCACCGGACCCTCCGGCTCGAGCCGGAGCCTCTGCCCGGCCGGTACGGCGCCTCCGACGATCAGCCGGTCTTCGTGGGAATAGACGAGCCGGAGCCGGCCGGGCTCGAACAACGACCGGAGCAGGTATCGCCGCCGGAGCTCCTCGGTGGACGCCCCGGCCAGCGTCTCGGGGCTCGTCGCCTCCCGAACCTCCACTAATACCCGACCTCGACCCGGATGTGCTTGACGTTCAGGTACTCGAGCATACCGTGACGCGAGAGCTCGACGCCCAGGCCGCTGCGCTTCCAGCCCGCGTACGGGTAGCCGACGTCCCCGCCGCCGACGTTGTTCACGTTGACCGTCCCGAACTCCAGGCGCTCGGAGGCCAGGGTCGAGAAGCGCAGGTCGGTCGTGTAGAGGTAGGCGACCAACCCGTACTCGAGACCGTTGGCGCGCTCGATCGCCTCGTCCATGTCGTCGACCACGCTGATGGGCGCCACCGGGCCGAACGTCTCTTCGTTGAGGACGAGCATCGTCTCGGTCGCTCCGGTGATGACGGTCGGGGCGAAGAAGAGGCCCGAAGCGAGCTCCTCATCAGCCGGCGGCGACCCTCCGAGCACGACCTCGCCGCCCCGCTGCCGCGCATCCTCGACGTGGAGCGCGACGCGGTCGAGCCCTTCCCGGGTGGTCAGCGGCCCCATGTCCGGCTCGGGGTTCGCCAGGCCGGCTCCGAGCCGCAGCTTCGCCGCCGCCCGGACGAACTCATCCGTGAACTCATCGGCGATCGAGCGGTGGACGTAGATGCGGTTGACCGAGTTGCAGAGCTGGCCCGCGTTGCGGAACGCCCGCTTGACCCCGTCCCTGACCGCGAGCTGCAGGGGCGCGTCGGGCGCGACGAGCATGGGCGAGTGCCCGCCCAGCTCGAGCGTGACCCGCTTGACGCCCTGCGCCGCCCACGTCAGCACCTGGAGACCTGCTTCGTTGCCACCCGTGAAGCTCACCTTGCGCACGAGCGGATGCGTGACGAGCGCCTCGCCCGTCGTTTCTCCCCCGCCGGTGACGACGTTCAGCACCCCGCGCGGAAAGTCGCACTCCTCGGCGGCTGCAGCCGCCAGGGCGAGCGTGCCGAACGGGGTCTTCGACGACGGCTTCGCCACGACGGTGCACCCCGCCGCCAGGGCGGGCGCGATCTTCCAGCCCATCAGACCGAGCGGGTAGTTCCAGCCGACGATGCAGGCGGCCACGCCGATTGGCTGGCGGATCGCGGTGCTCCGAAGCGTCTCGGACTCCGTGGGGATCGTCTCACCGAGCAGCCTTGGCGCCTCGGCTGCGTAGTAGCGGAGGCTCTTCACCACCTGGCCCACCTCCGAGCGGGCCTCGGACAGCGGCTTGCCCTGCTCGAGCGTCGTCAGCCGAGCCAGCAGGTCCACGTGCTCCTCGGCCCACGCAGCGAGCCGGAGGAGGTACTTCGAGCGAGCGGCAGGGGTCGTCCTGGACCAGGTGGCAAAGGCTCGGTGAGCCGCCTGGACGGCCGCGTCAACGGCGCTGCCGTCGGCGGCCGGGATGGAGCCGACGACCTGGCCGCTGGCCGGATCCGTGACCGTCAGTGTCGGTCCCTCCACGCTGACACGGCGTCCGTCGACGATGAAGATGTCGCCCAGCACCGCCGAGAGATCGATCGACGCCGACACGGCCAGGCCTCCGTTTTCGCTCAGAATCACCGAAGGGGCGGCCGGGCCGCCCGGCCTCACCGGGCCTCCCGGCCTCGCTGTCATCCTGTAATGCTATCATGCTTACCTGGCCGACCGCTATCAGCGCGCGAGGAGGTGCAGATGAAGGCACTGGTGCTGGAGAGTCCGGGCCGGTTTCGCGTCGCCGAGCGTCCGGAGCCGGACGTCGGGCTCGACCAGGTCCTCGTCGCGCCGGCCTACGTCGGCGTCTGCGGAACCGACTTGCACATCGTCGACGGCCTGCACCCCCGCGCGAGGTTCCCGCTGATCCTCGGCCACGAGGTCGTCGGCGTCGTCGCCTCGGGCCCCTCCGCGGGAGCGGCGGTCGTCGTCGATCCCACCATCAGCTGCGGTACCTGCTCGGCGTGTCGGCTCGGCCTCGACCACGTCTGCGAGAACCTGCGCCTCGTCGGGATCGACCGCGACGGAGGCCTCGCCGAGCGTCTCGTCGTCGACGAGGCCAAGCTTCACCCGGTCCCGGAAGGTCTGACTCTCGAGGCGGCGGCGCTCGCCGAGCCGCTCGCCGTGGCAGTCCACGCCGTTCACCGGTCCGGCCTGGGAGCGGCGAGCCGCGTCGTCGTCTGCGGCGGCGGCCCGATCGGGCTCCTGACGGCTCTCGTGGCGCAGGCGGCCGGCGCGACCTGCGTGCTGGTCGAGCCCGCCCGGCCCCGACGGGAACGGGCGCGGCAGCTGCAGGTGGACGTCGTGGCCGACGCGGCGGAGGCCCCCGGCCGGCTCGGCGGGAAGGCGGACGTGGCGTTCGACGCGGCGGCCGTCGCTTCGGTGGCGCTGGCGATGCCGGGGTTGGTGCGGCCCGGCGGCGTCGTCGTCGTCGAGGGTGTCTACTTGGCGCCGGTCCCGGTGGATCTCCGGCAGGTGACCTTCGGCGAGCTCTCGCTCGTCGGGACGAGGGTGTACGCGCCCCCGGACATCGACGCCGCCCTCGACCTGCTCGCCCGAGGGGCCGTCGACACCGCCGTCGTCATCTCCGAGATCGTAGGATTCAGCGACCTCACGGAGGCGCTCGAGCGCCTCCGGCGGGGCGACTCTCTCAAGGTGCTCGTGGACAGCGGAGGCGGACGGTGAAAGCGGTGGTGAAGGTCGCCCGCGGCCCGGGCAACATGATGCTGAAGGACGTACGAGCACCCCGGCCCGGCCCGGGCCAGGCGCTCCTCCGCGTCGCGTACGCCGGCATTTGCGGCACGGACATCCACATCCTCCACGACGAGTTTCCGTACTGGCCGCCGGTGGTCCTGGGCCACGAGTTTGTGGGCACCGTCGAGGAGGTCGCGGCGGACGTCGACCCCGCGTGGGTCGGCCGCCGCGTCGTCTGCGAGCCCCACGCAGGCGCCTGCGGGACCTGCTATCTCTGCCGCCGGGGCTACGCCCAGCTCTGCTCGCAGAAGCGGTCGCCCGGCTGGGGTGTCGACGGCGCGTTCGCGAGCCACCTCGTCGTTCCCGCCTCGCTGCTCCATCGCGTGCCCGACGACCTGCCCGACCTCGCGGCCGTCCTCTGCGAGCCGACCGCGATCGGTCTGTCCGCGCTCGAGCGCGCGCCGGTCGTGCCCGGCGATACCGTCGTCGTCACCGGGCCCGGGCCGGTGGGCATCCTCGCGGCGATGGCCGCCCGCTTCGCGGGCGCAGCCCGGGTTGTCGTCCTGGGCCAGCGAGACGTCGACCGCGAGCGCCTCGCGGCGGCGGGCCGGCTCGGCTTCGACGCCGTAGGCACGCCCGAGGACGCGCGCGAGGCGGTGCTCGAGGCGACCGACGGGCGGGGCGCGGACCTGCTGATCGAGGCGAGCGGCGCGCAGCTCGCGATCGGCGCCGGGATCGAGCTGCTCCGGTCGCGCGCGCGGGTCGCCGCTATCGGCATGAGCGGCAGGTCGTCGATCGAGTTCGCCTGGGACGCCGCGATGCAGAAGGCGCTCGACGTGGCCTTCAGCCTCAGCTCCTCCCATACCGTCTGGGACCCCGCCCTCGTCCTGCTCGAGCGGAACGCGGCGGACGCGGCATCGCTCGTGACGGCGTTCTCCCTGGATCGGTGGGCCGACGCGTTCGCGGCCGCCGAGAGCCGGACGGTGATCAAGCCGGCGCTCCAGCCGTAGGCGCGGCCGCTCAGAGCTCGCCGGCCTCGAGCAGCCGGGCGAGCGGGGCCAGGCCTGCGACGGTGACGTCGGGCTGCTCCTCCGGCGTTCCCCCGGAGCGGTCGGGCCCGTTCGTGATCAGCACGGTCGTGGCCCCGATTGCGCGTCCGCCGGCGATGTCCGTCCTGAGACTGTCGCCGATGACCACCGTCTCCGGGCCGGCGGCGCCGAGGAGCCGGAGCGCCGAGTCGAACATGGCCGCGGCCGGCTTGCCCACGAACGCAGGGACGACGGGCACGCAACGGGTGAGCAGGGCCACGAGCGCGCCCGTGCCCGGCGCGCAGCCTTCCGGCGTCAGCACGCACGGCTCGTCGTTCGCAGCCACGAGAGCGGCTCCCCCCTGCAGGAGCTGGACGGCGCGCTCGAGCTCCGCGTACCCGAGCCCCGGGTCGACTCCCACCGCGACGGCCGCGACGTCGCGCGCAGCCTCCTCCATCCCCGCCGACCGAACCGCCTCGTGCAGGACCGGCGCGCCGATGACGAAGACGCGGCTCCCGCTCGGCAGCGTCGCGCGCAGGTGGTCGCGCATCGCCGTCGCTGCCGTGACGATGCGGTCGGGGTCGACGCTCATCCCCATCCGCGCGAGGCGCTCCGAGCACTGCTCGGCCGAGAGGAACGAGTTGTTCGTGACGCAGGCGAACGCGCGGCGGGCGAGTTGTTGAGCGAGCTCGGCCAGGCCGGGTTGGGCGACCTCGCCGACGTAGAGCACGCCGTCCAGGTCGAGGATGAGCGGCCGTGCCGCGCGAACGTCAGCACCAGCCATGCCAGAGCAGCTCCAACGCGTCGTGTGTCCGGCAGAACGTCCTGTAGGCGGCGTCGTACTCCCGCAGGCGCTCGGGGTCGGGAGTCCAGCGGTTGCCCATCTCCGCGCACGCCTCCGACGCCTCGGCCGCGTCGCCGAACCACCCGGCGGCGGTGGCTCCGAGCAGCCCGGCGCCGACGATCCCGCCCTCGATCGAGGTGAGGGTCACCACCTGATGTCCGTACACGTCGGCGCGAATCTGATTCCAGAGCGCGCTTCCTGCCCCTCCCCCGGTCACCCGGATGTGCTCGATCTCGCTCGCGGGAATGATCAGGTCGAGCGCCCGCCGGATCTCGAAGCACAGGCCCTCGATCAGCGCCCTGCCCAGCTCGGGCCGGCCGTGGCTCATGCTCAGGCCGATGAAGGCTCCTCGCGATTCCGGGACGCCGAGCGTCCGTTCCCCGAGGAGGTACGGGAAGAAGCGGAGGCCGCGGCTGCCGACCGGGACGGTGGCCGCCTCCTCGGTGACCAGCTCGTAGCGCGATCTGCCGCTCTCGTGGGCGCGGGCTGTGAGGTCGGCGCAGAAGCGCTCTGCGTACCAGCTCAGGCAGGCTCCCCCGGCGTCTTCGATGCCGAAGCGGACCCAGCCTGAGCCTGCTGTGCGAAGGTTCATGACCCGGCGGTCGGATGAGGGAGTCGCTGCGTAGGCTGCGATGATCCCGGCCGTCCCGCTGACCTCGCAGACCCTGCCCGGACGGGTGACGCCGGCGGCCAGGAGCTGGCAGAGCATATCCCCCGCCCCGCAAGCGACCGGCGTTCCCTCGCGGAGACCGGTGGCCGCGGCCGCGCTTCGGGTGATGCCGCCGACGACAGCCGCAGACGGCACGATCTCGGGGAGTTTCTCGCGATCGACTCTTAGTGCCCGCACCAGCTCCGGCGACCAGCGGTCGCTCGCGGAGTCCATCAGGAACGAGCCGGAGGCTTCAGTCGGGTCGGTCGCTGCGCACCCCGTGAGCCGCTGGTTGACGAAGTCCTTGGCGACGAGGAAGGTCTCGGCGCGCGCGTAGACGTCGGGTGCGTGATCCCGAAACCATGCGATCTTGAAGCCGGCCCATGCGGGGACCGGGCGGTTGCCGGCCGCGGCGGCGAGCTCGGCGGCATCGGGAAGCGAGGCGACCGAGGCAGCGATCGGCGCCGCTTGCTTGTCGCTCCAGATCGCCACGCGTCGCACCAGCGAGTTGCCCGAGCCGTCCACCGGCACGACGCCGTGCATCTGGCCCCCGACGGCGACGGCCGCGATACAGGCCTCGGGATGGCGCTCGAGGAGTCCCCGGACGTTGCTCACGGTAGTCGACCACCAGTCCTCCGGATCCTGCTCGGCGACCCCGGGCGCGGGCGAGTGCAGGCGTATCGGTGTCGCGACGACGTCGGCGATCCGCGCCCGGCGGTCGACCAGTGCCGCTCTGGTGGTCGACGTGCCGATGTCGATGGCGCAGACGAACTCGGCCACAGGTCACCCTCCCTTACGTTACGCCGCGACCGCTGACGGCGTCAGGTTCCGCCGACAGGGCCCGCTACAGGCAACGGCCGGCTCCACTGCGGACCATCCGGGCCTCGGTTGAGGCGCGCGGCGAAGCCATGAGCCGGCACCCAGGCGTAGTCGTGTCCGGCGTCGGCGGGGTAGACGGCCAAGAAGACGAACGGCTCGTCCGCATCGTTCATCGTGCGGTGACCCCAGCCGACGGGCACGTAGACGCAGCGGCCGGGAGAGAGAGCGGCTGTCTGCGCCCGACCGTTTCCCTCCTGCATGATGATCTGGCCGTGGCCGGCGAGCCCCAGGTACACCTCGCCGCTGGCCCGGATGTGATGGTGACCATAGGTCATGAAGTATTCGTCGCCGATGGTTCCCGGATGGATGACCGTCGTCCGGAAGACGAGCTCGCCCGGCGCGGTCGGCGGGTCGCCCTCGGGCTCGTACGCCACATAGATCAGCGGGTCCTCGCCGTTGGCCAGCGCGGCGGCCACGGCAGCCTGATCTTCGTACGTCTCGGTCATGTCGCTGAGGTGCCGGGCCAGGACTTCGCGGCCCGGTCGCATGAGCCCGGTGGCTGCCTCCAGGTCAGCCACGAGCGGTGCGCTCATCTTCGACCTCCGGCAGGGGTTCGCAGGTCTGGTCGGTATCTCCTCCGGCTTGACGCGCCGGGGGCCTGTCTGTAATGATAGGACGATACCATAATAACAGGGCCCGGGGACGCGCCGATCGAATGGAGGTTGCCGGGGAAGCAGTTCATGGTCAGGGCGGGTTAGTGCGGTGAAGCGCATCCGAGCGCACGCGGCACGCGACCGACCCCCGCATGTCGGCTCTCGGTGGCTGGACAGACCAACGCCAAAGCACGACAAGCTCTTCTTCGAGAGTAAGGGGAAAGGAGAAAGGGGCCTCACATGGCCAGATACGAACAGCACGAAGTCGACCCGAAGCGGTACGAGCTATCCAGGCGTCGTTTCCTTCGGAATGCAGGGATCGCGGCGGCCGCCGCCCCGTTCCTCGGCGGGGCTTTCGCTGAGCGTGGCTTGGCGGCGTCGCCGATCGGTACCAAGAATCCCTGGCCCGCGTACCCGAACTACAAGTTTGCCATGGTGTGTCACGTAACGGCCGACCCGTTCTTCGTCTCCTGCCGGGCCGGGGCAAACGACATGTGCGCGCTGCTGGGCTGCTCCTACACGTGGACCGGCTCCGAGACCGACATCATCCCGGAGATGGTCAACGCGTTTAACGTTGCGGTCAACAACAAAGTCAACGGTATCGCCTGCTGTATGGTCGACCCTCACGCGTTCAACAAGGTGACGAACAAGGCGCTGGCTAAGGGAATCCCGGTAGTCGCCTACAACGCCGAAGCTCCGGCCGGCGCCGGAAACAACGCGATCTCCTACATCGGCCAGGACCTCTATCTCGCCGGGGTGGCAGTGGCCCAGGAAATGCTCAAGTACGTCAAGAAGGGCGACCTGGTCGGCGGCATGATCAGCGTCCCGGGCTCGCTCAACGAGCAGCCCCGCATGGACGGCGCCAAGAGCGTGTTCAAGACGGCCGGCGTCGATTTCGTCCAAGTAGGCGTCGGCGCCACTGAGGGGCCCGCGCTCGCATCGATCGAGGCCTGGTATCAAGGGCACCGGAACGTCAAGTTCATGTTCTCGAGCGGGGGAAGCAATGGAGTCGCCGTCGCAACGGCGATCCAGAAGCTGGGCCTGGCCGCCAAGGGAATCGGCGGAGCGGCCTTCGACGTCGGCGTTCCCGTGTTGCAGGAGATTCAGGCGGGTCACCTGGCGTTCACGGTCGACCAGCAGGCCTACCTGCAGGGATCCATGTCGATCTACCAGCTGTTCCTCTACAACATCACGGGCGGGCTAATCACACCCGTCAATGTCAACACCGGCTTCAAGTACGTGACCAAGGACAATGTCGGTGCCTATCTTCAGCACAAGGACAGTTGGGAGGGCTCGAGCACGACGCCGGTAGTGTTCACCCCGCCGAAGACGATCAAGGTACCGTAAGCCCGTTCGGAGATGTCGGTACTGGGCAACCAGCGCATGACCTCGAACGCCCCAGCGCCGAATGAGGTGGATAGCCGCCTCATACCCGCATCGGGTATGAGGCGGCTAGTAGACGCGCACCTGCAGGAGCTGGTCATCAGCGTGGTCGCGGTCGTATTGGTGGTGTTCTTCACCATCGATTCCCCGTACTTCTTCACAAGCGAGAACGCGGCGACGCTGGCCGCCTTCATCGCACCCATCGCCTTCTTTGCGCTCGCCGAGGTCCCGATCCTCATCCTCGGAGAGATCGATCTGTCGGTGGGCGAGATGTACGTGCTTTCGCCCTTTGCCGTCGAGTGGCTTCACGATGCCGGTGTCCCCGTTGGGGTGGGCCTGATCGGGGCGCTGCTGATCTGCTGTGCGCTCGGGTTGATCAACGGCCTGATCACCGTCAAGCTCCACATACCGTCGTTCATCGCGACCCTCGGAATGACCTTCGCCCTCGAGGGTGTGATTCTCATCAAATCGAACGGGGCGCCGGCGAATCCTGTCGGCTCGGGGAGGATGGTGTCGATCTTGGGCGAATCGACCTGGTCCGAGGCCATCTGGGCAGGGATCGCCGTCGTATTGCTGCACGTGATGCTGCGACGGACGACCTTCGGCCTGCACACCGTCGCTGTCGGAGGAAACCCGGAGTCGGCCAGGGAGTCGGGAATCAAGGTCGACTTCGTCAAGATCTGCTGCTTCGTGCTGTGCTCGGGGCTAGGCGGGGTGATCGGCATCCTCGACGGCTATCACATCAGCAGCATCGACCCCGACACGAATGGCCTGAGCTTCATGTTCTACGGTGTGGCCGCAGCGGTGATCGGCGGAACCGCTCTCACCGGGGGACGCGGAACCATGATCGGTGCATGCATCGGGGCGAGCGTGTTGGGCATTCTCGAGGACGGGTTCCACGTCATCAGCATCAGCTCCTTTGCTTACGACCTGGTACTCGGCCTGGCGATCGTGTTCGCCATGACCCTCAATGTCCAGATCGAACGGGCAGGTCTCAGGCGACGGGGACGCGGGTCGTTCTCCCGCGCCGTCAACGTGATCTTCGACTTCATCTTCGCGCGACGAGAAAAGGTACCGGTGCGCCGATGACGCCGAATGTCCCGACCAACGGACCAACCGACGCCGAGGAGGTCCTGCGGACCGAAGAGATCTCGATGAGCTTCGGTCCCGTAACCGCGCTGCGGAGCGTGGATATGCATCTACGGCGCGGCGAGGTCCTCGGTCTGGTCGGCGACAACGGCGCCGGCAAGTCCACACTCGTCAAGATCCTGACGGGCCTCTACAAGCCGGACGGCGGCCGGATCTACATAGAGGGCGAAGAGGTCCGGTTGCGTTCCGTCGAGCAAGCACGCCAGCACGGCATCGAGACGGTATTCCAGGACCTGGCGCTGGTAGACGAGCTGAGCGTTTACCACAACCTTTTTCTCAACCGGGAACACACACGCGGCGGCTGGTTCCGGTTTCTCGGAAATCGGTCGATGCGGGCCGACGCGCGTCGGTACCTGGACTCCATCGAGGTCGACGTTCCTTCCGTCGACGTGCCGGTTGCGAAGCTGTCCGGCGGCCAGCGGCAGGCCATTGCCGTTGCTCGTGCGGTCCGGCAGGAAAACATCAAGATCTTGATGCTCGACGAGCCGCTGGCGGCGATGGGGGCGAAGGAAACGGCCCTGATCATTGAGCTGATCAAAGGTCTGTCCCGGCAGGGGGATATCTCGATCATCGTCATCGACCACAACTACACACACCTTTTCGAAATCTGCGATCGCATCAACGTGATCCAGCAAGGTCGAGTGACCCTGGACAAGAGTCTCGGCGAGATCTCATTGGAGGAGCTCATCGAGCTCATGGTGCAGAGCTATCGGCGCGAAATAGCTCAGCCCGCGGGCCCGGTCGCCGCTGATGCCCACTCTGCGCAGGACGGGAGGGACGAATCGTGAACGGCGTGATGACGCGTCTAGCTGAGCTTGTGCTCGTGCCGGTGATCGAGATCCCCGACCCCGATCTGGCGGAACCGCTTGCCGACGCCCTGCTCGAGGGCGGCCTGCCGTGCGCGGAGATCACGTTCCGGACCGACGGTGCGGCCGAGGCGATCGCGACGATCGCCCGCCGGTACCCCCAGCTGCTCGTCGGCGCGGGAACCGTGCTCAGCACGGAGCAGGTGGACCAGGCGCTCGAGGCCGGTGCGCAGTTCGTGGTGAGCCCCGGCTTCAACCCAGCCGTCGTCGAGCATGCCCTGAACCGAGGAACGGCGGTCCTGCCGGGAGTGTGCACGCCGACGGAGGTCGAGATGGCCCGGCAGCAGGGGCTCGACGTGGTCAAGTTCTTCCCTGCCGAGCCGGCCGGAGGCGTCCGCTACCTCAAGGCGCTGACGGGGCCCTACGGGTTTCTCGGCTTCGTGCCGACCGGCGGCATCGACTCGGAAAAGCTCGAGGGCTACCTCGCGCTTCGCCAGGTGATCGCGGTCGGCGGCAGCTGGATGGCGCCGTTCGACGTGCTCGCCCGCCGCGAGTTCGCGACGGTCGTGCAGCGGACGCGCGAGGCGGTCGAGCTCGTCCGCCGCCTGCGGCCAACAACCGTCGCCACGCCGAGCTGAACGGAGCCGGCGTGAACGTGAACCAGTCCGCGATCGTCGACGTCAAGCCGGAGTCCACCTGCCGGTGGGACCTCGTGGCGCTCGGCGAGGTCATGCTGCGGTTCGACCCCGGAGACCGCCGGGTGTCGACCGCGCGATCGTTCGACGTCTGGGAGGGCGGCGGAGAGTACAACGTCGCCCGCGGGCTCAAGCGCGCGTTCGGCCTCCGCACGGCCGTCGTCACCGCCTTCGCCGACAACCCCGTCGGTCAGCTCCTGGGAGATCTCCTCTACCAGGGCGGGGTCGACCAGTCCCACGTGCGGTGGGTCCCATACGACGGAGTCGGTCGCACCGTCCGCAACGGGCTCAACTTCACGGAGCGCGGCTTCGGCGTGCGAGCCCCGCTCGGCTGCGCTGATCGCGGCAACACCGCAGCCTCGCAGCTCGAGCCCGGCGACATCCCCTGGGACGACATCTTCGGCGACGAAGGGGCGCGTTGGCTCCACACGGGGGGCATCTTCGCCGCGCTGTCGGAGACCACCTCGCAGGTTGCCGCGGAGGCGATGCGCGCCGCTCGGAGCCACCAGACCGTCGTCTCCTACGACCTCAACTACCGCGAGTCCCTCTGGAAGGCGATCGGCGGCGCACCCCGGGCCCACGAGGTGAACGCGGAGCTCGTCCAGCTGGTCGACGTCCTCATCGGCAACGAGGAGGACTACCCTGCCGCGCTCGGCGGCGAGGTCGCGGGCGTGGACACCGATTTCTCCCGGTTGGAGCCGCAGGCGTACGAGGCGATGCTCACAGACGTGCTCACCCGCTATCCGAACCTGAAGCTGGCCGCCGTGACGCTGCGGCGCGCGGTGAGCTCCACCAGGAACGACTGGGGCGCCATCTGCCGTGGCGGAGGGCGCACGTGGACCGCGATGCTCCGGACCGATCTCGAGATCTACGACCGGGTGGGCGGCGGCGACAGCTTCGCCTCGGGGTTGATCTACGGCCTCCTCAGCGGCCAGGATCCGCAGCGAGCGCTGGAGCTCGGGGCGGCACACGGAGCGCTCGCCATGACGACTCCCGGCGACACCTCGATGGCCACGCTCGCCGAGGTCGAGCGCCTCGTTCGCGGCGGCACGGCCCGCATCGTCCGCTGAGAGGCTGGAGGGCGCGCATGCACCAGATCCCGAGCCCGGCGCCCCGGCTTCGCCGGCGATTTGCCGCTCGAGTAGACTTGCTCGATCGTTTGGCCGCGCGGGCGAGGAACGCAGCGAGCCGCCGCGAAGGGTGCGATTACCTCTCGTGAATGAAGAGACATCCATGGCGATGCCAGCCGGAACACGCGGCCCGGTCGCGCCGCGCCGGATCACGAGGAGCGCGCGCGAACCGCTCTACTTCCAGCTCCGCGACCTCCTCCTGCACCGCGTCGAGCACGAGTGGAAGGAGGGGGACCGCCTCCCGTCCGAGGCGCAGCTCTGCGCGGAGTACGGAGTCAGCCGAACCGTCGTCCGGCAGGCGCTGAGCGAGCTGGACGAGGCCGGCGTCATCTACACCGTCAAGGGCAAGGGCACCTTCGTCACCCGGCCGAAGGTCGAGACGAACTACGTCCAGAACGCCGGCGGCTTCTTCGACACGATGACCCGGCAGGGCCATGACGTGACGAGCTCCGTTTTCGGGTCCAGGGTCACGGCGGCGAATCCGCTCGTGGCGCGCGCCCTCAGCCTCGGCATCGGCGAGACGGTCGTCCAGCTGGACCGCCTGCGTCTGCTCGACGGCGAGCCCACCTGCGTCGTCCGCGGCAGCTACGTCGCTCGTCTCGTTCCCGGGCTCGAGACGCTCGAGCTGGGCGGTCGGGTCTCCCTGTACGCCGTCCTCGAGGAACGCTACGGCCTGCGGCCCGCGAGCGGCAGACGGACGGTCGAGGCGGGCCCGATCCCCAAGGTGGACGCCCGTCTGCTCGGCGTGCGGTCCGGCTCCCCGGCCCTCATCCTCGAGGGCGTGATGACGGCCGAGTCGGGGGAGCTCTTCGAGTACTTCCGGGCGATCTACCGCAGCGACCGGTTCAAGCTCGACGTCCTGGCCCTCCCGCAGCCGCACCAGTCGTAGGGCCTGAAGCCGCGACCATCGCGGGCGGCCGGCTGGGCCCGGCGCCTGCGCCCGTGCTGGCGACGGCAGCCTCGATCTCCGCGAGGTCGGCATCCCCGAGGGCCACGGCGCCCGCGATCCAGTCGTTGACCTGGTCGGGCGCTCGTGATCCCACGATCGCCCCGCTCACTCCCGGCCACGCGAGCACCCAGGCCAGGGCGATCGCCGCAACGCTCACGCCGTGTCGGTCCGCGATCGGTCGGAGTCCGTCACGCAGCGCCAGGTTCCGGCTGAGCCTCGGCTCGTTGAACTCGAAGGCGAGGTCGGGGTGCCAGCGCCGCCAGTCGCGCGGGTCCATCAGGCCGACGCGCTCTGCCGAGAAGGAGCCGGTGAGGACGCCGGACTGGAGCGGGCTATAGCAGATGACACCCGTTCCGTGCTCGGCGCACCAGGGGATCACGTCGGCCGCCGCCTGCCGCTTGATCAACGAGAGCGGGGGCTGGAGCGAGTCGACGTGGCGGATGGCTTCGCACCGCTCCAGCAGCGCGACGTCGAAGTTGGAGACGCCGGCGGCACGCACCTTGCCCTCGTCGATCAGGCGGCCGACCTCCGCCCACGAGTCCTCGATCGGGGTGCCGGTGAGGTCGGCCCAGTGGAACTGGTAGAGGTCGATGCGCTCGATCCCCAGGCGGCGAAGCGACGCCTCGCATTCCATGCGGATGGACTCGGGGCGCAGGTTGCGCTGCGGCTCCCCGAAGGGATCCGAGTCCGACCAGCGGAGCCCGCACTTCGTGAACACGTAGGGCCTGTCGTCAGGCGGGATAACCGCCAGAACGCGTCCGACGATTTCCTCGGAGTGCCCGCGCCCGTACACGGCGGCCGTGTCGATCCAGTTGATGCCGTGCTCGAGCGCGCAGCGAAGCGCCCGGACGGACGAGGAGTCGTCCTGCGGCCCCCAGCAGTATTTCCACTCGCCGCCGCCGATCGCCCAGGATCCTGCTCCGAGCACGGTGATGTCGAGCCCGCTGTGACCGAGCGGACGTGTCGGCAAGGTCATGATGGCACCTCCTTGGCTACTGTCGGTTGGACGTCGATCAAAGCGGCGACGACACCCTCGGCGGCGCGCCGCGAGAGCTCCTCGATCGACTCCTCGCTGTAGAACGCGGCATGAGGCGTGAGCACCAGCGTCGGAAGTGTGAGGAGCGGATCGTCGCGTTGGAGCGGCTCGGCCTCGAGCACGTCGAGACCGGCGCCTCCGAGTCGCCCGTCCCGAAGGGCGGCGACCAGAGCGGTCGTGTCTACGAGTCCTCCGCGTGCCGTGTTGACCAGGAATGCGCCCGGTCGCATCATGCGAAGCGCCGCGTCGTCGATCAGGTGGCGCGTCGTCTCGAGCAGCGGCGCGTGCAGGCTGATGACGGCGCTGGTCGCGAGGAGCCGACCCAGGTCGACCAGCTCGAGGCCGGGCACGTCGGTCAGGTACGGGTCGTGGGCGACGACCGAGAACCCCACGGCCTTCGCCTTGGCGGCGAGAGCCCGGCCGGTCCGGCCGGCGCCGATCACGCCCAGCTGCAGCGTCCCGGTGCGACGGAGCTTCCCGGCCGCGAACGCGTCCCAGCGGCCCGAATGGACTGCCCGGTCGAGCCGCACGACTCCTCTGGTCAAGGCGAGGATCAGCGCGAGGGCGTGGTCGGAGACCTCGTCGACGCAGTAGTCCGGAACCGCCAGCACGCGAACGCCGTGCTCCTCGGCCGCCTCGACGTCGATCGTGTCCAGGCCGACGCCGTAGCGGGAGACGACCCGGCACTCCGGCAGCGCCTCGAACACGCCGCGAGTGATGGGCGCGTACTGGACGATGAGCGCCGCGACTCCGCGGCCGGCCTCGATCACCTCGTCGTCCGTGCTGCACTGGGCGAGACGCACCTCCAGCCCTGCGGCATGGAGGACCTCGCGCTCCACGTCGACGTTCGGGTGGTCGCAATCGGTGATGAGGACCGCCGGCCTCATGACGCGGGTGCGCTCGTGGGCGGGATGGCACGAGGGCCGATCTCCACGATCTGTAATGATATCATCCTATAGATACCGATGCTGCCCCCAATACCGAGACGCGAGTCGCGTGTGGGGGTCGGAAATTCGGATCGCGGCGACCAAACGATCTGAAGAAGCGGTACCAACCTGACGCCGCGTCGCCTGCTGCGGCGACGGAGGAGGCCTCTACCCCGCTTGGTCGCCACCCCGCTTGGTCGCTACCCCGCTTGGTTAGAGCGGCGGGGGTGGGATTCGAACCCACGGGGGCGCGAGCCCACAACGGTTTTCAAGACGGCGCGGTCTCGGTGCAGTTGTCTGCGGAAGCGGGGTCTTGGCTCCGCTTCCGTACGCTTAGGCGCGGTGAGGTGCGCTCAGGTCGGTACCAAGTTCGGTACCAACCGGGCCGTCCGACGATCGCACCCGACGGCGGCTGCGCCTACGGGTCGATCCCGGCTGCGCTGGCCGCAGCCCAGAGCGGCGACACGATCCAGATCACCGCCGTGCGGGCCAGTCTGCGCGGCCCGTCGGCCGAATGACTTCCCAGGGATTGGCGCGCGGACCCTCGATGGAATCCGCGGCGACCCCGATGATCGCCTTCGCGAGGGGACGGATGTCAGCAATGCGGTCTTGCGCCTCTCGTGGAGGTGTGGTCTGTGCGGCTGATCGTGGGACTCGTCGTTGCTCTGGTGATCGGCCTCAGTGCGGCCGCCCCCGACCGTGCGGCGACCACGCGGAAGTCCGCGGTCGAACGTTTGGCGGCAATCAGCACCCCGATCGCGATCACGGACGGCCCGGATGGGGCGTTGTGGTTCACCAACAGCGGTAACAACACGATCGGGCGGCTCACGACCGACGGTGTTCTGACCCGATTCACCGCGGTCGGCGTCCAACGGCCGTGGGGGATCGCGCGGGGACCTGACGGCGCGGTGTGGTTTACCGATCGGGGCAACAACACCATCGGGCGAATCACCACCGCCGGCCGGATCACGATCTTCCGCAGCACGACGATCGTGGACCCAGTCGGAATCACCGCCGGGCCGGACGGTGCCGTCTGGTTTACAAACCACGGCAACGACACGATCGGCCGGATCACCAGTGCAGGCCAAGTCCGCAGCTACGCCGGCCGCGGCATCCGGTCGCCGATCGGGATCACCCGCGGCCCCGACCAAGCACTCTGGTTCACGAACAACGGCGCAAACTCGATCGGCAGGATCAGCACCGACGGCAAGCTGATCTTCTACCGCAGCACGGTCAACATCAGCCGTCCCCGCGATATCGCACTCGGACCCGACAACGCTCTCTGGTTCACAAACCAGGGCTCTCTTTGGCATCCGAAGCTGCACAAGAACCCGATCGGCCGGATCACCGCGAATGGTCTCATTCGCAGCTACGCCGTGAAGGATGTGATGGGCGCCTTCGCGATCACCGCCGGCCCTGGCGAGGCGCTCTGGTTCACCGGCCGCCGCCGCGGCGAGGGCTACGCCGACACGATCGTCAAGCTGACAACCCGCGGCGACGCCTCACTGCACGACGCCGAGATGCGGGCGCTCGGGATCACGAACGGCAGCGACGGCGCCCTCTGGTTCACCGGCTACGACATCGGCCGCATCGGCACCGACGGCCGCGTTCGCAGCTACGGCGATCCGACCATCGACGCCCCGGCCGACATCACCACCGGATCTGACGGTGCCTTCTGGTTCACCAACGAAGAAGGCAACTCGATCGGTCGAATCACCGTCAACGGCCACGTTCGCATCTACACCGACGACAGCATCAGCGGCCCCGAAGCAATCACCCCGGGCCCCGACGGCACCCTCTGGTTCAGCAACGGCGGCGCAGTCGCCCGGATCACAACCACCGGCCGCGTCGACAGCTACACCAATCCGAAGATCACGCAGGCGACCGGGATCACCACCGGCCCTGACGAGGCCGTTTGGTTTACCAACGGCACGTCAATCGGCAGGATCACCCCAAACGGCGACGTCCGCCTCTACGCCGACCGAAGGATTACCGACCCGGCGGCGATTACGACCGGCCCTGACGGTGCCCTCTGGTTCGGCAACGACCAGACCATCGGCCGGATCACCACCACTGGCGACCTCCGCACCTACCGCATCTCGGAAGTTGCTCGCAGTTACAGCATCTTCGATATCACAGTCGGCCCTGACCGCGCTCTCTGGTTCACGACTGGCGCCGGCTTCGCGATCGGCCGGATGACGACCGACGGTCACGTTCGCACGTACACGAACCCGGACGTCTCTGACACCACAGGGATCGTGGCCGGCCCCGACGGCGCGCTCTGGTTCACAAACGGCGGGAACTCGATCGGCCGGATCACCACCGATGGCCACATCAGTACCGTCAACGATCCCAGCATCGGTAGCCCGTCCGGAATCACAGTCGGGCCCGACGGCGCCCTCTGGTTCACAAACACGATCGCAGATTCGATCGGCCGGATCACCACCAACGGAACCGTCACCAGCTACACGATCGACTACCCAACTAACGCGATCGTGACGACCCCATCCAACTGACCTCTTGCCCGATCTCGGGGTGGAGGCTAGAGAGGCGGCGGGGGTGGGATTCGAACCCACGGGGGCGCGAGCCCACAACGGTTTTCAAGACCGTCCCGTTCGACCGCTCCGGCACCCCGCCGCGGTTACCGGCTGACGGTAGCGGGAGCGCCGTACTCCCGCAGCACGTCGGGCACCGCGCCCTGGAAGTTCTCGAGGATGGCGAGCACGGTGCGGTCGGTCGTGGCGGTGCCGTTCAGCGTGTGCACCGGCTCGAGGCTCTTGCCGGCGCGGTAGCGGACGCCGAGCCGCCGTGCCTGGAAGTCGGTCGTGTTCGAGGTCGACGTCAGCTCGCGGTAGCGCTGCTGGAACGGGAACCAGCCCTCGCAGTCGTACTTCTTCACCGCGGGCGCGCCGAGGTCACCGGCGGCGACGTTGACGACGCGGTACGGGATCCGGAGCGCCTGCAGGATCTCCTCCTCGATCGCGAGCAGCCGCTCGTGCTCCTCCGCCGACGCCGACGGCTCGCAGAACGTGAACAGCTCGACCTTGTTGAACTGGTGCACGCGGAACATGCCGCGCGTGTCCTTGCCGGCGGCGCCGGCCTCGCGGCGGAAGTTGGTCGAGAACGCGGTGTAGCGGAGCGGCAGCTCTCCCAGCTCGAGCACGTCGCCCATGTGCAGCCCCGCGAGCGCCACCTCCGACGTGCCGGTGAGATAGAGCTCGTCGCTCTCGATCGCGTAGATGTTCGAGCGATCGGTCGGGAAGAAGCCGGTGCCGTACATCGCCTCTTCCCGGACGAGCACCGGCGGCAGCATCGGCGTATGGCCGTGCACGGCGGCGCGGTCGAGGGCGAACCGGTAGAGCGCGAGCGCGACGAGCGCGGTGTCGCCGATCAGGTAGCCAAAGCGCGCGCCGGAGAGCCTCGCGGCGCGCTCCATGTCGAAGCGGCCGATCTCCGTGTGCTCCTTCGGCTCGGCCAGCTGCGGCTGGTTGCCGACCCGGCGCACCTCGACCGCGTCCTCGTCGGTGAACCCGTCCGGCGCGGAGTCGTCGGGAGGGTTCGGTAGCTCGGCGAACAACGCGTCGCGCTCGGCCTCGGCCTGGGCGAGCTCCTGCTCGGCGCGCTGCAGCTCCTCCTTCACTGTGCGGAGCTCCTCGCGCTGCTCCGGCGTCGGCTTGCCCTTGAGCTTCGTGCGCGCGCGGAGCTCGTCGACGCGGGGAACGAGGCCGCGCCAGCGCTCGTCCGCCGCCAGCCAGCGATCGAAGACCTCGGCCGCGCCCTTGCGCGCGAGACGGCGCCGGAACTCATCCGGGTGGTTGCGGGCGGCGCGCGCGTCGATCATGAACGTGAGTCTAGGTACGCCTCGAGCAGGGCAGCGACGCCTTCGTCGTCCACGGAAGGGACGACGAGGTCGGCGCGCGCGACGATCTCCGGGTGGGCGTTCGCGACGGCGACGCCGAAGCCGGCCCAGTCGAGCAGCTCCCGGTCGTTCTCTCCGTCGCCGCACGCGACCGTTTGGGCCGCTGTGAAGCCGAGCCGGTCGGCGACGAACTGGAGCCCGGAGCCCTTGCTGACGGCGTGATTGGCGAACTCGAGGAAGTGCGGCAGCGACTTCGAGACGAAGAGCCGGCCGCGGAAGTGCGGTTTCAGCTCCGCCTCGAGCCCGTCGAGCGCCCACGGGTCGCCGACGGCGACGAGCTTCGTCGGGTCGGCGTGCAGCCACTCGTGCAGCGGCCCGACCGGATGGATCTCCAGGCCCTGGAAGTCCGCGTACGCGCGCGCCTCCGGCGTCACCTCGGCGACGTAGAGCAGGTCGTTCACGTAGCAGTTGACGTGGAAGCCGCGCGCGACGACCGTGTCGATCACCTCCAGCGCGAGCGGCAGTGGGATGGGAACGTGGCGCAGGAACTCGCCCGTGGTGGGGTCCGCGACGACCGCGCCCTGGTAGCAGATCACTGGATCGTCGAGGCCGGCCTCGACGACGTACGGGCGCACCGCGCGGAACATGCGTCCCGTGACGACGATCACGTGCACGCCCGCCGCGCGCGTCGCCGTGATCGCCGCGGCCGTGCGCGGGCGCAGGAGCGCGTCCTCGGCGACGAGCGTCCGGTCGAGGTCGCACGCGAACGCGCGGACGTCGCGCGGAAAGGTCGGCGGCAGCTCGAGCGCGCCTACGGGGTGCCGCCCGTCGACTTCACCACGTACGCGGCGACGTCGGCGATCTGCTGGGTGGTGAGCTTGCCCTGGAACGACGGCATCGCGTTCTTGCCCAGCGTGACGCGCGCCGTGGCGCGGCGGTAGCTCGGCTTTACCTGGTCGAGGTTCGGGCCGACGGTGCCGGTCGCATGCGCCGCTGCGAGCGTGTGGCAGCCGACGCAGCCCGCGCTCTGGAAGATCGTGGCGCCGGCCGCCGGGTCGCCCTTGAGCTTGAACGCGGCCGTGAGCGGGTCCGCTGCCGCCTTGGGCAGGGAGCCGACGACGGTCTCGGGTGTCGGCGACACGACGCCCTGGGCGCCGCAGCCGGCGAGCACCCCCAGGACGGCGACTCCGAAGCCGAGAAGGACCGCGCGGCGCATCGGGGCGAGACTTTACTGGACGGGAAACCCGGGGCGAGGGGACAACACGCACCCAACATGGCTGGGGCTACCATGGAGCCATGAAACGCAGAAACTTCGGGCGGGACCGCGGGCTCACGCTCCGGATGCTCGCCACGGGCGGACTGCTCGGGCTCCTCTACGTCGGCTTCGCCCTTGTGCTCCTTTATTTCCTGAACGTCGGCCTCGCCCCGATGCTCGTCATCATCGTCGGCATCGCCGTCGTCCAGTACTGGACGTCGGACAAGCTCGCGCTCGCGGCCTCCGGCGCGAAGATCGTGACCGCGGAGCAGGCGCCCGAGTTGCACGCGATGGTCGAGCGCCTCTGCGCCATGGCGGACCTCCCGAAGCCCAGGATCGCGGTCGTCGACACCAACGTGCCGAACGCATTCGCAACCGGCCGGAACCCGAAGCATGCCGCCGTCGCCGTCACGACCGGCCTCTGGCACCGCCTCGAGCCGCAGGAGCTGGAGGCCGTGCTCGGCCACGAGCTCTCCCACATCGCCAACCGCGACGTGCTGATCATGACCGTGGCGAGCTTCTTCGCCATGCTTGCCGCGCTGATCACGCGCTTCGGCCTCTACTTCGGCATGTTCGGCGGCTTCGGCGGCGGCAATCGCAGCAACAACAACAATCAGGGCGGCGTGCCGATCTGGCTGATCATCTTCGTCGCCTCGATCGTCACCTACGCGATCAGCTTCGTCCTCATCCGCACGATCTCGCGCTATCGCGAATATGCAGCCGACCGCGGCTCGGCGCTGATCACCGGCGCGCCCGAACATCTGATGAGCGCGCTCCAGAAGATCGCGAGCGGTATCACGACGATCCCGCAGCGCGACCTGCGCGAGGTTGCCGGCATGAACGCCTTCTTCATCGTGCCGACGAACTGGCGCCAGCCAATGGGCGAGCTCTTCATGGATCACCCGCCGATGGAGAAGCGCCTCGCCGCCCTCGCCGCGATCGCACGCGAGATGGGCCGCCCGGTCTCCTAGGGTCACGCAGGTCGCGCGGGCTCAGATCGGTGCGTCGAACAGGGCCAGCCAGCGGCTGAGGTCGGGCTCGACCGGTAACTCCGGCTCGAGCTTCGCCTTCAGCTCCATCTCCCGCGCGTTGTCGCGCCCCTGCTTTTCGCCGGTTGGGACGAACGGCCAGAACGTCCCGGTCTTGAAGCCGTAGATCCAGTAGACGGGATGGTCGCCGCCGTTGAAGCGGAACGCTGCCGCGAGCAGCTGCGCCCCGAACCCGTGCGCTTCGAACTCCGAAGCGACCGCGTGTACCGCCGTCACCTGATCCTCGATGTCCGGGTCCCGGACGATGACCCACTCGAAGCCGAACGAGTCTGTCTTCCGGTCGAGCTTCGAGCCAGATTCCGCCGCGACCCCCTGGAGGAGCTGCTCGGTGTCCTGGTCCATCTGGGTGAACTCGCCGGCCGACAGCGGCTTGAAGATGACTGCGGCGGAGCCTGCCGTCTTGAGGCCGCACTGAGAGTCGAGCGTCACGGCGGCCGTCGTCAGCGCGAAGACGCGGTCGCCCGCGGGCTCCTTGAGCTTCTTGCGTCCGAAGAGGATGTCGCCGAGGCCCACGCCTACTGCGACGCAGTGTCGCCGCTCGGCTGTTCCTCCGCCGCGCCGGCCGGGGCGGCCCCGCCGTCCCCTGCGCCGATCTGCTTCGCCTCGCCGCCCGAGCCGATCTCGGCCTTCAGCTTTGCGAGCTCGTCGTCGACCTGGGAGGTGGAGGAGATCTGCGCCAGCTCACGGTCGAGCTGTGTCTGGTCGCCGGCGGTGAAGTCCTCGAGCGCGCCGCTGCTCGTCAGCTCGTCGATCGCGGAGGCCCGCGCCTGGAGCGCCTCGGTCTTGTCCTTCGCGCGCTGGATCGCGAGCCCGGTGTCGCTCATGTGCGTGCCGATCCCGGTCGCGGCCTCGCCGACCCGCACCTGCGCCTCGGCGGCGGAGTACTGCGCTTTGAGAACCTCCTTCTGCGAGCGGAAGGACTCGACCCTCGTCTCCAGCGTCTGCTGCGCCTCGATGAGCTTCTCCTGCTGGGCCTGGAGCCCCTTCACCTGCTCGTCCAGGCTCTGGAGCTGCTGCTGCGCGACCGCCTTGCGCTCGAGCGCCTGGCGCGCAAGGTCCTCACGGTTGGCGGCGACCGCCTGCCGCGCCTGCGTCTCGAGCTTGACCACGTTCTGCTCGAGCTTCTGCGTCTGGAGCTCGAGCCGCTTCTTTGCGGTGACGACGTCGGCCACGCCGCGCTTGACGTTCTGGAGCTGCTCCAGCATCTGCTCGTAGGAGTAGTCGAGCGTCTCCGTCGGGTTCTCCGCCCGGTTGAGCAGCTTCGAGAACTTCGCCTTCACGATCAGAGCTGCGCGTGACATCAGGCCGGCCATCCGTCCTCCTCGTCGGGTCCTTCGGTTAGCCTAGCGCGATGCTGGTCGAGCGGAGCATGCACCCTGACTGGCTCTCGAACGCCTACGTCGTGGCGGACCGGGAGGGAGGCACCGCGGTCTTCGTCGACTCCGGCGCGGACGTCGGGCCGCTCGTCGCCGCAGCCGAGCGCTGGGGCGCCACGCCGGCGGCCGTCCTGCGGACGCACTCTCACACCGACCACGTCGTCCACGAGGACGAGCTGTGCGCCCGCTACGGGATCGGCGTCGTCGCCGAGCCGGGCGACTGGGAGTGGGGCGGGCTGCGGGTTCGCGGCATCGCCACGCCGGGGCACTCGAACGACATGGTCGCCTTCGTGATCGACGAGGAGGCCGTCTTCACCGGCGACACGCTCTTCAAGGACGCGGTCGGCGGCGGCGACCTCGATCGGGTCCGGAGCTCGGTGATGGACGTCTTCATGGCGCTCCCCGACGGGACGCGCGTCCTGCCCGGGCACACGGACGAGACGACGATCGGCCGGGAGCGCGAGTCGAACCCGTTCGTCCGCGTCTGGCGCGGCATCGAGCCGGAGGGGAGCGAGCGCGTCCGTGTCGGCGGCCGCGACGCGACGCTCGTCGTCTGGTCGCCGGACTACGACGGCAAGGGCAAGGCCTGGGTGCGCCTCGACGACGGCACGGACGCCATCGTCGGCGGCTCGCGCGTCGTGCGCGAGGAAGCCTGACGGGTCTGGGCAACGCCGGGTAACCTCCGATTCCGGTGAAGACAGCATTCCTGTTGTCGCTGGCAGCCCTGGCGGCCGGTCTTGTGATCGTCTTCACGGTCCACTCGCTTCTCGGTGTCGCGCTGATCGTCGGCGGTGTCGGCGGTGTCGGCTGGGTGGGATTCACCGTCGGGATCGAGAGAATCGCCGTCTTCCTCTCTACGGGAACCTGGCGGCGGTAGCACAGCCACGTCTGGACCGGGCGATAGCCTGACATCCGATTGAGACTGGACGCCACGAGGGGGCACCATCCCTCGTTCTGCAAGACTCACTAGGGGTCGAGAAGGAGGCGGCGTATGCCTCTCTACATGATCAGCTTCGGCTATAAGCCGGAGGTCTGGGCTGAGCTGATCAGACGCCCGGCAAATCGCGAGGAAGCGCTCGGCCGGATCCTCGAGGAGGCCGGGTGCAAGCTCCATGGGCTGTGGTACGCGCTGGGCGATACGGACGGCTTCACACTGGTCGAGGCGCCGGACAACACGACCGCGGCCGGGGTCGCGCTCGCGATTGCCTCGAGCGGCGCGTTCCGCAAGCTCGAGACGACGGCGGTGATGACCCAGGAGGAGCTGCTGGAAGCGCTACGGGTGGCCGGCGATATCCACTACGCGGCGCCGGTCGACCCGAGCTCGCGCAAGGTATGACCCCGCTCGGGGCCTGGCTCCTCAACCTCGCCTGACCGGAGCGTGAGATCGAGGCCGCCCGCGGGCCTGCACGCGGTACCTGTCCGGAACGGACATTAGGTTGCCCCTGTGCGCTTGATCGTCGCCCGCTGCGAGGTCAGCTACAAGGGTCGTGCCTCGACGCATCTCCCGGAGGCGATCCGGCTGCTCATGATCAAGGCCGACGGAACGGTGATGCTGTGGTCGGACGGCGGTGGCCCCAAGGTTAAGCCGCTCAACTGAATCGCGGAGCCGTCTTCCGTACGCGAAAACCCCGACGGGTCGGCTCAGCAGGCGCACGAGGCTTCACGTGAGCGTTACCGCCAGGCAGCGCGTCACGTACGGGGAGGTTTGAGTCGTGGGTGTGCGTGTACTACGGGCGGCTTGGGTTGTTGTGATCGTGATCGCGGCCGCCGCGGGTGGTGCCGCAGCGGAGCGGTCGGTTTCCGGCAGCGACGTGATTGCCTACCAGGGCAACGGGAAGATCTACCTCATCAACGTCGACGGCAGCGGAAGGCGGCCGATTGCATCCGGGGCCGCTGACCGTGGGCTTGCCTGGTCGCCCGATGGGCGCTGGATCGCCTTCACGGCCGGGAAGGCACCGATGCGAGCGCCGACTGACAAGAGCGCGATCGAAATCGTGTCGGCTGACGGCACACAGGTGCGGCTGCTGACCAGCGCGCCGGGGCACTCCGCACGCAATCCCATGTGGTCACCCGACGGCAAGCAAATCGTGTACGCAGGCTGGAGCGGGCAAGAGGGCGCGTGGGAGCTCTACATCATCGGCGCCGATGGGAAGGGCCTTCGGCTGCTGACGCACGGAGGAGGGTCGTACGGCAACGATTTCCCGGATTGGTCTCGGGACGGCAGGTGGATCGTCTTCGAGAGCTGGGACGGTGGCGCCACGCACGCGATGATGGAGATCCACCCAGACGGGACCGGACTTCACCGGATCGGAGTGTTCGTCGCCGGAAACCACTGTCTGTGTGCTGACTGGTCGCCCGACGGCTCGAAGATCGCCTACCAAGCCGACACCAGCCTCTCCACACAGAACCTCCCCGAGATCTTCGTGATGAACGCCGACGGCAGCGGGCGAAGCCAACTCACCCACAACCGCGTAGTTGACGAGAATCCCGACTGGTCTCCCGACGCTACCCAGATCGCCTTCTACAGCGAGCGGACTGGCAACGGCGAGATCTACGTCATCGGCGCCGACGGACGCAACGTCAGACGCGTGACCCACGACCCCTGGTACAGCGCGATCCCGCGCTGGCAGCCTGTCGCTCAGCTCGCCGCGGCGTGATGGCACGATCCGAGGCCGCTCGGCTCTTCCACGTCGCCCGCTGAAGGAGTCCGCCAGGATCGGAGGGCACGGTGCGCTGCGCCTCTCCGACGGCGGCAGCATGCCTCTGTCCGATGCTCACAACGAAGGTGGGCATGTCCGGAACGGACATTAGGTTGCCCCTGTGCGCTTGATCGTCGCCCGCTGCGAGGTCAGCTACAGGGGTCGCGCCTCGACGCGCCTCCCGGAGGCGATCCGGCTGCTCATGATCAAGGCCGACGGAACGGTGATGCTGTGGTCGGACGGCGGTGGCCCCAAGGTTAAGCCGCTCAACTGGATGACCGCGCCGGCGCTCGTCGAGGAGGACGGCGACCTGCTCGTCGTGCGCAAGCCGAAGACCGAGGACGTGCTCGAGATCCGGCTCGTCGAGGTGCTGAGCGACGTCATCCACGACATGGGCGAGGCGGCCGCGCTGCAGAAGGACGGCGTCGAGCGTGACCTGCAGGAGGAGCTTGCGGTCGCGCCGGCGGCGCTCGGCGAGGAGCTGACGCTCGTCCGGCGTGAGTGGCAGACGGAGGTCGGGCCCGTCGACCTGATGTGCAAGGACGAGAGCGGCGAGTGGGTCGCGGTCGAGATCAAGCGCATCGGCACGATCGAAGCGGTCGAGCAGCTGACGCGCTACCTCGACTTCATCCGGCAGGATCCGGCGAAGGCCGGCTGCCGCGGCATCCTCGCGGCGCAGCGGCTCAAGCCGCAGGCCGTCGCCCTCGCCGACTCGCGCGGGATCCGCTGCGCCGAGGTCGACCTCGAGCTGCTGCGCGGCGAGCGCGAGCCGGACCTGACGCTCTTCGCGGCCTAGACGCGGACGGCCGCCTTCAGGTAGTCGCGAGGCGGGTCGGCGAACAGCGCGGCGACGCCTTCGAGCCCGACCTCGTGCGTGATCAGCCGCTGCCACGGCCGGGCGCCACTGGCGAGGAACGCCAGCGCGGCGCGCACCGCGCGCGGCGTGTGGTGGAAGGCACCACGCAGCGTCAGCTCCTCGTAGTGGAGGCGGAACGCGTCGAACGGCACCTCGGTGTCCGAGGGCAAGCCGCTGAAGAGGACGACGGTTCCGCCCGGCCGCACGAGCCCGACCGCGTCGCGCCAGCCCTCCGCGCTGCCCGTCGCCTCGATCGCGACGTCGGCGCCGGCGGCGTCGCCGAGAACGGCGCCGAACTCCTCCGCGAGTGCACGCCGTTCGGGCCGGCCGCCGACGACGACCGCCCGCGCGCCCGCATCCGCGACGCACGCGCAGAGCATCAGGCCGATCGGGCCGGCGCCGAGCACGGCCACGGCGTCCCCGGCCTCGATGCCCGCCCGGGCGACGCCGTGCAAGCAGCAGGCGAGCGGCTCGACGAGCGCCGCGACCTCGGGACGCATCCCCGGCGGCACGGCGAGGAGGTTCACGCGCGCGATTCGCTCCGGTACGACGAGCAGCTCCGCGTAGGCGCCGTTCAGCAGCGGCAGCAGCTGCTCGCAGAGTGTCTCGTCGCCGCGCGCGCACGCTGCGCACACGCCGCACGGCGCCGAGTTCGCCGCGACGACGCGACGCCCCGTCGCGACCTCGACCCCGCAGAACTCGTGCCCGAACGGCGACGGCGGCTCGCCGAGCAGCACGGGGTGGCCGCGACGGAACGCCTTGAGGTCGGTGCCGTCCGTGAGCGCGACCTCGACGCGCACCAGCACGTCGCCCGGGCCGGGCTCCGGGTCCGGCACCTCCTCGACGCGCAGGTCGCCCGGGCCGTGCCAGCGCAGCGCCTTCACGGCACGAAGACGACCTTGAGCGCCTCGCGGCGCAGGAACAGGTCGAGCCCCTCGGCGAAGCGCTCGAGCGGGAGCACGACCGGCTCGGGCAGATCGAGGTCCGGCAGGAGCGCGACCGCCTCGCGCATCGACTCCGGCGTCGCCGATCGCGCGCCGACGATCGTCAGCTCGCGCCGGTAGATCGTGTCCCCGGGCAGCGGGCCGGCGTCGGCGAACACGACGACGGTGCCGCCGGGCTCGACCGCCTCGAGCGCCGTCGCGCCCGTACCCGAGCCGCAGACGACGGCGGCCGCCACGGGCCCGTCCGGTGAGCGGCCTGTCCGCCGCGGGTCGGCGTCGACGGCGAACATGTCGTCGCCGCGGCGCGCGAGCACCGCCGCGAACAAGCACCCGATGAACCCCTGGCCGACGACGAGCACCCGCCCGCGCGGCACGCGCGCGACTCCGCGTAAGACGCACGCGAGCGGCTCGACCATCGTTCCGTGCACGTCGTCGAGTGCGTCCGGCAGAGGCACGCCGTCGGTAGCGGCGACGCGCTCCGCGAAGCCGCCGGGGACGATCGTCGGCTCCGGGAAGCGCTCGCACGTCGACTCGTGCCCGGCGCGGCAGCGCTCGCACCGGCCGCAGGGGCGGTGGTGCACGAGCGCGAGCCGCTCGGCGCCGACGCGTGCGACCACCTCGTGCCCGAGCACGGTGCCGGCGGGCGCGCGGCCGATCTTCTCGACGTCGGAGCCGCACAGCCCCGACGCGAGCACCCTGACGGACGGCTCGGGCGCCGGGAGATCTCCGAGCCGCGGCTGTCCGTCTGCGTCTAGAACGACCGCGAGCACCGGCGTATCGTAGGGCTGCCCCGGAACCCGAGAGGGAGGGTTGCATGGCTGTGAAGCTCCACCGCTGCTCGAGCCAGTGGGCCAAGGTGCGCGCCCATCCGTGCTGGAAGGTCGAGAAGGCTCTGCAGGAAATGGGGATCGACTACGTCCGCGTGGCGGGACCGATCATGCGCGGCAAGCGCGACGCCGTCATCGCCGGCACGGGCCAGAGGCTCTACCCGGCGATCGAGTTCGAGGACGGCAGCTGGTACCGAGAGCAGTCGAAGGACATGGAGCGCACGATCCGCGCGGGCGAGTTGATGGGGAAGGCGCGGGGCTCGGGCGGATCGGGCGAGTAGCGACCTCGCTACACTTCACTGCCGCGGGGCTATAGCTCAGTTGGGAGAGCGCCTGGATCGCACCCAGGAGGTCGGCGGTTCGAGCCCGCCTAGCTCCATCCGTTGTTCTCATCACAACGAAGTTGCTGCTCGGCGACACGTCTGCGTGTCCGGTCGCTCGAGGGCGAACCTCGCTTACTCAAACCGGAGTCCCTGCGCGACGAGGTCGAGCGGGGTGACGTAATCGCCTGCGCGGTTGTGGAGCGCTCGGCGGAGGTAACGGTTGAGGAAGATGGCGTCGGAGCGATCGATTCCGCCCATCGCCTCGATCCGGTAGCGAGCGTGGAGAGCCGCGTCGTTCATGACGCCGAGGATGCTGCGGCTCGCGGTCTTCGCGAGGTGGACCTCCCCGGGGTCGAGCCGACCGAGCGTGTCGGCCGCGAGGCCCTCGGAGCGGAGGTGGTCCTCGACGAGGCTCACGACGTACGGCTCGATCGGCGTGATGTCGGCCTTCCGGACGTCGGCGACGAAGACGGGGAAGAGTGTCCCGGCGTGGGTGAGCAGGAGGCACTTCCGGCGTTCGATCCAGAGCAGGTTCAGGTACCAGTCGTCGTCAGACGGCGGCACATCGACGAGAGCCGCGGCTCGGACGCCGAGGAGGGTGAGCATCTTCGCGGTGCACCGTAGGTTCATCGGCAACGCGGGTTTGGCGGCGGCGCTCTCGTCCGATTTTGCTTCAGGCGACGCTGAGCGTGAGCGTCTCGCGCGTCGCATCGGCCCCAATCGTGGCGCGCTCTGCTGAGGTCAGGGCCTGGAGCCACTCGTCGAGCGCGTCCCGGACGAGCTCGCGTGCCTCGGCGAGCGTGGGAGCGCAGGTGATCACGCCGGGCAGTTCCTCGACGGTCGCGCGAACCCAGCCTTCTTCGTCGGGCTCGAAGACGACGTGCAAGTCCATGCTGCATAGGGTACTGCGGCCGCCCGGGGCGCGGGATACTCCTGGCCATGACGGCGCTTCGCGAGCTCGAGCGGCATCTGATCGAGCACGGCTGCGAGCGCGTTCGGCACGGAGCGCGACACGACGTCTGGCGCAGCCTGGGCGCCGAGCGGCCGGTCACCGTCCCGCGCCATCGCGAGATTCCGGTCGGAACCGCGCGGGGCGATTCTGCCGTCAGCTCGGGATCCCCGACCCGCCTCGCTGAGCGCGAGCAACTCGATCAGGCGCTCCGAGAGGTTTGAGAGCTGCCCGCCTAGCTCCATCGGAGGAATCCGCCTGGCTCAGCGGTCGAGCGGCTCAGCCGCGAGCCACAGCCTGCCGCTTGCGTACAGCGCGTCGACCTCCGGGCCGACGAGACCCGGCATGTCCGGCTTCACGGTAAACCCCTGCTGCTCCTGCAGGTACGCGAGATGGCGGTACCCCACCGGGTAGCGCTCGAGCGCGTTGCGGTCGAGCTCAAGGCGCATCGCGGGGTCGACGGGGCTGACGCGATCCTGCTCGTAGATCGGCTGCCGGAGCACGAGGCCCCAGCGGCCGTCGCGGCGTTCGAGGAAGTCGTAGAAGCGGCCGGTGCAGACGACGTCACACTCGATCCCATGCACCGGGGCGCGCTGCGTGATCGTCATCTTCGTCTGCGCGACCGCGCGGTCGCCCACAACGTCGACCGAGGAGCCGCCGAGGAAATGAAGGATCCGGACGCCGCGCTCGAACCCTTCGCGGCTGACGCGGATGAACTCGTCCGCGGCCCCCTGGAACCACGTTGCCATCATCCGGCCGTCGTCGTGCCAGACGGTGCGGAACCGCTCCCAGTCGCCGGCGTCGCGCCAGACCACCCAGTTCTCGATCAGCTCGCGGATCGCCTCCGTATCACTGATGCAACCCTGGGAATCGACCTCGATCGTCAGTCCCCGCTCTCGTACTTGAACGAGATGTTCAGGCGCACGCGGTAGTCGGCGATCTGCCCGTCCTTGACCGTGACGTCGAAGCGCGTCGCTTCGGCCACCCGCAGGTCGCGGATGGTGCGGCCCGCGGTCTCGACGGCATTGCGTGCGGCTGCCTCCCACGACTCGGCGCTCGCCCCGATCACCTCGGTGACTCGGTACACGCTGTCGCCCATGCCGGGCTCCTTTCAACGGAGGCATCCAACAACCGGACGACCGATCCTCCCTCGCCGTGCGCGGCTTGGCAAGGCCGCTTGTGTCCACGAGGTCGAATTCGAGCCACGTCCACACCGACTCGAACGCCAGGCTGAGGCGCGATAATGGCGCGACACAGCAGGAGTGTGCGGGCTAGCCCTATTGGCAGGCTCACCCGCCTACCCAACCAGGTCGGAGGATCAGGTGAAGGCATTCTGGAGGCACCGGCCGTCGCCGGCGACCGTGCTCGCAAGCGTGGCGCTCATCGTCGCACTCGGTGGCACCGGCTATGCGGCGGTGGTATTGCCGGCAAACAGCGTCGGAACGGCGCAGCTCAAGAACAATGCGGTGACCTCGCTCAAGGTCAAGAACGGCTCGTTGCTGAACGCGGACTTCAAGAGCGGGCAGGTCCCGGCGGGGCCGGCCGGGCCCGCCGGGACCGCAGGTCCTGCCGGGCCTGCCGGGCCTGCCGGAGCAGCCGGGCCTGCCGGACCGGCCGGGCCGTTCCCCGACGCGCTTCCGTCCGGGAAGACGATTCGCGGCGCCTTCAACATCGGCGCCACCGCCGCCGCGGCGGGCGCGCTCGCCAACACGTCGATCTCTTTCATCTACGCCCTCGCGGCGTCGCCGACGGTGAAGATCGTGCTCCAGGGGGCGCCGGCACCGGCGGAGTGCCCCGGCAACGCAACCTTTCCGCAGGCGCAGGCCGGGGTCCTCTGCATCTACGAGGAGTCCCACGCGAACTCGGCCGGCGTGACGCTCAACGCCGTCAACCGCTCGGGCGCGACGATCTTCGCGAACTCGTCCGCAGCCGGAGGCTTCTTCAGCTACGGCACCTGGGCCGTGACCGCGGCCTGACCACGTCGCGCCGCATGATGCTGAGCTGACGCTTACCCAGTCTCCAGTGCTCGATTCTCTTGAATGCCGGATGTCTCAGGTCGTCGGCCTTCGCGGCCGACAATGCGACGATCGCTCCCGTCTGGGCGACGTCCGCAACAGCATTGAGCAGTCTCGTAGTTGACCCTTCGTTACTCGACCACCGAGTGAGCTCGCCATAGGGCACGTCCGCGATCACGATGTCCGGGTTCCGGCCTTCAAGTCCCACGCGCATCTGCTCGGGGTCAGTGGCGTCCGCGACCCATGCATGGCCGAGACGCTCGGGAACCAAGCGCTCTTGCAGTCGCTTCGCTGCCTCGAGGGCCTCGCCGTGTGATTCCTTGCCGAACGCTTCGCGGTCACGGACGAGTTGTTGGATTCGCTCAACGAGGCCCTCGGCGCCGGCGGCCTGCGCCGACGGGCTGCAGCGAACGCGAGAAGCGATGCAGGCCGGGATCGACCGGCAGGCCGCGCAGCCACTCGCTTCGCCCGGCGACTGCCCGCTCCCACTGCTCGCCCACCTGACGCAGGACCGCGACCTCGCCCTGATCCAGGCCGGAGACTCCGGCGGCCGGACCGACGTCTGTCGCCGCCGCGACCGAGTCGTCACTCCCACCGCTCTCGCTGTAACCGCCGACGGGTGGCATCGAGCAACGACTCCCTCTCAGCGCTCGTAAGACGAGCGCTGCAAAGCCGAGGTTCGCCCGCTGTTCAACATGCTCGGGGCAGCTCGCGGGCTACTGCCTGGACCGCTGGCCGGACCAGGATCAGGCCTTCGACCGCCTGCCGAAAACGGCTACGACGAGCGCAACGAGCAACACGATGAACAGCAACTTGGAAAGGAAGATGCCTCCCCCGACTGCAAGCAGCAGGAGCAGGAACACCAGCAACCAGATCATTTCTCAACCTCCCAGGATTGACACATTGGCTAACGCTCGACGACGCGGTCGCGGACGACTGTCGTTTCCGAGCCGACCGCGCTGCGTGGGTCGGCCGCAACCTGCTCCAACCCGCAACGCCTGTGGGAGGACATTTCGCCGGGTCGCATGCCTTGAGACCCGGCGGGCACTCTGCAGCACCGATGATTACGGCACTGCCAACAGAGGGTAGCACCACCGCCCTCCAGCCCCTGGTGCCGTTCGGGACTGGACAGGCTCGTCCTCGGTTTCCGTAGACCAGGCCTCGCGCGGGATCTGCGACCAGCTCGCCGAGCGGCGTGGCCCGGTTTTGCAACGGCATGCCGCGTCACGCTACCCACCGCAGCGGTGGCGACCGCTCAGCCGCCGGCGCACCGCGGCCTGCGGGCCGGACACCGCGCCGCCGTACCGCCTGCTCGAGCCGAGCTACCGCTTCGGCTACGTCTCGAGGCCTGTCGCGTCCCGCCAGGAATAGGCGGGCGCGTAGCCGAGCAGGCGGCGCGCCTTGCCGATCGCGAGCAGCGTCTCGAACTCGCCGAGTTCGCCGCGGATCTCGACGTCCGGATAGACGTCCGCCATCAGCTCCGCGCTCGGGCGGTTCATCACCGTGTCCGCGGCTGCGACGATGAAGACCTCGGCGCCGCCGACGTCGCTGCGCAGTGCGAGCCGGCACGCCTGCGCGACGTCGCGCGCGTCGACGTAGCCCCAAAGGTTCCAGCGGCGCAGCTCCGGGTTGTCCCAGAAGCCGGGGAAGTGCGCGTAGTCGTGCGGCTCCATCACGTTCGAGAAGCGCAGGCCGACGTACGGGATGCCCGTCCGGCGGTGGAACTGCCGCGCCATCTCCTCGGAGATCAGCTTCGAGAGCGCGTAGCTGAACTCGGGATACGTGGGGTGCTCCTCGTCGATCGGCGCGTACGCGGGCCGCTCGCGCTCGAAGGGAAGGCCGAGCACGGTCTCGCTCGAGGCCCAGACGACGCGCCGGAGTCCGAGCAGCGGCGTCGCGCTGAAGACGTTGTAGGTGCTCGTGGTGTTGACGCGGAACGTGAGCTCGTCGGGGCGCAGCCCCGGCGCCGGGATCGCGGCGAGGTGCACGACCGCCTCTGCGCCGCGCAGCGCTTCGACCGTCTCGCCGAAGTCGGTCAGGTCGGCGACGAGTTGCTCGCAGGCGAGCTCGGGCGAGCGCACGAGGTCGACGCTCAGCACCTCCTCGCCGTGCTCGAGCAGGTCGGCGACCACGGCGCGGCCGGCCTTACCGCTTCCGCCGGTGACGACCACAAGGCTCACCGGCGTCGCACCTCCGCGCCCGCCGACGGCCGGGCGGTGAGCGACTCGACGTCGCGCCCGGTCCGGTCACGGTAGGCGGAGGTTACGGCGGACCCGATCTCGTTTGCACGCTCGGCGTCGACGAGGGCGATGATCGAGCCGCCGAAGCCGCCGCCGAGCAGCCGCGCGCCGTACGCGCCGGCGCCGCCCGCGAGCTCGACGAGCAGGTCGAGCTCGGGAATCGACACCTCGTAGTCGTCGCGCAGGCTCGCATGACCTGCGAGGAGGAGACGTCCCGCCTCGGCGAGATCACGCTCCTCGAGCGCTGCGGCGAAATCGAGCACGCGCCGATTCTCGCTCACAACGTGCCTCAGGCGCTTCGCAGAGAGCGCGTCGAGGCCGTCGAGCTGCGCCGGCGAGACCTCGGTCGAGCGCGTCGCGCCCACGAGCTCCAGCGCCTGCTCGAGCTCCCGCCGCCGCTGCGCATAGCCCGGAGTCTCGTCACTGTGCTCGACGCCCGAGTCGACGACGAGCAGCGCCGCCTCAGTGGGCACGGGCACGAACCGGTACTCCAGCGTCGCGCAGTCGAGGAGGATCGCGGTTCCCGGTCGGCCGAGCACGGACGCCGCCTGGTCGAGGATCCCGCACGGCTTTCCGACCGCGCGCAGCTCGGCCCGCTGGCAGGCGAGGGCGAGCTGGAGCAGCTCGAGCTCGAAGTCGGCGGCGGCGCAGAGGGCGAGCGCGATCGACACCTCGAGCGCCGCCGACGAGGAGAGGCCGGCGCCGGCGGGAACGGTCGAGTCGATCGTCGCCGTCAGCCCGGCCGGCGGCCTGCCGAGTGCGGCGAGCTCGGCGGCGACGGCCTGGCCGTAGCGCGCCCAGCCTGTGACCGGCGCGCCGCTGCCGTCCGGCGCGAACGGCTCGCCCGGCCCGAGCTTCGTCGACGTGAGGACGACGGAGTCCGACAGCGCGTCCACCGCGGTCGTGATGCCGAGCTGGATCGCCGCGGGCAGCACGAGCCCGCCGCTGTAGTCGGTGTGCTCACCGATCAGGTTGACGCGGGCCGGGGCCCAGGCGGTGAGGAGCGGCGCCACGGCGACGGACGCTATCGCCTTCAGCCTTTGCCGGCGCTGAGCCCGCCGTCGATCAGCAGCCCAAGCTCTCGAGCCCCGCGACGAGCGACTCGATCGCCGCCATCAGCCGCTCGGTGGCTACCTCGGCGGCGCGCTTGCGCGGCAACCCGGCGAGATCGTCGAGCGGGACCGGCGACCCGAATGCGACGGAGATGCGGCCGGTCGAGAGCAGGCGGTCGGTGCCCGCGACGCCCACCGGGATCAACGGCACGCCTGCGCTCAGCGCGATGCGCGCCGTGCCGGGGTGCGGCTGGGGCGTGAACTTCTTCCGGAGGCCCTTTCTGCGCCGCGTCCCCTCGGGGAACATCCCGACGATCGCCCCGTTGCGCAGCAGAGCGAGCGCCGTGCGCAGCGCCTCGGTGTCCGCCTCGCCGCGGCGGACGGGGAACGTCCCGATGCCGCGCATCGCCCAGGCGAGCCAGGGCGCGAACAGCTCCGCCTTCGCCATGTAGTGGACGTGGCGCCGAGGGAAGAGGCACCAGGCGACCGCGAACGGGTCGATGTTCGAGACGTGGTTCGCGCCAAGCACGAAACCGCCCTGGGGCAGCTGCTCCAGGCCGACCACACGCTGCCGTTTCACCACCCCGACCGGGGTGTACAGCGATCCGACGACGAGGTAGAGCAGCTGCCGCACCTCAGGCCCGTGTGCCACCGCTCACGCGGTCGAGGACGAGGGCGGCGCTCTCGAGGTCGCTGAGCAGCGCGTAGTCCTCGATCCGGGTCACTGGCCGCTCCTGCGCCCGCCCGAAACGATGCGAGCCAGCCTCGCCATGACGTGCGCGCGAGCCTACTGCGGCGGGCAGCGCGTTTCCAGGGCCGTCGACACGCAGCGCCGCCGGGCGGCGGGGCTCACAGATTCTTAGCTCCTTCACACCCGCTTCTTAGCCGCGTGGAGCACCGTGGGGGTGCGGTCTGCGACGACGAAAGGACGAAGGAGCCATGACCCTGAAGCGAAAGCTCGTTCTTGCGACGATCGGTGCTCTCGTGCTGGCAGGCGCCGGCACCGCTCTCGCGGCGACGACGGGTCACGGCCATCCGAAGAAGAGCGCGGCCGCGTACGGAACGCTCTTCGCCGCCAAGTCCACAGGCAGCGCCTGGGCCGGCGCGGCCCGCTTCGGCGGGGGCTTCGGCCGCGGCGGTGCTTCGGGTGACGACTTCGCTGCGGCGGCGACCTATCTCGGGATCACGACCGACGTGTTGAAGTCGGATCTGCAGTCGGGCAAGACGCTGGCGCAGATCGCGGACGCGACGACCGGCAAGTCGGCGGTCGGGCTGATCCAGGCGCTGGTTGCGAGCGAGCAGAGCAAGCTCGACGCGGCGGTGACGGCCGGCAAGCTGACCCAGGCGCAGGAGCAGACGCTGCTGGCGAACCTGCAGCAGCGGGTGACCGACCTCGTCAACGGGACACGGCCCGCCTTCCCCGGCCCAGGCAAGGGCTTCGGCCACCGGAGCGGCCCGCACGACGGCCGGCCGGGAGGCAGCAACACCTGAGTTTCCACGTTCGCCGCGCGCGCCCGCAACTGACGGCCGGCAAGGCCGGCGCGCGCGGCGGCCCAACCGCCACGATGAGTAGACGACAGTGAGCCGCCGCCGCATCGCACTCGCCCTCCTCCTCGCCGCCGCGGCCGTGCTCGCGCTCGGAGCCGGCACGGCCGTCGCGTCGACCCGCGTCGCGCTCCGCCACGCAGGCGCGGTCGCCTTCGATGTCGCCTCCGAGACGAGCTCGAACTGGGCCGGCTACGCCGTCGAGTCCGGCGACCCGTCGACCGGGGCCGCGCCGACGACGTTCACGAGCGTGACCGGTTCGTGGACGCAACCGGCTGTGAGCTGCACACGCGGCGGCACGACGTACTCGGCGTTCTGGGTCGGGCTCGGCGGCTTCGCCGACGGCTCGCAGGCGCTCGAGCAGGTGGGGACGGGGGCGGACTGCGGCGTCACGGGGCGCCCGAGCTACTCCGTCTGGTACGAGCTCGTTCCTGCCGGGCCGGTGACGGTGCGAATGAGCGTGAAGCCCGGCGACGCGGTCTCGGCCAGCGTCTCGGTCACGGGGCAGGTCGTCTCGCTGCAGCTCACGAACACGACGCAAGGCACGACGTTCGCGCGGCAGCTGACGATGAGCTCGCCCGACCTCACCTCGGCGGAGTGGATCGCAGAGTCGCCCTCGGCCTGCACGGGCTTCGGCTGCAGCCCGCTGCCGCTCGCGAACTTCGGCTCGGTCTCCTTCAGCGGAGCGAACGTGACCGGAAACGGCCACGCCGGCACCGTCTCCGATCCGGCGTGGGCCGCGACCGCCGTGACGCTTCACGCCACGGGCGGCGGCAGCCTGTTCCGCAGCCGCTTCGCGAGCGCGCCGCTCGTCGCCGACGCGATCCCGGCCACGCTCTCGAGCGACGGCTCCGCCTTCGCGGTCAGCTGGCAGCAGCAGGCCGCGCAGCCGAACCCCGCCCAACCCGGCGGTCCCGGCCGGGGCCGTGGCTGGCGCTGGGGCGTATAGGGCCCGCAGGGGCCTTTCGTCAGGGGAAGGCGCCTCAACAGGCGAGCTCCGGCGGCCGATAATCGTTGAACGGCCCTAACTCAGCGTGTCGGGAAACGTCTAAGAACATGAGGGAACGTCGATGCTGAACCCGGTTCGTCCCATCGAGTGTGTGCAGTCGCGCGAGTCCGCTTCGGCGCGGCTCGACGGCGAGCTGTCCGAGCTCGACGAGGTGCGCCTGGACGCGCACCTGCGCGGCTGCGCGGAGTGCAGGGCGTACGCCGAGCAGCTGGCGGCGGTCGCCGTGGAGCTCCGCGCCGCGCCGCTCGAGCGGCCCGAGGCGGCCACCTTCCTGCCGCGCCGCAGGCACCTGCCGGCGATTCGCGTGCAGACCGCCGCCGCCGCCGTCGCCCTCGTCGCCGCGGCCGCGGGGTCGTCCTTCGCGCTCGGCCGGGCCCTCGGCACGAGCGGCACGCCGGTGCAGACCGTTACCACGGCGGCCGACGTCGTCAGCCTGCACGCCGACTCGACCCAGCAGCACCTGCTTGCAATGCTGGACCGCGTCCAGCCCGTCCGCGCGAGACCGGGCCGGCTCCGGGCCGTCTAAGAGGTCGAATCAGAATGACGTCTGTGCCGTCTGGCCGCGCTGGGCGGCGCGATGCGGCGTCCTCAGTCGCGCCCGTAGCTACAGCTACGAGCGCTCCCTGCGTCCTTGCCTCGCACTCGCCCATCACGACCAGCCGACGAGCATCATTCTGATTCGACCTCTAAGGGGCACCAGCGGCCTCCGGGCAGGCCCTCGCCCGGGCTGGCACTTTCCCCCGCAGCTAACTAAGCTACGGCGCCGTCGTCATACGATCGTGACGGGGCGCTCCTTTCAGGGGGGCGTGGAGCGAGCAGGCGCCGCCGTGGTGGGAGCTCCCGGCGCACACCAGACGGAGGGAATCGATGCACAGAAGCCTATGGCTCCTCGGGGGAGCGGCTGCCGCCGTCTTGCTCCTGGCGGCGTCCGCCACCGCGACGACCAAGGTCGCCGGTAGTGCCAGCGCACGGACGCTGGCTGCTGCGCCCTTCGCGCAGGCGTGGGCCCAAGTCCCGCGCACTCCCGCCGGCCGCAAGGCCAAGAGCGTGCTCGTCTTCGGCATGGAGCAGGACATCACGGGCTTCAACCTCGCCCAGGCCGACGAGACCGCCTACTGGGCCGCCCTCACCGGCGAGACCGGTGTCATCCGCGGCGACTACATCGTCGACAACAATGGCGACTATCACCTCGACCTGGCGTCGAGCGTGACCGCCACGAAGAAGGACCTCACCATCACGATCCGCCCCGACGCGTATTGGTACTGGGGCGGCAAGAAGCTTCCGGTGACGAACAAGGACTACGTGTACACGTGGCAGCAGTTCATGGACAAGAACAACAACGTCGCCTCGACGACGGGGTACAGCCAGATCACGGGCTACACGCTCAAGGGAACGAAGACGATCGTCTTCCACTGGAGCACGCCGTTCGCCGACTACCGTGACCTCTTCGGCTACATCTATCCGTCGGCGGCGCTCGTCGGCCAGAGCTTCAACACGTTCTGGTCCAACTGCGTCTGCGGAACCGACGGCAAGCCGGTCTCCGACGGCCCGTTCTACCTCTCGAACTACACGAGGGGCCAGGGCTTGACGTTGAAGGCGAACCCGCTCTGGTACGGCACGAAGCCGGGCCTGAAGGAAGTCGACTTCAAGCTGGTCACGGATACGAACTCCGAGATCCAGGAGATGCGCGGCGGCGAGGTCGACGCGATCAACCCGTCGCCTCAGACGGCCCTCGCGCAGCTCGTCAACCAGCCCGGCCTCAAGTACAGCTCGATTTCGGGCTTCACTCAGGAGCACTGGGACTTCCAGTTCGGCGCGAAGGGGAATCCGCTCCTGAAGGCGCCGTGGATGCGGCAGGCGATCGCGATGGGCGTGGACCGCCACTCGCTGGTCCAGGCGCTGTACGGGACGATTGCCCCCGGCATGAAGCCGCTGAACAACACCATCTGGGAGATCGGCACGAACGCGGTCCCGTCGTTCGCCAAGTGGAGCTTCGCGCCGAAGAAGGCGCTGGCGCTCCTGGCGAAGCACTGCACCGGCGGCCCCTCGACGCCGACGCGCGACAACACCGCGTTCTGGACCTGCAGCGGCCAGAAGGCGGAGTTCCGCTTCAACACGACCGCAGGCAACCAGCGCCGTGCGACGAGTGCTGCGATCTTCTCAGAGCAGCTCGGGGCGATCGGGATCAAGCTGGACGTCGGCTTCGAGCCCGCAAACCCGAACTTCTTCGGGCAGCGGCTCCCGGCCGGCGACTTCGACATCGCTGAGTACGCGTGGCTGGGTGGCGTCGATCCGTCGGGCTTCGATGCCATCTACCAGTGCGTCAACGCCGCCCAGAACCTCGGCGGCCAGAACTACAAGAACTACTGCAACAGGAAGGTCGATGCGCTGCTGAAAGCGGGCGACGCGGAGCTCGACCCGACGAAGCGGACTGCCGAGTATCAGCAGGCAGCCACACTGATCGCGAACGACGTTCCGATCATCCCGCTCTACTCGCCGCCGTCGATTCTCGTCTACAAGTCGGCGATCCAGGGCATGCAGGACAGCAACAACCCGACCCAGGAAGGCCCGACCTGGAACATGGAGTTGTGGCACTGGTAGCTCGACTACCCAGGTGGGAACCAGCGTACTGCTGACGGAATGAAGGATCCGCGCCCGCCCTCCCGGCGGGCGCGGATCCGACTGCCTCAGGACCGAACGGACAGACACCGTGCTCACCTTCATCGCCAGGCGTTTCCTCTACAGCATCCCGGTGCTGATCGTCTCGACGTTCCTGAGCTTCACCTTCGTCTCGCTCGCGGGGAACCCGGTGGCGCTGCTGCGGAACAACCCGCGCATCCCGGCGAACACGATCCACAACATCATCATCCAGAATCACCTCAACCGCTCGATCCCGGTGCGCTACGCATTCTGGGTCCGGGACGTCTTCACCCACAAGCTCGGGAACTCGCTGGCGACGCTCCAGCCGATCTGGCCCGACATCGCGAGGACGTCCGGCCACACTGCGCAGGTGGTCGTCACCGCCGAGCTGCTGGCGATCCTCCTCGGCGTTGCCGTGGGCATCTTCTCGGCGATCCGGCAGTACTCGCCCTTCGACTACATCTTCACCGCGTTCAGCTTCCTCGGCTACGCGATGCCGACCTTCTGGCTGGCGCTGCTGCTCCAGATCGTCTTCGTCGACATCTACCTGAAGTGGAACGTGCGGATCTTCTACACGGCGGGCCTCAACAACCCGCACCACGGCACCTGGTCGATCGACCGTCTCCAGCACATCGCCCTGCCCGTGATGACGCTCTCGATCATCAGCTTCGCGCTCTACAGCCGCTACATGCGCGCCTCGATGCTCGACGTGATCAACAGCGACTACGTACGCACGGCGCGCGCGAAGGGCTTGCCCGAGTGGCGCGTGATCATGCGGCACGTCTTCCGCAACGCGCTGATCCCGATCGTCACGGTCGCCGCGCTCAACCTCGGCGGCCTGCTCGGCGGCGCGATCGTGACCGAGACCGTCTTCACGCTGGACGGGATGGGCTACTACTTCGTGCAGAAGCTCCAGGCCGGCGACCTCTACGCCGTGATGGCCTATCTCCTCGTAACGTCGGTGGTCATCATCCTCTTCAACCTGATCGCCGACGTCGTCTACGGCTACCTCGACCCGCGCATCCGGTATGACTGAGCCGACGCCCGTGCCCCTCGGAAAGCCCGTCGCGCCGGTCGAGCGGACCGTGGACGGGATGATCCCGGCCCCTGGGGGCCTGATGGACTCAACCGTCGAGGCCGGGCTCGAGGTCACGGCCCGGAGTCAGTGGTCCTACGCGCGGCGGCGCTTCCTTCGCCACCGGCTGGCGATGCTCGGGCTGCTCGGCCTCATCATCATCTTCGGCGCCGGGATCTTCGCGAACTACGTCGCGCCGTACTCGTACACCGAGATCGACCTCAACAACATCCTGGCGCCCCCGACGACGGTCGGGCACCACTTCTTCGGCACCGACGAGATCGGCCGCGACTACTTCAGCCGCGTGATCTGGGGCATCCGCACCTCCGAGGAGGTGGGCGTCTTCGTCGCCTTCGCCTCCTCGCTGATGGGGCTCGTGATCGGCGCCATCGCCGGCTACTACGGCGGCTGGGTCGACAACATCCTGATGCGGATCACCGACCTCGTCCTCACGCTGCCCGCGCTCGCGATCCTGCTCACCGCCGCGGCGCTGCTCGGCCAGGGCAGCCAGTGGCGCGTCTCCTTCATCCTTGCGTTCTTCTTCTGGACGGGCCTCGCGCGCGTCGTGCGCGGCGTCTTCCTCTCGCTGCGGGAGAAGGAGTACGTCGAGGCGGCGAAGGCCGCCGGCGCCCGCGACATCCGGATCATGTTCCGCCACATCCTCCCGAATACCCTCGGGCCGATCATCGTGAACGGCACGCTCGCCGTCGCCGCCGCGATCCTCACCGAGGCGGCGCTCTCGTTCCTGGGCTTCGGGATCAAGCCGCCGACGCCGTCGCTGGGCGTGCTCGTCGCCGGCGGGCAGACGAACCCGCAGCAGTGGTGGCTCACGGTGTTCCCCGGCCTCACGATCGTGCTGATCGTCCTCTGTGTCAACTTCGTCGGCGACGGGTTGCGCGACGCCCTCGATCCGACGCAGAGGAGAATCCGTGCCTGATCCGATCCTGTCGATCGCAAACCTCGTCGTCGAGTTCAGGACCGACGACGGCATCGTCCACGCGGTCGACGACATCACGTACGACGTCTATCCCGGCGAGACGCTGGGCATCGTCGGCGAGTCAGGCTCCGGCAAGAGCGTCAGCACGCTGTCGATCCTCGGACTCATTCCGCAGCCGCCGGGCCGTGTCGCCTCCGGGACGGCCCTCTTCAAGGGCCGCGACCTACTGAAGCTGAAGAAGCGAGAGTTGCGGCAGGTCCGGGGCGATGAGGTCGCGATGATCTTCCAGGATCCGATGACCTCGCTCAACCCGGTCTTGAAGGTCGGCTTCCAGCTCGGTGAGGCGATCAAGACGCACTACCCGAAAGAGTCGGACGACACGGTCAAGACGCGTGTGATCGACCTGCTCCGGCTCGTCGGCGTCCCGAATCCGGAGACGCGCTACGACGCGTATCCGCACGAGTTCTCGGGCGGCATGCGCCAGCGCGCGATGATCGCGATGTCGATCGCGAACTCGCCGTCGCTGCTGATCGCAGACGAGCCGACGACCGCCCTCGACGTGACGATCCAGGCGCAGGTGCTCGAGGTGCTCAAGACCGTGCAGGAGCAGACGAACGCCGCGACGATCCTCATCACGCACGACCTCGGCATCGTCGCCGAGATGTGCGAGCGCGTACTCGTGATGTACGCCGGCAAGATCGTCGAGTCGGGCGACGTCCACACGATCTTCCGCGCGCCGCGGCATCCGTACACGATCGGACTGATGGACAGCCTGCCGAAGCTGACCGAGGACGAGGACTGGCTGCAGCCGATTCCAGGTGCGCCACCGTCGCTGATCAACCGCCCCTCCGGCTGTGCGTTCCATCCGCGCTGCTTCCAGTCGCAGGGCCGCCTCCAGTGCCGCGAGCAGGTGCCCGCTCTCCACGGCGTCGAGGGCTCGGGGCATCAGGCTGCGTGCCACTTCTCGGACGAGCTGATCGGTCGCACGTCGAAGTTCTCCGAGCGCGTCGCCGGGGGCGCGGCATGAGCGTGCCCGAGCACGTTCAGGAGGAGGCGGTCGTCGACGAGGCGATCCACGAGCGGGCAAGGCAGGGCGAGGAGATCCTGCGCATCGAAAGCCTCGTCAAGTACTTCCCGATCCGGGCGGGAATCTTCAAGCGGACGGTCGGGCACATCCACGCGGTCGACGGCGTCGACCTCTCGATCAACGCCGGAGAGACGCTCGGACTCGTCGGCGAGTCGGGTTGCGGGAAGACGACGCTCGCACGCACGGTGATCAAGCTGACGGAGCCGACCAGCGGGAAGATCCTGTTCAACGGCCGCGAGATCACGCACTTCAACCGTCGCCAGATGCGCGACGTGCGGCGCGAGATGCAAATCGTCTTCCAGGATCCGTATGCGTCGCTGAACCCGCGCATGACGGTGCGCGACATCGTCGGCGAGCCGCTCCGGATTCATCGTCAGTATCACGGTGACCAGCGTAAGCAGCGCGTCAGCGAGCTGCTGCGCACGGTCGGGCTCTCGCCGGAGCATGCGAACCGGTTCCCGCACGAGTTCTCCGGCGGGCAGCGACAGCGCATCGGCGTCGCGCGCGCGCTCGCGCTCAACCCGCAGCTGATCATTCTCGACGAGCCGGTATCGGCCCTGGACGTGTCGATCCGCGCGCAGGTCGTGAACCTGCTCGAGTCGCTCCAGCGCGACTTCGGCCTGACGTACGTCTTCGTCGCGCACGACCTGTCCGTCGTCCGCCACGTCTCCGACCGCGTCGCCGTGATGTATCTCGGCAAGGTGGTCGAGATCGGGACGAAGCACGAGATCTACGACTCGCCCGCGCACCCGTACACGCAGGCGCTCCTCTCGGCGGTGCCGATCGAGGAGCCGTCGCAGCGCGGCAAGCGCAAACGGATCGTGCTCGAAGGCGACGTCCCGAGCCCGGCGAATCCGCCGTCCGGCTGCCGCTTCCGCACCCGCTGCTGGAAGGCGCAGCCGATCTGCACGGAGGAGGAGCCGGTTCTCGAGGACCGCGGGCAGGGCCACCCCTCCGCGTGTCATTTCGCCGAGATCGTCAAGCCGCTCGATCTCGTCTCCGCGTAGGAAGCTGCGCTTCCTACGCGGGGGTTGGGTTGTGCTCCGCAGAGCGGCCGTCGGCGGAGCCGACGGCCTCTTGGGGTGCGGGGTGGCTGGTGCTGCGAGCGCGGCCGGTGGCGCTTACGCGTCCCCGGCCGCGTGGATTCGCCTACGGCCAACGCGCCTGCGGCTGCGTTAGCCTCCGGCTCTGGCGCTCGCTTCGGACGCGCGTCTACACCCTCCTCGCCTTCGCTCTGCCCTCGCGTGCGCGCAGACGCCACTTGCGTGCTTCTTCCTGGCGCAGGCGGGCGTCGTGGCGGATCGCGATCGCCCTCAGCTCTTTTTGGAGCTTGCGCCAGCTGTGGAACCGCTCGTGCGGGAGCTCGCCCGATTCGACCGCACCGATGACCGCGCAGCCGGGCTCGCGCGTGTGCGAGCAGTCGCTGAAGCGGCAGTCTCCGGCCAGCTCCTCGACGTCGGCGAAGGTCTCGTCGAGGCCGCCGCCGGCGTCCCAGAGCTGCAGCTCGCGGAGGCCGGGCGTGTCGATCACGAGGCCGCCGCCGGGCAGGAGGATCAGCTCGCGGTGGCTCGTCGTGTGCCGGCCCTCGTCGTCGTCGATGCGGGTCTCCTTCACCGCCATCAGCTCGCGACCGGCGAAGCGGTTCACGAGCGTCGACTTGCCGACGCCGCTCGAGCCCAGCAGGACGGCGGTCGTGCCCGGCTGGAGGCGCGCGCGCAGGGCGTCGCAGCCCTGTCCCGTGAGCGCGCTCACGACGTGGACGGGGACTCCGAGCGCGACCGCCTCGACCTCGGCGACGAGGGGCCGGGGGTCCTCGAGCCGGTCGGCCTTCGTGAGCACGATCTCCGGCGTCGCTCCGCTCTCCCAGATCGTGACGAGGTAGCGCTCGATCCGCCGCGGCTCGAGCTCCGGGCCGAGCGAGCTGACGACGAACGCGAGGTCGACGTTCGCGGCGAGCGTCTGGCGGCTCGTCGCCTTTCCGGCGGCGTTGCGGACGATCGCCGAGCGGCGCGGCAGGACGGTCCGGATCAAGCCGTCGCCGAGGCCGACCCAGTCGCCGACCGCGACGTCGACGTTTTCGTGGACGAGGCGTCCAGGCAGGCGCGTGCGCACGGCGCCGTCGGCCGTGTGCACGTCGAAGGCGGCGCGGTGGGCTGCCGCGACGCGTCCCGGCACGAGGCCGGGCTCCAGGTTGTCGGCGAGCTCGCTGCTCCAGCCGAGCTCGCCCAGATCGAACGTGGGCAACGCAGTTCTCCTTCGCGATGTGTAAACAGGACGGCACGGCGGCCGCCTCTTTGAAGGAGTGCCGTCGCGCCGGTTAGGCGGAAGAAGCTGAGGAGGCGGCAGACACAGGCGTCACGGTTCGAACCTCCTCTTCGCCGGGGACGGGAACTGCGGTCCAGGGTAGGCGAGCGGCTGGGCGACGTCAAGCAGACGCCCCCGAAGTTCTTGCCACCTAACGTCGGCGCTGCGCTCTGACCGCGGGCCGCCTTGCTGCGGGTCGCTCAGCTCGCCCAGCCGCTCAGCGACGGGAAGGCGCCGAACTGGGCTGCGATGTGCGAGACCGCCAGGATGCGCCGGCCGCCGCGCACCTGCAGGAAGACCCACTCGTCTGCGGCGGGCAGCTCGGTCAGCAGCCAGCGGCTGTCGGGCGACCACACGAGGCCGCTGAGCCGGCCGCCGGGCGGGACGAAGAGCGTGTGCAGGAGGCCGCCGGCGCGGAGGAGCACCTCATGGCTGCGCAGCAGCGCGAGCTGCCCGTCCGGTGCGAAGGCGAGCGCACGCACGCCTCCGGCGCGGATTGCGGTCGCGTGTCCCGTGCGCGCGTCGAAGACGATCACGCGTGTCTTCGCGGCGAGGGCGAGCTGCGTGCCGTCTGGCGACCATGCGAGCGCGCGCGGGCCGGCGTACGCCGCGGAGACCCACTGCACGTTCCCGCTGTCGGCGTCGAGCACGGTGACGCGACCGCGTGCCGTGACGTACGCGAGCACGTGGCGGTCGCCGGTCGTCGGCTCCCACGCCGGCGGGACGGGCGCGGCCGCGGCTAGCCCCTGCGCAGCGACGTCGCCCGTGCCGTCTCCGGCCACGATGTGGAGACGGCCCGCGGTGAAGTAGGCGATCCGCGTGTCGCTCCGCGTGCCGCCCCAGCGGGGAAAGCGGATCTGCGGCCGCGCGAGCGTCCAGTGGACGCGACCGGTCGGCTCGACCGCCGCCAGCTCGTTCGCGGCCGCCGCGACGACGTAGAGGGCGTGCGGCGACCACGACGCCTGCGGATAGTCGCCCAGGCGGCGCTTCGACCCGTCGTCGGCGACGATCCAGGCGCCGCTTCCACCGGCGACGAGCAGCCGGCCCGGCGCCGGCAGGCGGAACAGCGCAGGCTGGGCGTGCTCGATCCCGATCGAGCGGCGGACGGCGTTCACGACCGCACGTCCGGGCGGCGAGAGCACAGCGGCCGCTGCGGCGGCCGCTACCGCCGCGAGGACGAGTGCGACACTGCTGCGCCGACGGCGTGACCGCCGCGGCTCGCGCTCCGCGTAGGCGGCGCGCACGATCTCCCATGCGCGCCTCGCGGCCTGCTCGTCGACGGGCACCGAGCCGAGCAGCCGCTGCACGCCCCGCTCGCTCATCACGCGGTCTCCCGTCGCAGGACGGCCTCGAGCCGGTCGAGGCCGCGGCGCAGCCTCGAGTTGACCGTGCCGCGCGGCAGCTCGCGCCGCAGCGAGCGCGCCTGGCCCCAGTCGATCGCCCTGTTGACGACGATCCGGTGCAGCCACGGGCCGAACGGCCGCCTGCGATCGAAGCGGTCGAGGGCGCGGATGGCGGCGAGGAAGGACTCCTGCGCGATGTCCTCGGCCGCGGCTGCGTCGCCGACGACGAGCAGGGCCGCCCGGTAGGCGCGCGGCCAGTGGCTCCGGAAGAGGTGCTCCAGCGCCGCCGCCGACCCGCGCTGCGCGTCACGCACCCAGACATGCTCGCGCCGGTCGAGCTCCGGCCGCTCGGGTCGCACGCTCCCCGCCGCACGCGCCGCCGCACTAACGGCGGTGTTCCTCCGCGGTCAGCGGCGAGAGCAGCCCGGAATGCACGGCCAGAGGTCGCACGTACGGAGATACGTTTGCACGCGGCCGAAAGGTCCCGCGGGCCCCGTCGCAGCCCCGCCGGCCGGGGGTAGCCTTTGCAGCGGTGCGCCGGGCTCTTCCGTTCCTGCTCGTCGTCCTCGCCGCCGCCGGCTGGGGGACTCAGCGCACGGACGACTCCTTCGTCCCACCCGGCACCGTCCGGCCGCCGAACGCGAAGACCGACATGGACACCAACCCGGCGAATCTCGCCAGCGCGGTCGTGACGCACGCGTTCGGACAGCTGCCGGAGTACATCGACGGAGCGAGTCTGCGGCTGCTGCCGTTCGACCTGTTCCGCGCCGCGCAGGCCAGCGCACGCACGCTGCGGACCTACCGGATCACCACGCCGCGGACAGGGCTCGTCCTCGACACCGCCGTCACGTCGGAGCTCACGGCGGCCGAGGCCCGGGTGGACGCGGCCCAGTACTCGATCGCGGTCTCGCTCGACGGCCGCGCCGTCCGGGATCCTTCCCGCTACTGGGTCTTCTACCGCAACAACGGACCGCAGATCTGCCGCATCTACTTCCCCGGCGATCTCGGCTCCTTGAACATGGGCGCCAACTCGCTCGTGCTGCGGCCGCTTCCTCCCGGGCGCCACCTCCTGCGCGTCGTCGTACGGCAGCGGATCGCAGGCTCCCGGACCGCGACGCTCGTGACCGACTACGTGCTCCGCGTGCTGCAGCGCCCGCCGAACGCGCGCGAGCGCGCGAGCGCGCCTCCGGACGATACGAACCCTGCAGCGCTCGGCAACCAGCCGCTCGTGCTCCGCACGCCGCGTCCCTAGGAGGATCAGCCGCCGGCAACCGCAGTGACGACGCGGACGGTCTGCCCGCCGGAGACGGGGGTGGAGAGGCCGTCCGCGTAGCGCACGTCCGCGCCGTCGACGTACACGTTCACGAGCGGCCGCAGCGCGCCGTCGTCGTCGAAGAGCAGATCGGCGATCGGGAGCCCGCGCAGCGCCGATTCGACTGTCGCCGCGTCCACCTCGAAGCGCTTGCGGCCACCCGCCTGCGTCGCGAGCAGCGACGGGAGGACGACGGCGACCACGGCGCTAGAGCTCGGCGGCTTCGACCGAGTAGATCGCCGGCAGCTGCGAGGCCGCCTCGTGCCAGCCGCCGTCGCGGGTGACGAAGACGGAGCCACTCTGTGTGCCGAAGTAGACGCCGTCGGCGTCGAAGCTCATGCCCTCGCGCAGCACACCCGCCCACGCGGGCGCCGGCAGCCCGTCGCCGTACGGCGCCCACGACGCGCCGGCGTCGCCGGTGCGCCAGACGGCCAGCCGGCCCTCGGCGGCGACGCGATACTCGTCCGCCTGCTCCGGGAACACGTAGGCGACATCCGGATCCGCCGGGTCGAGCGCGATCCCGAAGCCGAAGCTGCTCGGCAGGCCGTTCCCGTCGAGCCGCTCCCAGCTCTCGCCGCGGTCGTCGGACCGGTACGTGCCGCAGTGGTTCTGCTGCCAGAGCCGTCCGGGCCGGCCGGGGTGCGCGAGCAGCTTGTGCACGCACTGCCCGACCTCCGGGTACTTCTCGGGCAGGAAGTCGGCGGCGACCTCCTTGTTGATCGGCGTCCAGGTCTCGCCGCCGTCGTCCGAGCGGAAGGCCCCGGCCGCGGAGATTGCGACGTAGAGGGCATCGGGCAGCACCTGGATCGAGTGGCAGCAAAGGCCGCCGGCGCCGGGCTGCCAGCGCTCCCGCGTCGGGTGCTCGGCGATCGCCGTGTTCGGCTCCCAGGTGCGGCCGCCGTCGCCGGAGCGGAAGAGACAGCCGGGGTCGCCGCCGAGATAGAGCGCCCCGTCGCCCGCGGGCTCCACGTGCCAGGCCCGCTTGAGCCCCTCGATCGGCTCGGAGCGCTCCCACGTCGCGCCGCCGTCCTCCGAGCGCTGGACGATCGCGCCGTAGACGAAGTGGTTCGCTGCGGCATAGAGCACGCCTCCCGAGGCGATCGCGTGGAACACCTCCCAGCCCTGCAGCAGCGGGCCCTCGACACCGCCGTCGCGGATGACGAACAGCCCCTTGCGCGTTCCTACAAGTAGTGTCGAGGACACGGAGGGGACGCTAACACCAGCAGACGAGGAGATGCCATGCCGAAGCTGAACGAGACACAGCAGAAGTTCCTGGAGCAGCCCTACGTGGGGACGGTGACGACGCTCCGCGGGGACGGCTCCCCGCATTCGACCGTCGTCTGGGTCGACCTCGTCGACGGCGAGCCGGCGTTCAACACCGCCTACGGCCGCGTGAAGCCGTCGAACCTCGAGCGCGACCCGCGCGTCTCGCTGCTCGTGCTCGACCCGAGCGACGCCTACAAGTGGGTTGCCGTCGACGGGAGAGCGGAGCTGACGGTCGACGGCGCGGACGCCCAGATCGACAAGCTCGCGAAGAAGTACATCGGCAAGGACTCCTACCCGTGGCGGCAGCCTGACGAGCAGCGCGTGACCGTCCGGATCCATCCGGAGCGCGTGACGGCGTACGGCCTCGACTAGCAGGAGGGGGTCGCCGGCGACGATTCCGTGCTTGCGGCAAGTCAAGGCCGCGACCGCGCGAACGCGCGGTGTCTTGTGGCCCGATTGACGCAATGCGCAGTTAGCTGGTAGGAATCCCACGCGTTGCGCAGGCCTGACGCCCAGCCGCTCCGGTTCGCCGCCGACTCGCGCCGCGGCCCGGTCGCGCCCGCGCGGAAGGTCGATGAGCTCGACCGGAGGATCATCGAGGCCCTCCAGGCCAACGGGCGCGAGTCGTTCCGGCGGATCGCGGCCGGGCTTGGCGTTTCCGAGGCGACCGTCCGTGCCCGCTATGCGCGGCTGGCGAGCGAGGGGATCCTGCAGGTGGTCGCCGTCACGAATCCGCTCGGGCTGGGCTTCGACCAGGCGCTCGTCGGCCTGAAGACGTCCGGGCCTCCGGGCGAGGTCGCCGACGAGCTCGCGCGCTGGGCCGAGGTCGACTACGTGGTGGTCACGGCCGGCCAGTTCGACCTCGTCGTCGAGGTCGTCGCCTCCGACCGCCACGAGCTGCTCGAGCTCACGAACCGCATGCGCGCGCTCGACGCCGTCGTCTCGACGGAAACGTTCTTCTATCTCGAGATGTGGAAGCAGCTCTACAACTGGGGCGCGCACGGCGTCGGCGGAGGCACCTCGTGACGACGTTCGACACCGCGCGCAGCGTCGAGGACCTGCGGCGCGCTGCGCGCGACCATCTCTGGCTCCACTTCACGCGCATGGGCGGGCACGAGCCGCCGATCATCGTGCGCGGCGAGGGCTGCTACCTCGAGGACATCGAGGGCAGGCGCTATCTCGACGCACTCGCCGGGCTGTTCGCCGTGCAGGTCGGCTATTCGTACGGTGAGGAGATGGGGCGGGCCGCGCTCGAGCAGATGCGCGAGCTCCCGTTCTACACCAACTGGTCGTATGCCCATCCGCGGGCGATCGAGCTCGCGTACGAGGTCGCGCAGCTCACGCCCGGCGACCTCAACCGCGTCTTCTTCGTCTCCGGAGGCTCGGAGGCCGTCGAGTCGGCGTGGAAGCTCGCACGCCAGTTCCACCAGGCGCGCGGTGAGCGGCGCTGGAAGGCGGTCTCCCGGCGGCTCGCGTACCACGGCACGACCATGGGTGCGCTCTCGATCAACGGCATCCCCGCGCTGCGCGCGCCGTTCGAGCCGCTCGTGCCCGACGTGGTTCACGTCCGCAACACGAACCGCTACCACCGCCCGCCGGAGGAGAGCGAAGAGGAGTTCACCGCGTTCCTGCTCGAGGACCTCGAGTCGGCGATCGTGCAGGCAGGCCCCGAGACCGTGGCGATGGTGATGATGGAGCCGGTGCAGAACGCGGGCGGCGCGTTCACGCCGCCGGTGGGCTACTGGCGCGGCGTACGCGAGATCTGCGACCGCTACCAGATCCTCCTCTGTGTGGACGAGGTGATCACCGGCTTCGGACGGCTGGGCACGTGGTTCGGTTCCGACCTCTACGACATCCGACCCGATCTGATCACGTGCGCGAAGGGGCTCTCGTCGGCGTACGCGGCGATCGGCGCCGTCGTCGCGGCAGACCACATCGTCGCTCCGTTCCTCGACGACAAGGCCGTCTACGCCCACGGGATCACCTTCGGGGGACATCCCGTGCAGTGCGCGATCGCGCTGAAGAACATCGAGATCATGCGCCGCGAGCACGTCGTTGAGAACGTGCGCGACAGCGGTGACGCATTCCGCTCCACGCTCGCGCAGCTGCTCGACCTGCCGATCGTCGGCGACCTGCGCGGCACGGGCTTCTTCTATGCGCTCGAGCTCGTGAAGGACAAGGACACGCGGGCGAGCTTCACGCACGAGGAGTGCGAGTCGCTGCTGCGCGGCTTCCTCTCGCCGCGGCTGTTCGAGAAGGGGCTGATCTGCCGGGCGGACGACCGCGGCGACCCGGTCGTGCAGATCTCACCGCCGCTGATCGCGACGCAGAAGGAGTTCGACGAGATCGCAGGGACGCTCGGCGATGTGCTCGTAGAGGCCTGGCAGCGAATCACCGCCAACGGAGGGAGTGTCACATGAGCAGTGCAGGGCACGCTGTCGAGACGACGACGACGCTCGCGCTCGAAGAGCGCAGCAAGCTGATCAAGTCGCTTCGGCGTTTCGACATGGTCTTCTTCACCGTCTGCGCGTTCGTCGGTCTCGACACGCTCGGGACGGTGGCGAAGAACGGCCCGCAGGGGTTCCTGTGGCTCGTGCTGCTGGCACTGGTGTTCGTCGTCCCGTACATGCTCCTGATGTCCGAGGTCGGCTCGGCGTTCACTCAGGAGGGCGGTCCGTACGAATGGGTGAAGCTCGCGTTCGGTCGCTTCCACGGCGGCATCGCCGCCATCCTCTACTGGGTCACGAACCCGCTCTGGGTCGGCGGCTCGCTCGCGTTCATCGCTACCGACTCGTGGACCGCGAACGTGTTCAAGATCGGCAGCGGCACGGTCGGCGACTACACGTTCAAGATCGTCTTCATCTGGATCTCGATCGGCGTCGCGATCGCCTCGCTTCGCTACGGCAAATGGATCCCGAACTTCGGGGCGCTGCTCCGCATGATCGTGCTCGGCTTCTTCTCGATCACGGTCATCGTGTACGGGATCAAGCACGGGGTCGCAGGCTTCTCGGTCGGCCACCTGAGCCCGTCACGCGCGGTGTTCTTTGGTCTCGCGCCGATCCTCCTGTTCAACTACGTCGGGTTCGAGCTCCAGAACGGCGCGGCGGAGGAGATGGAGAACCCGCAGCGGGACGTGCCGCTCGCCGTGCTGCGCAGCGGCGTCATGGGGGTGCTGATGTACGTGATCCCCGTCCTCTGCATCATCCTCGTGCTTCCCGCGAAGACGGTGACGGGTATCGGCGGCTTCATCGACGCGGTCACGCTCGTCTTCCACGGCGTCTACGGCGGTGCGGCACATGCGCTGCTGATCGTGATGACGCTCGCGTTCATCGGCGCCCTCGTCACGTCGGGTGCGGTGTGGATGATCGGCTCCGACCGGATCCAGGCGGTCGCGGCGTACGACGGGGCTTTCGTGCCGTTCTTCGGCGTGTTCAACCGCAGACTGGGGACGCCTGTGCGGGTGAACGTCATGTCGGGCATCGTCTCGACGGCGTTCGCCGTGGTCGCACTCGGAGCGTTCCACGGCGGCGACAACGCGAAGTTCCAGGTCGTGCTGGACATCGCGATCTCGACGACGCTGCTGTCCTATCTCTGGATCTTCCCGGCGGCGCTGAAGCTCCGCTACTCGCACCCGGAGGTGCCGCGGCCGTACCGGCATCCGTTCGGAATGCCTGGCATCTGGATCTCCACGATCCTCGTCACGTTCTGGATCGCCGTCGGCTCGTGGGTCGCAGTGTTCCCCGACTCGCTCGAGAGCCTGTTCGGCGTCGGCTACAACTTCAAGGACACGTGGAGCGTCACGCGAACGACGTTCGAGCTGCTCACGCTGGGGACGCTCCTCGTCATTGTCCTGCTCGGCATCGTCGGCTACGCGCTGGCCGCCGGCGTGCGGAGCGAGAGCGTCACCGCCGAGATCGGCGGCGATGTCCAGGACGCGCTCGCCCAGGTCGCCGGCTGACCCAGCTCTCGGTCCAGCCGGCGCTGCCGTCGTGGTGGCTGGAGGAGGCGCTCGCCGCCGAGGAAGACCTGGCGGCGGCGCCCCCTCTCGCGGGTGAGGCGAGCACCGACGTCGCGGTCGTCGGCGGCGGCTACACGGGGCTCTGGACTGCGCTCGCGCTGCGCGAGCGCGACCCCGGGCTGCGGGTGACGCTGCTCGAGGCGGAGATCTGCGGGCACGGGCCGAGCGGGCGCAACGGCGGCTTCGTGCACGGGTACTGGGCCTCGCTCGCGTCGCTGCGGCCGGTGCTCGGCGACAAGGACGCAGTCCGCCTGTGCCGGGCAGCGGAGGCGATCGTCCCCGGGGTCCGTGCGTTCGCCGAGTCGCGGCGCGAGGACATCTGGCTACGCGAGGCCGGCATGCTGATGGTCTCCGCTGCGCCCGCCCAGGACGCCACGGTCGAGCGCGCGGTCGAGGCTGCGGCCGCCGTGGGCCGCCCGGACGAGGCGGTGGCGCTCTCGCAAGACGACGTCGCGGCCCGCTGCACGTCGCCGGCCTTCCGCCGCGGCGTCTTCTTCCCGGACGGCGCGACCGTGCACCCGGGGCTCCTCGTGCGTGCGCTGCGGCGTGCAGCGCTCGCCGACGGCGTCGCGCTGCACGAGCACACGCCGGCACTGCGCGTACGCGCGGGCACGCCGAACGTGATCGAGACACCGGGCGGGATCCTGCGCGCGCCCGAGGTGGTGCTGGCGACCAACGCGGCGCTCACCGGCTGGCGGCCGGCGGGGCACAGCCTCACGAACTTCGGCTCGTACGTCGTCCTGACCGAGCCCGCGCCGGAGCTGCTGGCCGAGATCGGCTGGACCGGCGGCGAGGCGATCGTCGACGGCCGCATGTTCCTCCACTACTTCCGCACGACCACCGACGGGCGCGTCTTGATGGGCAGCGGCTCCGGCCCCACCGGCTTCGGCGGCAAGGTCGACGCGCGCTTCAGCGCCGACCTGCCGACGGCGGCCCGGGCCGAAGCCGGGCTGCGGCGGCTGCTGCCGGGGCTCGACGGAGCGTGCGTGCAGCGCGCGTGGGGCGGTGCGATCGACGTCTCCGCCGACCATCTTCCGTTCTTCCGGACGAAACCCGGCACGCGCATCCACTACGGCGCCGGCTACTCGGGGCACGGCGTGGGGCCGAGCTGGCTCGGCGGCCGCATCCTCGCCTCGCTCGTGCTCGGCGCGGACGACGAGTGGACGCGGCTCCCGCTCGCCACGCGACGCGTGCCGCGCCTGCCGCCCGAGCCGCTGCGCCGTCTGGGCGGCGGGCTCGTGCGCGCCTCGATCATGGCCTGCGAGGAGGCCGAGGAACAGGGCCGGCGTCCGCCCCTTGCCGCCCGCGCCGGCGCCGCCCTGCCCCGCCTCCTCGGCATGGAGCTCGGCACCCGCTAGTGGACTGTCTCAAGAACGGCTTTACAGCGTCCGACCTTGGCGAGGATCGAGTCGACTGACGCCGTCCAGACGAAGGGTTTGGGGTCGTTGTTGTGGGCGGCAAGGAATGCTTCGATTGC
>Ga0187854_10000382_pt1 | contig 59757 bp, 58 predicted proteins | sample June2016WEW_6_15_FD_132445 | JGI IMG/M metagenome (GOLD analysis project Ga0187854, IMG submission 132445) | Peatland microbial communities from SPRUCE experiment site at the Marcell Experimental Forest, Minnesota, USA - June2016WEW_6_150 | ecosystem: Environmental > Terrestrial > Soil >... | reverse complement strand
ATCTCCTTTGTTAATCAGGACCATGCGGTCGGCGATCAGAAAGGCGCTGGCCAGTTCGTGCGTGACCACGATGATGGTCATGCGGAACGCCTGTTTCAAATCCAGAATGAGTTGATCGATGCCGGCGGCAATGATGGGGTCGAGACCCGCGGACGGCTCATCGAAGAAAAGGATCTCCGGATCCATGGCCAGGGCGCGCGCTACGGCGGCGCGCTTCTTCATGCCGCCACTGAGTTGCGAGGGCAGGTACTGTTCATACCCGGAAAGGCCGACCTGGTCGAGTTTGAGGCGAACCATGATGTCGATGGTGGAATCCTCGAGCTTGGTGTGCTCGCGCAAAGGAAGCGCGACGTTTTCGCCGACGGTCATAGAGCCAAAAAGTGCGCCGCCCTGGAAGGACATGCCGATTTTCTTGCGGATAGCGTCGCGTTCCGCCCCGGAAATGGCGGAAAAATTCTTCCCGGCAATCCAGACTTCACCGGAGGTCGGTTTTTCGAGGCCGACGAGAGTCCGCAGCAGCGTGCTCTTGCCAGAGCCTGAGCCACCTAGGATGACGAGAGTCTCGCCGCGTTGGACGTCGAAAGTGGTGCCATGCAGAATTTCCCTGCCGGAATAGCTGACGCGGACGTCCCGCAAGGAAATCATCGGTCCATCCAATGAGGTGCTGGGGCGAATTGGGTCCACAATGCCGGGCATAGTTCTCAGTGCGCTCCGAGAAAGAAGAACAGCGTCGTGAATACCAGATCGACGAGGATCACCAGAAAAATGGAAACGACGACGGCGCGTGTGGTGGAGCGGCCGACCTGCTCCGCGCCGCCACGGGTTGAAAGTCCTTCGAGGCAACCCACGGCCGTTATGGTGACGCCGAACATGAAGCTCTTTATGAGGCCGGTGACGACGTCGCGGAGAAACAGGGCTTCGAGCGAGGCGTTGATGTAGCGGCTCCAGGTGAAGTCCGCCTGCAGCACTCCGAACAGAGATCCTCCCAGGATACCCATGGAATTGGCCCAGATGGTCAGGCAAGGCAACATCAGAACCATGGCGATGAACTTCGGGGTGACCAGGAAGTGGACGGGATCGATGGCCATGGTCTCCAAAGCGTCAATCTCCTCGGAAACCTTCATGGTGCCGATCTCGGCAGCGAAGGCCGAACCCGAACGCCCTATCACGACGATCGCGGTGATCAGCGGCCCGAGTTCCCGCGACATGGAGATGGCGACGGCGCTGGCGACATAGTTCAACGCGCCAAATCGCCGCAGTTCGTAGGCGCTTTGCAGCGCCAGGATCAAGCCGATGAAGAATGTGATGAGAGAGAGAATGGGCAGCGCGCGCACACCTGCTTCCATGGCTTGCGCGACCGCGCTCTGGAAACGAACAGGCCTGCCGAGAAAGGGGCCTATGAACGCGTGAAAAGCGGCACGCCCGCCCAGGGCGGCCAGGGAGCCGAGATAGGAGAGAGCATTGATGACGGCAGCGCCGACTTTTCGAGCGAATTCCACGGGGCCACTCTACCTTTGCGGGGGAACGGTTCTGCTCATCTAAGAAGCGAGCGCCTGCTCCTCGTCTTCATAGATCTCAAAGATCTTTTGCAGGCGCGAGAGTTGCATCACTTCGCGGACGGTTTTGTTCAGACCGTACAGGATCAGGCGGGAACCTTGATCGCGCGAGGCTTTCAGACCTTCGACAAGAGAGGCGATGCCGGAGCTGTCAATGTAGCGGACATTTTTGAGGTTTAGGAAAACTTTGGGCGTGTGCTTCTCTTTGATTTCACCAAGCAAGGCCTTGCGCATGGCCGGCGAGTGCGACAAGTCGATATCACCGGAGAGGTCCAGGATCGTCCAACCTTTTATGGCGCGCGCGACAATCTGCACAGTCTATTCTCCTTCCGGCGCTCTTGCGGGAGCAGCCGGAGCCAGGTATTTCACCAGGCGAAGCTGATTCTTGCCTTTTTTGCGGCTGAATTCAACTTCGTCCATGCTTTCCCTCATGAAATGAAGCCCCAACCCACCAGGGCGAATTTCGTCAAGGGGACGGCCCTTCATTTTCGCGGGATCGGCCTGTACACCGGAGTCCCGCAAAACAATTTCGATTCCGCTGAGGCACGCACCATTCTGGGTGCGGTGCAAGTGGCGACAGGTCACTTCAATCGGAAGGCCGGATTTCCCCCGGTAGGCGTGACGTATGACATTGGCGAGAGCCTCATCCACTGAGCGCACAATGGCACGCGACTCCTCCTCGTGAAAATGCAGAACCTCCGTGGCGCGCTCGACAGCGGCGCGCACAAGACCGAGCGCTGCCGGGTTGCTCTCCAATTGCAGCTTAAGGAGCAACTCAGAATGGAAAGCGCACTTCCCACACGAGGAGTTTACGCCGTGCTTTATCTTCGTCCGTCCGCCGCGCACCTTGCCACCAGACAAAAACGGGGAACGTCAACTTTCAAGCCTCTTGAACCTGGTCCGCCAGGAGGGACACTCCCCTGGCGGGGAGACGATGCCACTTTATTCGCCCGCTGACAACCGAAAAATTCAAGGAGCGGACTTGCGGGGTTTGCAGGTGCCGAAGTGGGGCATCCGGGACGATGCGGGGGTCAGGCGCTCTGCGCCGTTCGCGCTGAGAGGTGGTGGATGCCCCAAATCTTACGGCAATAGTCATTGATGGCCCGGTCGGATGAAAAGGCTCCCATACGCGCGACATTGAGGATGGACATCCTGGACCAAGCTTCCTGATCCCGATAAGCCTCGGCCACCTGATCCTGGCAGTGGATATAGGACTCATAGTCGGCAAGCAGGAGATAGGAGTCCTGATAGAGGAGCGAATCAAGCAGAGGGTGGAAGAGTTCACGGTCTCCGCGGGAGAACTGCCCGGAGTATAGCGCATCAATCACGCTGCGTAGCGCGGGAATCGTTTCATAGACGTGGTGGGGATTATAGCCGGCGGTCCAAGTAGCGCGGACTTGTTCCACTGTCAAACCAAAAAGGAAGAAATTCTCTGCGCCGACGGCTTCGCGAATCTCGACGTTGGCGCCGTCGAGCGTGGCGATGGTAAGTGCCCCGTTCATGGCGAACTTCATGTTCCCGGTGCCAGAAGCCTCCGTGCCGGCCGTGGAGATTTGCTCGCTCAGGTCGGCCGCAGGATAGACCAACTGGCCAAAAGTCACGTCATATCCGGGCAGGAACACGACTTTGAGGCGGTCCTTCACATCGGGATCCTGGTTGATGACGTCGCCCACTGAATTGATGAGTTTGATGATGAGCTTGGCCATGCGATAGCCCGGCGCGGCCTTGCCGCCAAAGATGAACGTGCGCGGAGTCATTTCAAGATTGGAATTATTCTTCAAGCGCTGGTAGAGAGTGAGGATATGGAGAACATTCAGGTGCTGGCGCTTGTACTCGTGAATACGCTTCACTTGGGCGTCGAACATGGAGTCGGGGTCGACGGAAACTCCCGTCTGCTGCAAGATGAAACGGGACAACCGGACCTTCACGGCGCGCTGGACTTTCTGCCAATCCCCGCGAAAGACAGCATCGTCCGCGAAAGCTTCCAGGAGTTTCAGGTCTTCCAGGTGATCGATCCAGGAATCGCCGATCTTGCTGGTCATGAGTTCGGATTGCTCGGGATTGCTGACGGCGAGCCAGCGGCGCGGAGTCACGCCATTGGTTACGTTGACGATCTTGTCCGGCCAAAGTTCGGCGAAATCGTGGAGCAATTCGTTCTTCAATAGTTGAGTGTGGATTGCGGCGACGCCATTAATCTTGTGACTGCCCACGCAAGCCAGATGGGCCATGCGGATGTACTTTTCGGCTGATTCGTCAATGAGGGACATCCGCGCGACCCTGGCTTCGTCGTTCGGGAAGCGCCGGCGCACTTCGGCCAGGAAGCGCGCGTTGATTTCGTAGATGATTTCGAGATGGCGCGGCAAAAGCGAAGCAAACAGCGGGAGCGGCCAGCGCTCCAGCGCCTCAGGCAGGAGCGTGTGATTCGTGTAGCTGAAGGTCTGCGAGGTGATGTTCCAGGCCTGCTCCCAGTTCATGCCATGTTCGTCGATGAGCAAACGCATCAGCTCGGCCACGCCGATGGAGGGATGAGTATCGTTGAGCTGAATGGCCCATCGTTCGTGAAAATTATCGAGTTTCTTCCCGGCGGACAGGTGCATGCGGATCATGTCCTGCAGGGAGCAGGAGGTGAAGAAGTACTGTTGCTGGAGACGCAATTCTTTGCCGCGGAAATCTTCGTCATTGGGATACAGGACCTTCGTGATATTTTCGGCGAACACTTTTTCCGCCACTGCGCCTGCATAGTCCCCGCTGTTGAAGCGCTCGAAATAAAAGGATTCGCAGGCCTCGGAGCGCCACAGCCGCAGAATATAGGCGGCGCCGGAACGATAACCGACAATGGGGGTGTTGTAGGGTACGCCCTTCACCGTGGTCTGAGGGATCCACCGGACGCGATAGCGCCCCTCGGCATCGGTCCAGTGTTCGGTCCGGCCATGGAAACCCACCTCCACCGCAAAGCGGGGGCGGCGCAATTCCCAGGGATTGCCGTTACTCAACCAATGGTCCGTGTACTCGACCTGCCAGCCGTCGCGAATTTTTTGGTCAAAGATGCCGTATTCGTAGCGGATGCCGTAGCCGATCGAAGGAATGCTCATAGTGGCCATGGAATCGAGAAAACACGCGGCGAGGCGTCCCAAGCCGCCATTCCCGAGGCCCGGTTCGGCTTCCTGTTCCATTAGCAAATCCAGATCCAGGCCGAGCTCCTTGGTGGCTTGGCGAAAAGGCACCTCTAGGCCAAGATTGAGAAGGTTGCTGGCCAATTGCGGCCCTGTGAGGAATTCGGCGGAAAGGTAGCAAACGACGCGAACGTCGTCTTCCATGTAAGTATGAAGCGAATGGAGATAACGCGCGAGGATGCGGTCGCGGACCGTATAGGCAACGGCCATGTAGAATTCCATGGGGCTGGCGCGCTCCGCAGGCCGCCCCACGACGTAAAACAGATTGTCGAGGATGGCACGTTTCAGGGTTTCGACGCTCGAACCCGTGCGGTCATCTTCAACCTGTGCGCCGGGATTCGTGGGGACAGGGTCTGGCATAGTGTTCCTCGCTTGCCGGCGTAGAGCCGAAAGTTGCCGGTGATTCGCAATTCACTCAGCTATCCTTCTCTCAGGGTAGCGATGCCCGGGAACGAACATATGTTGCGGGCAAAGCGATCGCGATAGCGAGTGAACCGATTGGCCGGTGTGGTTTCATTCCCTAAGGGAGTACTCGGCTCACCATGATACTCCGTCCCCCGCAAGGTGGTTACATCTCTGGTGGATGAATTCTGGGCGAAAATCACAGGGCACTCTGCGTGAGTATTGGAGTTCCCGGGCGGGCAGTGGTATCACATTATTGTCGTTGCCGAGGCCAGACCAAATGTCACAACCACAGGCTGTTCCGAATGAAGCGGATGACAAGACGCATCTCTCACCGCTTGCGGGACTTCCCGCGCCCAAGGAATTACTGGTGGATCTTGCGCAACTGGAACGGAGCTACTACGAGCGCCGGCCCGACTTGAGCGATCCGCAGCAACTGGTCAGTTTTGGCACCAGCGGGCACCGCGGCACCTCGCTGAAGGGCACGTTCACGGAAGCGCACATCCTGGCGATCACCCAGGCGATCTGCGACTATCGCCGGGCGCAACGTTTCGACGGACCGCTGTTCATGGGGAAGGACACGCACGCGCTCTCCGCGCCCGCGCAACGCACCGCCCTCGAAGTGCTGGCGGCTAACAGGGTGGAAACGGTGATTCAGCGGAACGACGGCGTTACGCCGACGCCGGTGATTTCCCGCGCGATTTTGGTTTACAACCGCGAACGAAAAGAACATCTGGCGGATGGTATCGTCATCACGCCTTCGCACAATCCGCCACGCGATGGAGGGTTCAAGTACAACCCGCCGAATGGTGGCCCAGCGGACACGGACATCACAAAATGGGTGGAGACGCGCGCGAATGAGCTGCTGCGGGCGGGCAATGCCGGGGTGCAGCGTGTTGCGTATGCCACAGCGCTCGCCGCAGCAACAACGCACCAGGACGATTTCGTTCTGCCCTACGTGAAAGATCTTGGCAACGTGATCGACATGGAAGCTATTCGCGCTGCTGGCTTGAACTTAGGCGTGGATCCGCTGGGCGGGGCCGCGGAGCCTTATTGGGAGCCGATCAATTCCATTTACGGGCTTGAGATTACGGTTGTGAACCCGAAGATCGATCCGACGTTTTCCTTCATGACAGTGGATCACGACGGCGAAATTCGCATGGATTGTTCGAGCCCGTATGCCATGGCGGGACTCGTGAAGATGAAAAACAAGTTTCGCGTGGCGTTTGGAAACGATCCCGATGCGGACCGGCATGGGATCGTCACGCCTTCGGCGGGGCTGATGAATCCAAATCACTATCTGGCGGTGGCGATCCAATATTTGCTGACCCACCGGCCGGACTGGCCGGGCCACGCGGTTGTGGGAAAAACCCTGGTGAGCAGCCGCATGATTGATCGCGTGGTGCAGAAGCTGGGCCGCAAATTGTTTGAAGTGCCCGTGGGTTTCAAGTGGTTCGCTCCGGGTCTCTTCGATGGATATTGCTGCTTTGGCGGGGAAGAAAGCGCCGGGGCAAGTTTTCTGCGGCGAAACGGCGCCGTATGGACGACCGACAAGGATGGGCCGATCATGAGCCTGCTGGCAGCGGAGATCACCGCGCGCACGGGAAAAGACCCAGGAGAGCACTATCGCGTGATGACCGCTGAATTCGGCACGCCGTTTTATACGCGAATCGACGCAGCGGCCACGCCGGAAGAAAAAGCCAAGCTCCTGGAGCTTTCACCGGAGGCCGTGAAGGATGCAACGCTCGCCGGCGAGCCCATCACGGCAAAGCTGACGCGCGCTCCGGGGAACAACGCAGACATCGGCGGTCTGAAGGTTACGGCGACGAGTGGCTGGTTCGCGGCGCGTCCCTCGGGAACGGAAAACATCTACAAAATATACGCGGAGAGTTTCATCAGCCAAACGCACTTGCACGAAATCGTCAGAGAAGCACAGGCCATGGTGAATCGAGCCTTGCAGAGCGTGTAGAAGAAACAACTCTTGAACCCGGCCCTTTGACGGCAGAGAAGATTTTGCGGCTATGGTGTCGCAGCGGGACGACACAGTAAGGAGTGGAGCCGAGGGAGAGAGTTGAACTCTCGACCTGCCGATTACGAATCGGCTGCTCTACCACTGAGCTACCTCGGCTTTACTATTGACGATAGCATTCGCTGAAAATGCGTGTCAATTCGCCGCGCGCAATGTTGCCAGAAGATGTCTCAGCGCGAAAATGGGTACATGGCCCAGGCGATGCCGATGCCCACAACCAGGAACAGGAAAAACGACCAGAGGATGTACTTGATGCGGTCCTTCGGGCGGCGGCGTCCCAGAAAGCCGAAAGCGATCGAAATCACCGCCGCGAACAACAGGAAGGCCTGGAAATGCGTCAACGCAAAGCCATTCGCGGCAATCACGCTTTGCGTCCTCGCGCCGCTTCGTAGGCATGCAAAGCGGCCAATAAATTCAGCACGCCGGCGGTAGCCAGAAAACGCGTGCCGTAATCTCCATCGGCATGGGAGACATCGGCGCCATCACGCTCCAGGGCACGCGCTGCCATATAGAAACTGCCAGTGCCCAGATCGGCGACATAGCCGAGTGTGTCAAAAGCGTCGCCCCCGTTCGAACTAAACACATTGCCGCGCATGGTCGCTCCCGCGACAACCAGAAAACCAACGGCGAGAAATACGACCACGGCGCGAGCCCACATGCGCTGCAGTGCATGGCCTAACCCGGGCAAAAGCCAACCGGCAATGCCAATCGCCCAAGCCAGGCGTTCGCGCTGCACACCGGTATCGGGGGGCTGCGCTGGCGTTTCTTGCGGCGTTTGCTGTGTGACTTCGTCGGCCATATGCCTGCCTTGTGCTGGCCTCACGCGAGGAGGGCCAGAATCTCCGTTTGCACCGCTCCGGTTACGCGGGCTTCCTTCTCGTCCACGTATACATCCACTTCGGTGCGAATTCCAAACTCGGGGAGATAGATGCCCGGCTCGACCGAGTTGCAGGTGCGCGGAATCAGGTGGCGCTCATCGCGCGTTTCCAAGCCGTCCATATTCACGCCGTTGCCGTGCACCGACTGGCCGATGCTGTGTCCGGTGCGATGAAAGAAGTACTTGCCGTAGCCGGCCTTCTCAATCACATTCCGGGCCGCCTGATCCACCTGCCAGCCTTGCAATGGCTTCCCGGCCTTCAAGCTGGAGCGAATCAACTCCACGGCGCAATCCCGCGCCTCACGAACCAGCTCGAAAATTTTCGCATATTTTGCCGGAACCTTTGCACCAAGATAGCCGACCCAGGTGACGTCGTAGTAGACACTCCCCGCGGCTTTCTGCTTGCCCCAAACATCGAGCAGCAGCAGGTCGCCTTCGCGAATGGGGGCGGCTTTCTCGCGCGTCGCTGCATAGTGCGGGTCGCTGGCATTGGCATTGACGGCCACGTCCGGGCCTTCATCTGTCACGATGCCCGCCTCGGCGAATTTTTGGAGCATCCATTCCTTCAGGTCGTACTCGGTCAGAGACTTTTTCTCGCGCACGGATTGCGCCGCGTGCAAAAAAGCTTCGCGGACGATACGGTCAATCGCGATGCCCGCGGCCATGTGGGAATGCAGTTGTTCCTGGCTCCAGCACGCTTCATATTTCTGTACCAGATCGGCGGAAGTGACCACCTTAGCACCGGCGCTGCGCACCATTTCAATGGTGCCTGCATCCACCATGGAGACGTAGGGAATGGCGTTCTTCGGCGAATACTGCATGGCAATGGTCTTCGCGCGCCCCAGCAGCTTTTGCAGGCCCGCTTGCAGTTCCTTCAGGCTGGCGTAATAGAGCGTCTCGCCCGGCAAAGCGGCCAGGGATTCCGATTCGATCTTGTGCACGAGCTTTCGCGGCGAACCTTTGGCCGGGATGAAATAGAACCAGCGGCGCGTGCGCATGGCCTCCGGAAGGCCGAGGACGCGGTGAGCGATGGGATCGCGCCCGCGGAAATCGTAGAAGAGCCAGCCGTGGAGTCTGGCGGCGCGCAAATCATTTTGAATTTCGGCAATCTTCACGCTCATTTGTATCCTCGCCCCAAAGGAGCGTTCGTCCGCAGGTCACTTCAACAGCAGCCCGCATCAACCATCTCCAAGCCAGTTGGTCAGGCTTCCTCGTAAAGAAGATTCAGCACCTGCTGGCGCGTCACCCCGTGAATCTCGACGCGCTTTGTGCGGCTGTGTTCGCCGCTTTGAATTCTAACAGCCGACTTTGGCCTTTTCAAAAGCTCTGCCAGGAAAACGACAAGAGCTTCGTTGGCGCGATTTTCGATGGCCGGGGCGCGGAGGCGGATCTTCAGAGCGCCCTCCAAGGTGCCGGCGATTTCATCTTTACTGGCGCGTGGCTGCACGCGCACGGTGAAGTTGACCGTGCCCCTGGCTGCATCATCGGAAAGGTCCAGATAGCTCATCGCTTACCAGGCCCTTTCATATTGCACGGGCGGCTTGATTTTGGTCTGCAGTGCGGCGGCGGCGCGCCTAGGCCAATAGGGATCGCGTAGCATCTCGCGCGCCAGAAACACCATGTCCGCTTGGCCATTGGCAATGATGGATTCCGCTTGTGCGGGGTCCGTGATCATCCCGACGGCGGCGGTTGCCATTCCTGCCATTCGCCGGATAGCCTCCGCGAATCCCACCTGAAAGCACGGCCCGGCGGGTATCCTAACGTCCGGCAAAATTCCGCCGCTGGACACGTCCACCAGATCAACTCCCAATCCTTTCAGCCTGCGGCACAATTCGATGCTTTGCTCCAAATTCCAGCCGCCCTCTTTCCAATCGGTCGCCGAAATGCGCACGAGGAGCGGGAAAGCTTGCGGCAGGGTCTCGCGGACTGCCTGTGTCACGCGCAGCAGCAGGCGGATGCGATTCTCATAACTGCCGCCATAGTCGTCCTCCCGGTCGTTGCAGAGCGGAGAATAGAACTGGTGCAACAGATAGCCATGGGCCGCATGAACCTCCACGAACTGGAAACCCGCCGCGAGGGCGCGCCGCGTGGCCTTCTGGAAATCAGCCACGACCTGATCGAGTTCCGCCTGAGTCATTGCGCGCGGCGCGGGATGGCCAGCACCAAAAGGAACGCTGGTGGATGAAACCGGCGTCCAGCCTCCCTGCTCGTACGTGAGAGGCCCGCCGCCGAACCACGGTGCGGCCGTGCTCGCCTTGCGTCCCGCGTGGGCCAATTGCATACCGGGGACGGCTCCTTGTTCCTTTAGGAACACCACAGTCGGGCGCCAGGACTCCACGTGGGCGTCGACATACATTCCGGCATCTGTCGGCGAGATACGCCCGACCTCCTGCACGGCGGAGGCTTCGGTCATTACCAGCGCCGCGCCGCCCACAGCCCGGCTGCCCAAATGCACCAGATGCCATGTTCCCGGATGGCCGTCCTTCGCCGAGTACTGACACATCGGGGAAACTCCAATGCGATTCTTAAACTCAATTTCCCGCAAACGTAAAGGCTCAAAAAGCGTCATTGACTCTCCTCATTGAAGTGCCGCATCCATTGGATTCATTGCGGATACGGCCGGGTACCAAACAGCGCGGTGCCGACGCGAATTTCGGTTGCGCCTTCCTGAATGGCGGCCTCAAAGTCGTGCGACATCCCCATCGAAAGCACTGGCAACCGCCGGCCTAATCGCGTTTCGAGGTTGTCGCGCAAATGGCGAAGCCGCGCGAAATACGGACGCACTTCCTCCGGGTCTTCCAGGAACGGAGGGATGCACATCAGACCAGCCAGATGCACGTTTTCGAGCTGCAAGATTTTATCGGCCAGGCCGGGAAGCTCGGCCTCAGCCACGCCGCTCTTCGTTTCTTCACCCCCAAGATGCACCTCAATTAGCACACGCATCGGTTCGGCCGTAGGTTTTTCCGTTGCGGCGCGGTCAATGCGCTGCGCCAGCGCCCACTCGTCCAGCGAATCGATGGAAGTGAACGCGTTGGCGGCCCGCGCGGCCTTATTGCTCTGCAGGTGGCCGATCAGGTGCCATGTTGCCGGAAGGTCGGCCAATGCTGCGTGCTTCCCTTCCCACTCCTGCACGCGATTTTCACCAAAGTGGCGCAGCCCTGCCCCGAACGCCTCGCGAATCTTATCGGCCGGGTGCGTCTTGGAGACGCCAATCAACGTGATTTCCTCCGCGGAGCGCCCCGCGCGCCGGGCGGCAGCGGCGATCCGCTCGTGGAGTCGCATCAGATTGTCTGCGATCGTGGTCAAGATGATTCTCGAAAAGGCCCGGAAGAAATCGTAACACGCGCTACGGCGATTCGCCGATTCCGGCATACTGGTCACATCACCGATGCCGGAGGCGTTGCGCGAGGTTCACTATGCAGTTAAACTGACTATCACAGGTAGCCTCCCCCTGCCACTGATAGGTGCCATGACGACGCGCGGATTGCTGATTGCCATCGAAGGAATTGACGGAAGCGGAAAACAAACGCAAGCAAGTCTTCTGGAACTTTCGCTGAAGGCCGACGGAATACCCGTCTACTCCACGGGCTTCCCGCAGTACGACTCCTGGTTTGGGAACATGGTGGGGAAGTTCCTAAACGGTGATTTTGGGCCGCTCGAAAGCGTCGATCCGCGTTTCACCGCGCTGCTCTACGCCGGTGATCGCTTTGAAGCGAAGGCGCGGCTTGAAGCAGCGCTGAATGAGGGCAAGGTCGTGCTTGTGGACCGCTACGTCGGCTCAAACCTGGCCCATCAGGTGGCACGGGCCGAGCCGGAGAAGCGCGCCGAGTTTTTGCGCTGGATTGAGCACCTGGAATATGCCATCTACGGGCTGCCGCGTGAAAATCTGATCCTTTATATGCGCATACCGCCCTCGCAGGCTCAGCAACTCGTGGCGCGCAAGTCCGGGCGCGCGTATACCAGCGCAAAGCGTGACCTGCAGGAGAATAATCTGCGCCACCTGGAAGACGCCGCGGAGATGTACGACATGCTCTCCCGCAGCCGACCCTGGGCCACGATTCAGTGCTTCGATGCGCAAAATAATTGCGTAAGACTTCCCGAAGACATTGCGGCGGAGACCATGCAGGCGGTCAGACCCCTCCTCGCCAACCTCGGTAAAGGCTGAACCATGGGTTTTTCCGATTTTCTGGGCAATGAGAAGATCGTGTCGGCGCTGCGCGGAGCATTTCGTTTCGGACGGGTGCCGCACGCGTTGCTCTTCACCGGTCCGCGCGGCGTGGGCAAATACACCTTGGCGCGCATGTTCGCGCAGGTGGCCAATTGCGAGCGGCTTACCGACGATTTCTGCGGCGAATGCGCCACCTGCCAGCGCATTGCGCTGCTTGCCGAGCCTCAGAAACTCATCGAGCAAGGCTTGGCAGAGCGTGGCGAAAGTGCGGACGCGGCCACCGTTGAGCGCATTCCCTTAATCTTGCAGACGCATCCGGACGTCTGGGCGCTGGTGCCCGATCCCGTTCGCCTGAAAAGTCCCGTGGCCCGGCCGGTGCTGCGCATCGGTCAACTACGCGCGGTGCAAAGGGCCGCGTATTTTCAGCCGATAGGCCGCCGCCGTGTGTTCATACTGGACGCCGCGGAAACCATGCGCTGGGACGTGGCCAGCGTTTTCCTGAAGATTCTGGAGGAGCCACCTGGCTCGGCGACGCTGATCCTGACCGCGACTTCGCCGTTTAACCTGCTGCCGACGATCGTTTCGCGTTGCATGCAATTTCATTTTGCGCCGCTGCCTCAGGCGGAAGTCGAAAGCATCCTGAAAACGCATGGTGAACGCAGTCCATCGCAAGTCAAGCTGGCGGCACAACTTTCCGAAGGAAGTCCGGGCCTGGCCCTGGAAATGAATGTGGAAGAGACGGCGGAGAAGCGCAAAATCGCGTTGCGCATTCTGGAGCGCGCGGCGCAAGGGCAAGGTTACGCGCAGCTCTTCGCAGACACCAACACTCTGGCGAAGGATCGCGAGTCCTCCTTTGAAGAACTATCCGGTGTATTCTATGGGCTCTTGTCCGACCTTCTGGAACTCACATCCAGTGTGAAATCGCCTGTGCTGAGGAACCCGCACCTTGCCAAAGAATTAGACGCAGTGGCCAGGAATATCTCTTCTGCGTGGGTCGTGCGCGCGATTACCGGTCTGGATGAGCTTACCGCCGGTGCGCGCCGCAATCTGAATCGCCAGCTTGGATTGGACGCCTTGGCCGCCTCTCTGGCCCCGCCAGCCACGAGCGACTCCTCGGCCCGAATCTAAAAAATAGATGTTCGGGTACCCCCTAAAAAAGGGATAATGAACGAAACCAGAGTGGCAGGCCTTGCATCTTAGGTAGTGAAATACCCTTTTTATCCCAAGGAGCAACCATGGTGAATCGCCGCTTGTATCGTCCCAACTTTGCGGACGCCAAGGAAACGCCCTCCCCACGCCCCCAGCACCTCGGGCCTCTGCCCAGCAAGAAGCCGGCGCCTCCTGAACTCACGCACGCCGAGAACTTCTACTGGGTTAAGCAAATGCAGAGCCGCACGCCGATGGTCGTGGTTCTGGAATCAGGTGAAGAGCTTCACGGCTTTATCGAATGGTATGACCGTGACTGCATCAAACTGACTCGCGAGGGCGCGCCGAATCTGATGTTGTTCAAGCGCTTCATTAAATATGTTTATAAGGACGGCGAGGAATCCTCGCAGGGCGGCGAAGAGTAAGCGCTATTTCCTCAGGATGTGACCCGAGGCGGCGGAAAAAGTAAGCAAAGCCTTTGCCGCCAGCGACCCGGTTTCATTGAATATTTCGCATTCCGTGACGATGAAGTTCCTGCCCGACCGCAACACCCGTGCGTCCGCTTTCACTCTTCCGCCCGGTACCGGCTCGAGATAATTGATTTTCAATTCCAGTGTGGCAAGTTCCCTTCCGCGCGGGATCACCGTGTACGCCGCAATCGCCGCGGCGGTGTCCGCAAGAGCGGCAAGGATTCCACCGTGGACCACGCCGTGGATCTGCTTGTGCTTCGGCCGCACGTCAAGCCGGAAAATCGCGCTGCCATCGTGAACGCTCTCCACGTCGAATCCAAAGAGCTCCGTGGCTTTGCTCTCGCGCATGCGGCGGCGGACCAATTCGGTAACCTTCTTCTCTTCCCTGCTCAGTTTGCGTGACATTTCTGCCTCTGCCCTTTCACTGCGCCGAGAGCCCGCCGTCCAAGGGTATCGCCGTTCCGGTCATCCAGGAAGACTCCTCGGACGCGAGAAACACGGCCAATTCCCGTGCCGCCCCCCGGTTACCACCGCCACCTTGCCTGTCAAGCGTGTCACGTTCTCCCCCGCTCTTGCGTCTAATCATTGTACTATTGCGCTGGCAGGCACTTCCGCCCGCGGTTGGCGCGACCCTAGTATCTGGGCTTGCTACCCCGCAAGCAAGCTGGTCCGTTTGGGTTGCCGCGCGATTTCTAATTGAGGCCTTCTATGCGTATCGGAATTACCGGCTATCCCACCTACGGCGGCTCGGGTGTCGTCGCCACCGAGTTGGGTCAAGAACTGGCGGCCCGCGGACACGACGTGCACTTCATCACGTACGCTCCACCCATCCGCATGAACCCGAACGACCCGCGCGTTCATTTCCATGAGGCTGCCGTCGTCTCCTATCCCCTCTTCGATCATTCCCCGTACACGCTTTCTCTCGCCGTAAAAATGCTGGAAGTCTCTGAGGCGGAATCCCTGGATATTCTCCACGTCCATTACGCCATCCCTCACTCCGTCAGCGCCCTGCTCGCCCGCCAAATGGCTGCGCCGCGACGCCTGCCCTTCATCACCACGCTGCACGGCACGGACATTACCCTAGTGGGAAATAATCCCAATTTTCTACCGATCACACGCTATTCCATCGAACAGAGTGATGGCGTTACCTCCATTTCGCATTATCTGTACCGGCGCACCGTGGAGGAATTCGGCATCAAGCGCCCCATCGAAGTCATTCCCAATTTCGTCAATTGTGACCTGTACTGCCGCCATCCTAATGCACAACTGCGCGCGGAATGGGCCCCCGATGGCGAACCCATCCTCATGCACCTCTCAAATTTCCGCCCCGTGAAACGCATCCTCGACGCCATTGAAATTTTCGCTCTCGTGCGCGAAAAGATGCCCGCCAAACTCGTCATGATCGGCGATGGTCCGGACCGCGTTCCGGCCGAGGAACTTGCGCGCACCCGCGGCGTTGAAAAGGATGTCCTGTTTCTGGGCAAACAGAATGGTATCCGGGAAAAGCTGGGGCAGGCGGACTTGTTCTTGCTTCCCTCGAGGCTGGAGTCTTTCGGCCTTGCGGCGTTGGAAGCGATGGCGTGCGAGGTGCCGGTGATTGCCACCAATGCCGGCGGTATCCCGGAAGTGATTGAACACGGTGTGGATGGCTTCCTGGTGGAACCTGGCGATGTGCCACAGGCGGGCCGTTATGCGATCGAGTTGCTGTCGCGCGCCGATCGCGGCCGGGAGATGGGCCAACTCGCGCGCATCCATGCGAGAAAGAACTATTGCGCGAATGATGTCATCCCCATGTACGAACGCTACTACGAACAAGTCCTCGAAGGCTCGCTAGCCGCCAGCGTGTAAACGCGATCGAAGGTTTCCTTTTCTAAGCAGGAACTACATAGTGGCGCGCCACCTCTGAAGCGTAGCGGCGGCCGATTTGTTCGCTGTTTTCGGAGAGCCACTGACTGAGGCGAGTCTCCCCCGTGGGTGGTCCATGGGGGGCGAGCAAGTTGCTCATGAGCCCCTTGTACTCTTCCCACGTCAGGACTACATCCCGCATCATCAGGCCCGTTAAGCGCGTGCAGAGATATGCCAAATGGGCCGGTACGCGAACGATGCGCACCGGCCTGCCCACTTCGGCTGCAATCAGCCTCACAAGTTCTTCAAATGTGAACGTCTCTGGCCCAACGGCGTCAAACACGTTGTTCTCTTCCCGCGCGACTGCATCGACTATCAGTCGAGCCATGTCTTCTACGAAGATTGGCCGGACGCCGTAGCGGCCATCGCCAGGAACAGCGAACACAGGGAAATGGCGGATGAACCAGGCAGTGTTGTTGATGAGAATATCTTCAAAGCCAAAAATGACGGTGGGACGCACGATGGCGTAGGTAAGGCCTGCTCCAATTACAGCTTGCTCCAATTGCGCTTTTCCACGATAGTAACCAAGCGGCGATTGTAGTGACGGGTTGGCGATGCTGACCTGCACAATGCGCCTGACCCCCGCGTCCTTCGCGGCTGCAATCAAAGTGCGGGTGTTCCGAACGGCCGTCTCAAAGCTCGTCTTGCCGCGAGGGAACCGCACCCAATAGGTATTGATCAGCGTCGAAGCGCCGCGAAGTGCCTCCGTCAAGTGCTCGGGATGATCAAAGGCGTAAGGAAATGTTTCCACCGGGTCGCTAAACAGATTCTCGCGCGTTGGATGATTTGTCAGTGTGCGAACTTTGTATCCACGGTCCAGCAGCAGTTTGGTAGCGTATTTGCCCGTGTAGCTGAACGCACCCGTGATGACCACCGTCTCTCTTCGCGTGTTGTTTCCCTGCATGGGCATTCCCTGATCTGCCTCTCCCTCCCGTGCAGAATGGAGAAGCAAGGCTGCTAGGCACGGCCATTGCACGCGGTGGTCACCGCGGCGCAACTCCGCTGCGAGGCCACCCAGCGACAGCCGACGTGAAGTAGTGGCATAGCGCCGGGGATCGCCGCCAACCAGACCAGGGGACGCGCCCACCAGATCTCCCGCGCAACGGCGATTACCGCGTTCGCGCCGCCATAGTGGCGGCCATCCGAGTGCAAAAATCGCAACTCGCGCAACAATTCCTCACGTGGCATTCCGAGCAGCGCGCCGACCCGAGGGTCTTGCAGTGGCGCGACCGCAACGCCGCGACGCGCCAAAATGGGCTCAAGCCCGCGGGCCAGGCGGGTGCAGAATCCGCACTCGGCATCAAAGAACAGCCAGCCTTTGGCATGCCGCCCTTTGCCGTCCGTGTATTCGCTTGCCAGTGAAATCATGTTTTGGCCTATCTCCCGATCCGCACCCACAGCCAACGAATCGCTCGCTCAGCCGGCCTTTTTCTTTTCGCTACCGAGCAGTGTAATGACCTTGCCGCGCAGCTTGCCGACACCCTTCAGCGTGCCCACCGGCATACGAAGAATCTCCTCGAATAGGCCGGTCATGATAGTTAGAAAATCCAGCATGCTCTCCAGGCGTTCGCGCGTATACGCCTCGGCCTGCGGGCCAGCCTTCAATTCCTGGACGCACTCCGCCAACACTCGGAGAGTCGGGTCAATTTCGCGGCGCTTGCGCTCTTCCGAAACTGTCCGGAATATCTCCCAGACGTCCTTGGTGGTCTCAAAGTGGTCGCGGCGGTCGCCCAGGACATGCACCACCCGCACGATACCCCAACCCTGCAACTCGCGCAGGCTGGTGCTGACGTTCGAGCGAGCCACGGAGAGAGTGGTGGAAATCTCGTCCGCGGGGACCGGGTGCGGCGAGAGAAAAAGCAAGGCATGCACCTGGGCCACAGTGCGGTTGATGCCCCACTTGGTGCCCATTTCGCCCCAGTGGAGGATGAACTTCTGAGCTACGGGAGTGAGTGGAGTTTTAGTAGTGTCGCTCATTTCAGTATGTACAGAATATACTGTACATACAGGACCCTGTCAAGCTCTTTTTGCCTCTCCTTTTGGGGGCTTTCCGGCTAAATTACGCTCACTTCGGGGATGACCGGCACAAGCTCGGGCACGTCAATGTGGATAATCGTTCCCTGCCCCTCGTGGCTCTCGATGTCCAGGCGGAAGTCGTCGCCATAAAGCACGTGAAGCCGTTCGCGGACGTTGCTCAAGCCTATGCCTTCGACATAGACATGGGGCATCTTTTCTTCCGAAATGCCGACACCGTTGTCCTGGATTTCGATGTGCAGGCGCCCGTCGCGGTTGGAGGTGCGCAAATGGATCTTGCCGCCTTCCAGCTTAGGCCCCAGCCCGTGTTTGAGGCTGTTCTCCACGACCGGTTGCAGGAGCATACTGGGAATGAAGATCTCCAGGGTCTCGGCGCCGATCTCCTTCACGATATCGAGGTTGTCGCGGCCAAAGCGCGCCACTTCGATATCCAGATAATCGTCAATGAAGGAGAGCTCCTCGCGCAGCGGCACGAACGTTTCGTGCTTGCGCAGCAGCCGCCGGAGAATGTTGCTCAACTTCAGAACCACGCCCCGGGCGCTGTCCGGGTCGATGCGGATCAGCGCAGAGACCGTGTTGAGCGTATTAAAAAGAAAATGCGGATTGATCTGGCTGGAGAGCGCATCCATCCTTGCGCGCAGCAGGAGTTGCTGGTGGCGCTCCAGGTTCATCTCGATGCGGGTGTTGTTCCAGATTTTGAGAGGCGCCGCCACACTCATCAGCGTGCTCAAGACCACCAGGCACAGCACCCAGTTCCAGTGCGGATCGATGGCGAACAGCCATTTGGGTTTGGTGGCCATCACCAGCGCCACACGGCCGAGTTCCAGGCCCACGCAGGTGAGTAGCGGCAACATCTCCCACATAATTTCGGCTTCGCGCACCATGCGCATGATGGCCTTCGGGATGTTCAGGAAGGTGAACGGCCCGAAGCTCCACAAATCTTCGCGATCCGGGATGAGCTGACGGATCAGCCCGCCGAGCAAGCCCGCTGCAGAAGCCGCCGGCATGGCCAGCCATTCGTGGCCCATCAGCGCGGGAATGGTGATGATGGCGCCGCCGATGGGGCCGACCACGCGGCCGCCAAGGAGTCCCATCAGAAATGCGCCTTCGAGAGAAAGATCGGCGAAACGGTAGGCCGGGAAGGCCAGCCGCAGCGTCACGCCCACAATCAGCGGAGGCGTCACAAACAGCATCAGCTTCAGTTTCTGGTCGGAATCGCGTTGTTCGGTGAAGAGGACGCGGCGGAAAGCATTCCAGCGCGCCAGCAACGCGGCGATCGATGAAGCTACGCCCACCTTCAATAACAACGTGAAAAGAAGTTCGCGGATTGCGGGAATCGTGTCCATCGCTCGCCTGCAGCCTTGGGCCTACGCTAGCCAATTGCAACTCTACTGTAAAGGAGTTGCCGGGGACAACGGCGACTCGCGCGGAGGCAGCGCGGCTCCCTGTTATACTGGAGCATACCTATGGCTGCAAAATCGTCTGCCAAGAAGCGCAAGCGAAACGCCAGGAAATCTCCACGGCTGGTGGCGCACGCCGAACTGCCGACGCGCTTCGGGCGCTTTACCATTTATGGATTCACCGGCCGCGGGCCGCAGGAGGAAGCCGTAGCGCTGGTCCGCGGCAACCCGCGCGGGCGAACTGCGCCGCTGGTGCGCGTGCACTCGCAGTGTCTTACAGGCGATGTGCTGACTTCGCAGCGGTGCGATTGCCGGGCTCAATTGGAGCTTTCGCTGAAAAAAATCGGCCAGGCCCCCTCGGGGATCCTTCTGTACCTTCCGCAAGAAGGCCGGGGTATTGGGTTGATGAACAAACTGCGGGCTTACCAGTTGCAGGATGGGGGGATGGATACGGTCGAGGCCAACGTCTCGCTGGGATTTGCGGCGGATGTCCGCGAGTACGAGTTTTCAGCGCGGATCCTCAGGAAGCTGGGCGCCACGCGGATCCGCTTGCTTTCCAACAACCCCGACAAGGTGCGGCAACTGGAATCGGCAGGTGTGCGCGTGGTGGAACTTGTGCCCTGCCAGCCGCGCATCTCCAGGATTTCGCGCAAGTATTTGCACACCAAAAAGCATAAAATGGGCCACCTCCTCGAGGGTCTCTGAGCCAAACATTGCAGGGGAGTGAGGTTTTATGACGCCTACCATTCAGCAGAGCGTGCGCTTCCGCACCTCTCCCCAGACACTCTTCAGCATGTATCTGGATTCGCGTAAACACATGGAGTCCACGGGCGCGCCTGCCAAAATAAGCAAGAAGCTCGGTGGAAAATTCACTGCCTTTGGCGGCCAGTTGGAGGGCAAAAATCTTCTGATTGTGCCGGGCAAGCGGCTGGTGCAGCTTTGGCGGGCGCATCATTGGAAGAAGGAAGACTGGTCAGTCCTTATTCTAACTTTCAGCCGCGTTGCGGACGGCGCGCAGATCGACCTCGTCCACGCGGGCGTCCCCGCCTACGATCAGAAGGGTGTGCGCGAAGGCTGGCCCAAGTATTACTGGCGTCCGTGGAAAAAGTACCTCGCTGAGCGATAACGATAAGCAGCTTGTACTTGTTTCGTTAGGGTGGGAACGGGGGCAGGGAGTTTGATCAGGCTCGCCCTTAAACCACGGGCACTTTCGACTTGGCGCGCAAGGCGAACCGCAACTGCCCGATTCCATCCGGAGTTTCCGCACGCAGCACGAGCGCCGGTTCGGCACCCGTGATACGGGGCATTTCAAACTGCAACTCGGCGGTTCCCGCTTCTCCCGTTACGCTGTCGGGGAGGCTGTGCTCGCCAGCGCCCTCTATCTGTACAATGACGCGCGCGCCAACTACGGGGCTCCCGCCTTCTTCTTTCACGGTCACCAGCAAATGGGCATGTTTTCCGGAGAGCCAGAACTTCGCATTGAGCAACTCCAGCAAAAATTTTCGCGGCTCGCGCGCATTAGCAAGAGTTTCGGCAACCACTGCAACCGGCAGTTCCACTTCCGAAGGTTGTGCCTGATTCGCGTGTGGCTCCGGCGCTGGTTCTTGTGGAGGCAGCGGTGCATCGGCTTGAGTTAGCGCAGCCGGCGGCAGGGCCAAATCCAAAGTTCCATTGCGCATCTCTTCCAGGACGGTGCGGTGCTGCTCATCAAGACGCAATTTCAGGGCCTGCTCGCTATCGTCATTGAGAGGCAGCAAGTCGTAATAGTTGTTCGTGCGGCGGTGCAGCACGCGTCCGCGGAAGTAGACAGTGGTGTCAATCAGGGCGAGGGTTGCGCCCCGGTTCTCGGTCTGGACGTGGTACGTCACGTTTCCCAACTTGATGTTGGTATTGTGACCAAAGACCATAATCCGCCCTGGCTCCCGCGGGAATTGCCCGCCAGTTTCGACCGCGCGGCCGTTCGGAAGGGGATCAGAACAATTTGACCCGGCGGCGTCTCAATCGCTATTATAACGCTTTGACCATGACCTCCTCCGGCCTTCATGCATACGTTCCCCTTCTAATACACCTGCTTGTCGCAATGTTACTGGCGGGGGCCCTGCTGGCCATCTCCACGTTGATCGGATGGCGCCGCCCAAACAAGGCCAAGCTGCAGCCCTATGAATGCGGCGTAACGCCCACGGGGGATGCCCGCGAGCCCTTTTCTGTGAAGTTTTATCTGGTAGCGATGGTCTTCATCCTGTTCGACGTTGAGGCCATATTTCTGTATCCCTGGGCGTACATTTTCAAGGATTTGGCTCGCGACGCAGCAACGAAGTGGTTCGGCTTCATAGAAATGATGTTCTATGTCGCCATTCTGTTGGTCGGATACATCTATCTCTGGAAGAAGGGCGCACTCGACTGGCATAAATCGCGGAAGTAACGCCAGCACAAGCCCTTAAGGACCTTGCTCAAGTGACGCAGCTCGCCAACGCAGGCGCTCAAGTTGTAGTCGAACACCTTCGCTCCTGGAACGCACACGCGGTGACTCAGGTGATCGAGCACCACGGGGAGACGACCATCGTCGTCCCCAAAGAGCTGCTGCGCGCCACGGCTCAGAAATGTAAAGAGGACCCCGCTCTGCTGTTCAACCTGCTGAGCGATGCCACCTGCGTTGACCGGTACCCCATCGAGCCCCGCTTTGAACTGAACTATCACCTGGTTTCCATCCCGCGGCGCGGCCGTATCCGCTTGCGCACCAGCGTCAGCGTCCAGCATCCCGTCGTGGATTCGCTGGAACCGGTTTGGCCCGGCGCTAGCTGGTTGGAGCGCGAGATTTTTGACCTCTTTGGCATCCAGTTTACCGGCCATACGGACCTGCGCCGCATCCTCCTGCCCGAAGGCTTTGAAGGTTTTCCTCTCCGCCGTGATTTTCCGACGGAGGGCAAACGGTAGTGCCGTTCCAACTCGACGCAGAAAATGTCCGTTGGGACCGTTGCTGGCAACTTGCACTGGACAAGCATTGGCGTTTGTTGGTCGGTTTGGTTGGAACGGTACTAGATTCCGCTCAGCGGACTGGGATCCCATGACTACGGTTGAGACAGCAGTTGGCGCCACAAAAACGATGGTCCTCAACATGGGGCCGCAGCACCCCTCCACGCACGGTGTTCTGCGCGTGCTCCTCGAACTGGATGGGGAAAACGTGGTCAGCGCCGTGCCGGACATCGGCTACCTGCACACGGGCATCGAGAAAAGCTGCGAGGACAAAACGTACTCCCAGGCCATTACCCTCACGGACCGCATCGATTATCTCAATCCCCTGGGCAACAACCTGGTGTACTGCCTTGCGGTGGAAAAGCTTCTGGGATTGGAAGTGCCCAAGCGCGCGCAATATGTCCGCGTGATGCTGGTCGAGCTGCAACGCATCTCTTCGCATCTGGTTTGGCTCGGGACGCACGCCATCGACATGGGCGCCATGTCGGTGCTGCTCTATTGTTTCCGTGAACGCGAGGAGATTCTAAAGATTTTCGAGCGCTTCTCCGGTCAGCGCATGATGACCAGCTACATTCGCATTGGCGGGCTGGCGCTGGAGCCGCCAGCGGGCTGGCGCGAACCCGTGAAGCGCTTCCTCGAAATGATGCCGGCGCGTGTGGATGAGTATGAAGCGCTGCTGACCGATAACCGTATCTGGAAGGGCCGCCTGCAGGGCGTCGGCTACCTTTCGCCGGATGCTCTAATCGCCATGAGCACAACGGGACCCGGCCTGCGCGCCGCGGGCGTGGCCTACGATAACCGCAAGCTCTTTCCCTACTCCTCCTATGAAGAATTCGATTTCAAGGTGCCCACGCGTACGGAATCCGACTGCTACGCGCGGTACCTGGTGCGCGTGGCGGAAATCCGCGAGAGCCTGAAAATCGTCAAACAGGCGATGGACAAGATCACCGATCAGGGCCCGATCAAGGCGGACGCGCCGGGAATCGTGCCGCCGCAGCGCGAAAAGATGAAGACGGAGATGGAAGCGCTTATCTACCATTTCAAAATTTTCACGGAAGGCTTCTCACCGGCTCCCGGTGAAGCGTTTGTGGCCGTCGAGTCTCCCCGCGGCGAGCTGGGGTGTTTCGTCGCCAGCGACGGCTCGCCAAAACCCCTGCGCGTCCATTTCCGATCGCCGTCCTTCATCAATCTGCAGGCCCTGCCGCTCATGGTAAAGGGCCAATTGATTGCCGACACCGTTGCCTGCATCGGCACCATTGATATCGTGCTTGGGGAAGTAGACAGATAATCATGGAACTCTCGCCAACACTCGCTGCGAAATTCGAACTTCTGCAGAACCGCTACCCCGTGAAACGCAGCGCGCTTGTCCCCATGATGCTGTACGCGCAGGATGAATACGGCTACATCAGCGACGACATGGTGAACGAACTCGCCAACCGGCTGGAGTTGCGGCCCGTGGAAGTGGAAGAAACGTTGGCCTACTACTCGATGCTGCACCGCAAGCCTGTGGGCAAACATCACGTGCAGGTCTGTACCAATGTGGCCTGCATGCTGCGCGGCGGCGCGCAACTCCTGCAGCACGCCAAGAGGCGTCTGGAAATCGGCCACAAGGAAGTCACGCAGGACGGCGTATTCTCGCTGGAAGAAGTGGAATGTATCGGCGCCTGCACTGGTGCGCCGGCCATCCAGGTGAATTACGATTACTACGAGAACCTCACGCCGCTGAAGTTCGACCGTATTATCGAGGAACTCGACAACGGCAGCCACCCCGCCCCCGTGCCGGTCATCACCGGCGCCCTGCGCGAACGCGACGCCCTGGAAATTCCTCTCATCAGCAAGCGCTGGGGCATCAAGGACTCCCACAAGATTGATGTGTATCTGCAGAACGGTGGCTACCAGGCGCTCGAAAAGGCGCTCAAGCAGATGACGCCGGAGTCCATCATTGATGAAGTCAAGAAATCGAGCTTGCGCGGGCGTGGTGGTGCGGGCTTCCCCACGGGGATGAAGTGGTCCTTCGTGCCAAAAGATTCGCCGAAGCCGAAATACGTCATCTGCAACGCCGATGAGTCCGAGCCGGGCAGTTGCAAGGACCGCCCGCTGATGGAAATGGATCCCCACCAACTGATCGAGGGAATCATCATTGCCGGGCGCGCCATCGACGCGCATCGCGGCTTCATCTACATTCGCGGCGAGTACCGCTACGTTTTGGACATTGTGGATGCCGCCATTGCCGAAGCCTACGCGCGCGGCTATCTTGGGAACAGCATTCTTGGCTCCGGCTTCGACTTCGATCTGCTCATTCATACGGGCGCCGGCGCCTACGAGTGCGGCGAGGAATCAGCGCTGATGGAATCGCTCGAAGGCAAGCGCGGCTACCCCCGCATCAAGCCTCCCTTCCCCGCCATCGTGGGCCTCTATGGCTGCCCCACGGCTATCAACAACGTGGAATCGCTGAGTTCCGTGCCCTCGATCATCCTGGAAGGCGGCGAAGCCTACGCCAACCGCGGCACGCCGAAAAATGGCGGCACGCGCCTGCTGTGCGTTTCCGGGCACGTCAACAAACCCGGCATCTATGAAATACCGCTGGGAATGAACATGAAGAAGTTTATTTATGAAGTGGCCGGCGGGATACGTGGCGGGAAGAAAATTAAAGCGGTGATCCCGGGCGGGAGCTCCTGTCCATTGCTGAAAGCCGACGAGATCGATATCCCGATGGACTACGACTCGCTGGCGAAGGCCGGCTCGATGCTTGGCTCCGGCGGCATGGTGGTCATGGATGAAGACACCTGCATGGTGGACATGGCCCGGCGCATCATGCACTTCTACGCGCATGAATCCTGCGGCTGGTGCATTCCCTGCCGCGAAGGCACTTCCTGGCTGCGCAAAATGCTGGAGCGCTTCCACGCGGGATTTGGGCGGACGGAAGACATTGACATGGTCGGCGATCTCGCGAAAAACATGCTCGGGCGGACTCTCTGCCCGCTCGGCGATGCCGCGGCCATGCCAACCATCAGCATCGTGACGAAATTCCGCGGTGAATTTGAGGACCACCTGCATGGCAAGTGTGCGTACAAATCCGCCGATGCGCTGGTCGGATCGCGGTAGGGACCCATGGCCGAAACGAAGCTCATCAATCTGAAGATTAACGACCGCGAGGTCCAGGTGCCCCAGGGCACACTGGTGATCGAAGCGACGCGGCGGCTCGGGATTGAAGTGCCGTCGTTCTGCTATTACCCGGGATTGTCGCTGCAGGCGGCTTGCCGCATGTGCCTTGTGGAAGTCGAGAAGATGCCCAAGCTACAGACCGCGTGCACGCTGGTCGCTTCGGAGGGCATGGTCGTCCGCACTAACACGGATCAAGTGCGCAATGCACGCAAGTACATGCTGGAATTTCTGCTCACCAATCACCCGCTGGATTGCCCGGTTTGCGACAAGGGCGGCGAGTGCGAGCTGCAGGACATGGTCTTCCGCTACGGCGCGGATTCCAGCCGGTTCGTCGAGGAAAAGATCCATCGCCCCGAGGAAAAGTGGTCCGACCTCGTCTATTACGACGCGCCCCGCTGCATCCTATGTTTCCGCTGCGTGCGCGTGTGCGACGAAGGCATGGATGTGAAGGCCCTGGGGGTGGGAATGCGCGGCGCCAACTCCCTCATCATCCCCAACGGCGGCGATCATCTGGACTGCGAAGAGTGCGGCATGTGCATTGACATCTGCCCCGTCGGCGCGCTGACCAGCGGCACGTACCGCTACAAAACCCGGCCGTGGGAAATGCAGTATGTTTCCACCATTTGCACGCATTGCTCCAACGGCTGCAAGACCACCCTGAGCGTCCGCAACCACGAAATTCTCCGCGCCAATAATCGCGATCTTTCCGGCATCAATGGGGATTTTCTCTGCGTGAAGGGGCGCTTCGGCTTTGATTTCACGCGGCATCCGGAGCGCATCAAGCAGCCGCTTCTGCGCAAGGGCGAAAAGCTCTATCCCGTTTCCTGGGAAGAGGCCGCGCAAGCCGCTGCCAAGCAACTCAAGGAGCTGCACGCTGCCTACGGCCCCGAATCCATCGGCTTCATCGGCTCCAACCGTACCTCGAACGAGGAAAACTATCTGCTCCAGCGGCTGGCGCGCGCAACCTTTGGCACCAACAATATCGATCACCATCGCACCGCGGATTACACCGGGCTCGTCACGGCCCTCGGAGATCGCGCCGCCGATTCTTCGCTTACCATGGAACAGCTCTACCAATCCAGAGCGGTGCTGCTGATCGGCAACGATCCGACGAATCAGAATCCCCTCGTCGGCTGGCAAATCCGCGCGGGCATCCGGCATCACGGTACGAAGCTTTTCTTGCTAAATTCCCGCGAGATCAAGCTGGCTCGCAAGGCGACCCAATCCATCCAGGTGCCCGCCGGCCAGGAAGCCGCCGCAGTTCGCTGGCTAGCCACGGGCGAAGGCGAGTTGCCGCAGGAATTGGCGGAACGACTTACCGCTCTTCGCGCCGCGCTCGAAGCCGAACAGGATGTCGCGATTGTCTTCGGCTCGGAACTCGCCGGCGCTGCCATCGGCCATCTTGTCGCTTTCGGCTCTAAGCTTCCCGGCACAACGCGCTTTATGGCCCTCGGCGATTACGCCAACTCGCGCGGCGCTGCTGATATGGGCGTGCTGCCGGATCGCTTGCCGGGTCACGCTTACCTTGACAATAGGTCGGTCGCGGAGGCGCTCGAAAATCTGTGGAACACCAAGCTGTCCGCCAAACCAGGACTCACGGCGCCGCAAATGGTGGAAGCGGCGCAGTCTGGAATACTCAAGGCACTCTACGTTGTCGGCGCGAACCCGCTCGCGCATTTCGGCACGCTCGGCTTTGGGCGCGGCAAGCTGCAACTCCTGATTGTCCATGAAATGTTCCTCACGGAGACTGCCAAGCAGGCCGACATTGTTTTTCCCGCTGCCTCCGCCTACGAAAAGGACGGCAGCGTCACGAACACGTCCGGCGAAATCCAATTGCTTCACAAGGCTGGAGAGGTGATGGGCACGCGCTCAGACTTCGACCTTCTCCGCATCGTGTCGCACCAGTTGGAGAAGTTGGGCCTGGGCAAGGCTTTCCATTACAAGACGCCAGGCGCGGTCTTCGAGGAAATTCGCAAAGCCGTGTCCGGCTACAACATGCATCCCGCGGGCCTGCTGACTGGCGGCGCGGCACCCACAAAGATTCAGTTTTCCAGAAATGGCCATGAGGCTTACGATGTTCCCGTTCAGCTGATTCGCTCCGCGAACGACAACCTTTTCACAAGCGGCTCCCTGGGCCGCTTCTGCACGATGATGCAATCCCTCCCGGAGGCGGAAGCCAAGCCGTGAACGAATTTCTCACCCACTACGCGTTCCTCATCGTGCCGATCATCAAGATCGCGATTCTGGTGTTCCTGGTGCTCACCGTGGACGCCTATCTGACATGGCTGGAGCGCAAGGTGATCGCGCACATCCAGGCGCGGTGGGGACCCTACCGCGTCGGCCCGCACGGCTTGCTGCAGCCGCTTGCCGACGGCGTGAAGTTTATTTTCAAGGAAGACCCCATGCCCGCGGGCGTGGACAAGATCGCCTATTTCCTGGCGCCGTTTCTGACGTTGATGCTGGCGCTGACGTCTCTGGCGGTGATCCCGTTCGGCCCGCAGCGCTTCACCATCTGGGGCTATGAAACCCACGTGGGCATCGCGGATGTGAACATCAGCTTGCTGGTGCTTTTCGCGATTACCGCGCTGGCCGTTTACGGTGTGGCGCTGGCCGGGTGGGCCTCCAACAGCAAGTATTCGTTGCTGGGCGGGTTGCGCAGCTCGGCGCAGATGATCAGCTATGAACTCGCGCTCACTCTTTCGGTGGTCGGCGTTCTTTTGATTGCCGGGGACTTCAGTCTCCGCGGTATTGTCGAGCAGCAGGCGCAATCTGGTAAGGGCCTTGTAAGCTGGAACATCTTCCCCCAGATCATCGGCTTCCTGTGTTTCTTCACCGCGGCCATCGCGGAAACAAATCGCGTGCCTTTCGACCTGCCCGAAGCGGAGTCCGAACTCGTCGCTGGTTTCCACACGGAATACGCGAGCATGAAGTTCGCCATGTTTTTTATCGCCGAATACACCAGCATGATCACGGTTTCCTGCCTGTGCACGATTCTGTTCTTCGGCGGATGGCTCTCTCCCTTCCCCGTTTCCTGGACATTCACGCAATTTCTGCCTTCGGTGCTTCTGATTCCCTTCGGTCTTTGGGTGATCTTCGACGGCATCCGTTACGAAACAATTTTCGGCCGCGTGCTGCTCCCCGGCGTTGGCATAGCCTTGCTCGCCCTGGGTGGCGCCCTGCTGGCTTATCCGGTGGTCAATGGCTACATCCAGGGGCCGTTCTGGTTCTTCGCCAAGGTTTTTGTGTTTCTGTTTGTCTATATCTGGATGCGCGGCACGCTCCCGCGCTTCCGCTATGACCAGTTGATGAGTTTCGGCTGGAAGTTTCTTCTCCCTGTGTCTATTGCGAACGTGGTTCTGACCAGCGTCGCCATTCTAATTTGGGGAAGGCACTGATGACTGCGCCCTTGGTTATTTTCTTCGTGCTTGCCGCCCTTGCCGTTTTCGGAGCGGTCAGCCTGATTTTGCAGAGGCACCCGATTCATAGCGCGCTCTCGCTGATCGTGGTGATGGTCGCGCTCGCGGGACTCTACTTGCTCATGGGCGCGGAATTTGTCGCGGCCGTGCAGATTATTGTGTACGGCGGTGCGATCATGGTGCTGTTCATCTTCGTCATCATGCTTCTGAACGCCGGCCTGGAAGAGCGCACAAATTTCTCGAGGCTTGCCACCTACGCGGGCATTCCGCTGGCGCTGGCCGTCTCCGGCCTCATCGCCGCGGCCATCGTGCGCTCCGGCGGTCACCTCCCTGCCCCGGCTCCGAGTGGCGCTCTGACCTCCACCAAAACACTTTCGATGCTCCTCTTCACCGAATTCGTCTACCCATTCGAGCTGACCTCTTTCCTGATCCTTGTGGCCATCCTGGGCGCAATCGTGCTCGCCCAGCGGGAGAACTAACCATGGTGCCCACTAACTACTATCTGATCCTCAGCGCTATCCTGTTTGGACTTGGCATCGTGGGCTTCGTGTTCAAGCGCAACATCATCACGCTTTTCATGGCCATCGAGTTGATGCTCAACGCCGTCAATCTGGCGTTTGTCGCCTTCAGTCAGTCCCTTGGCAAGCCGGATGGCGAAGTCTTTGTGCTCTTTGTAATCGTTGTTGCGGCAGCGGAAGCGGCTGTCGGCCTCGGCATCATTATTCTGACCGCGCGTAACCGGCATTCGCTCAACGTCGAGCGCGTCGATCTTTTGAAACTCTAATGCCCACACACGAACATCTGCGGCTGATACTCGAGTATCTCTGGATCATCCCGCTCCTACCGCTGCTAGGCTCAGCCGTCAATGGCCTTTTGGGCGCGAAGTGGCCCAACAAGTTCGTCACCGGCGTTGCGCTGGGGTCCACAGGCCTCTCTTTCGCCTGCGCGCTGGAAGCCGTACGCGAGTTTTTCGCCGATGGCCAGGCGTCATTCCGCAAAGAGTTCTTCGATTGGATCATCGCCGGAAACTTCCGTGCGGGATTCGATCTGCAATTGGACCAGCTCACCGTCGTCATGGTGCTTGTCGTCACCGGCGTTGGCTTCCTGATCCACATTTACGCCACGGGCTACATGGCGCACGAAGGCGGCTACTACCGCTTCTTCTCCTACCTGAATCTGTTCATGTTCTTCATGCTGATTCTCGTTCTCGCCGCCAATTTCGTGCTGTTGTTTGTCGGATGGGAAGGCGTGGGCCTGTGCAGCTACCTGCTGATCGGATTCTACTTCCTGAAGAAATCCGCAGCGGATGCGGGCAAGAAGGCGTTCATCGTCAACCGCATCGGCGATTTCGGTTTCATGCTGGGAATGTTTCTGCTCTTCCGCGCCTTTGGTTCGCTGGATTTCCAGACCGTCTTCGCCAAAGCCGCCACGTGGCAACCGGACGCCATGGGGCAGTTCGGTACGCTAACCATCGCTTGCCTGCTGCTCTTCATGGGCGCCACAGGTAAGTCCGCGCAACTCCCTTTGTACGTATGGCTGCCCGATGCCATGGAAGGCCCCACGCCGGTCAGCGCGTTGATTCACGCGGCCACGATGGTCACCGCGGGTGTCTACGTTGTGGCGCGCTCGCACGTTCTCTTCACGCACGCGCCCACGGCGATGTACGTAGTCGCGATTGTCGGCTGCGCGACGGCCATCTTCGCGGCCACTATCGGCCTGGTGCAGCCTGACATCAAGAAAGTGCTGGCCTATTCGACAATCAGCCAGTTGGGCTACATGTTCCTCGCCTGCGGCGTCGGCGCATTCGGCGCAGGCATCTTCCACCTGATGACGCACTCCTTCTTCAAGGCGCTGCTGTTTCTTTCTGCCGGGAGTGTGATCCACGCCATGGGTGGCGAGCAAGATATGTGGCACATGGGCGGCCTGGCGTCCAAGATCAAAGTGACCTTCGTGTGCATGTTTTTTGGCACCATCGCCATTACCGGTTTCGCTCCCTTCGCCGGATTTTTCTCGAAGGATGCCATTCTCTTCGCCGCCTACCAGTCGGAAAACAGCGGCAAGACGCTATATGGCATCGGGCTGCTCGCGGCGATCTTCACTTCGTTCTACATGTTCCGGCTGGTCTGGCTGACGTTCGGCGGTGAAAAGCGCTACGACGAGCATCACGTGCACGTCCACGAATCGCCCGGCAGCATGACCGTGCCGCTGATGATTCATGCGCTGCTCTCGCTGGTGGGCGGTTGGTTCGCCGCGCCCGCGCTTGGGAATGGCCCGAACTACTTTGCGGATTTCCTCGCGCCGGTTTTTGGCAATGCCGAAGCTCCAAGCAGCCAGACGCATTCGTTGGAGCTGACTCTGTCCATCGTTGCCGTGCTTGCGGCGGCCCTCGGCCTGATCGTCGCGTGGCGCATGTACTCTGGGAAAGTTGTGCGCGGCACATCCACCGGGCTTCACAAGATTCTCTACAACAAGTACTACGTGGATGAGCTGTACCAGGCCACGATTGTCGGCCCGCTAGTCTGGTTGTCGCGCAACATCTTTTGGAAGGTCGTTGACGTGGGCATGATCGACGGCAGCGTCGACGGGATTGCCCATGGCACTGAGGCAGTGGGCGACACCGTGCGGCACACGCAATCCGGCAATGTGCGCAGCTACGCCGTCTGGGTCATCATCGGCGCCATCGTGATTCTGGCCATCATCTTTTGGCCGTTGTGGCGGCCGGCCTTTTTCGTGGCGATGTCGGGAGGGGTGCGCTAATGGAACTCAGCGGCCATCTCCTTTCCGTGCTGATCTTTTTCCCTGGTTTTGGGGCTGCTGCGCTTCTCTTGCTGCGCGGCGACGACCATCTCTGGATTCGCCGCCTCACGTTTGTCGTGTCGGTGGTCGAATTTGTTTTCTCTCTGTTCCTGCTGCGCGCCGTCCCTATCAGCGCCCCAGGCTACTCGCTGGTGGAGTTTGGCCACTGGATCTCCGCGCCGCCCATCAATTATCACCTCGGCGTGGATGGCATCAGCATGTTCCTGGTCATCCTCACGACCTTCCTCACACCCATCTGCGTGCTCGCTTCCTGGCATGGCGTGCATCACCGCATTAAGGAATTTCACTTCACGCTGTTGCTTCTGGAAGTTGGCGTGGTCGGCGTTTTCCTCTCGCTCGACCTGTTTCTCTTCTTTCTCTTCTGGGAGATCATGCTGATCCCCATGGCCTTCCTGATCGGCATCTGGGGCCATGAACGCCGCCTTTATGCGGCCATGAAGTTCGTACTGTACACCATGGCCGGCTCGATCCTGATGCTCGTCGGCATCATCTGGCTGTACAACGCCACCGGCTCATTTGACCTGCCCGTCATCCAGCAGATGCTGCACGATGGAGTCGTCACACTCTCCACGCGCACGGAAATGCTTTTGTTCCTCGCGTTTTTCCTGGCCTTTGCCATCAAGGTGCCGCTCTTCCCGCTGCACACCTGGCTGCCGGATGCGCACGTCGAAGCGCCCACGGCAGGCTCCGTGATCCTCGCGGGCGTGCTGCTGAAGATGGGCACCTACGGCATGATCCGCTTCTGCCTGCCGCTGTTTCCAGAGGCCTCGCACCGCGCGGCGCCGTATGTTGCCGTCCTGGCGATCATCGGAATCATCTATGGCGCGCTGGTGGCGATGGTGCAGCCCAACCTGAAGAAGCTCGTAGCCTACTCTTCCGTCAGCCACCTGGGCTTCGTCGTCCTGGGCATCTTCGCGTTCCAGAATATCTCCATGCAGGGCGCGGTCTTCCAGATGCTGGCGCACGGCGTTTCCACCGGCGCGCTTTTCTTGCTGGTCGGCATGCTGTACGAGCGGCGGCACACCTTTGAGATTGCCGAATACGGCGGCCTGTCCACCCCAATGCCGCGGCTGGCGGCCTTTTTCCTGTTCGTGGTGCTGTCTTCGATGGGTTTGCCAATGTTGAACGGCTTCGTGGGCGAGTACCTCATCCTGCTTGGCACCTATCACGTGCACTGGAAGTGGGCCGCCTGGGCCGCGACGGGCGTGATTCTCTCCGCGTGCTACCTGCTATGGTCCTATCAGCGCGTATTCTTCGGCGAAGTGACGCACCAGAAGAACCGCGAACTGCCAGACCTCGACACGCGCGAGAAGTGGATCCTGGCGACGGTGGCGGTCGTGACCCTGTGGATGGGTATTGGCTCGCCGTTTTTCACGCGCCGCTTCGCCGTCCCTTGCCAGACTGTCCTCCAACAGATGAACCGCTCGTTCGCACGCGAAGCTGCCCTGCCTGCTTCCGTTCCCAGCGTGGCGCCCGACTCATCGGGGCGCGTCCTGGCTTCTACGTCGATGGCAACCTCCTCGGAAAGGTCTGGAACCCGCTAAATGACACCTCCAGGCGCACAAGACATTCTTCGCGTTCTCCCGGAGCTCGCCTGGTGCGGCGCGGGTGTGCTGCTGATGCTACTGCAGCCTTTCGTCAAGAACCGGCAAGCCCTCACGTTCATCAGCATGCTTGGCGCGTCAGCAGGAACGCTAGTCACCTTCAAAGCGGCTTTCGGGGAAGGCTTCGGCGGCCTCGTGCAGTTCGATATTTTCAGCCTCTTCTTTCACTGGCTGATCGGCCTGGTGGCCTTCCTGGTGATTCTCGCGTCGGACTCCTATCTTGAGCGGGAGAATCTTGATGCAGCAGAATTCTACGCCCTGATCCTTTTTGCCACCGCAGGGATGGGTGTACTCGCCTCCGCGCAGGAACTTCTGACCGCCTTCATCGGCCTGGAGATGTCCTCGATTTCCAGCTACATCCTCGCCGGGTACCGCCGCGATTCGATAAAGTCCAGCGAATCCGCCGTAAAATACTTCCTGCTCGGCTCGTTCGCGACGGCCTTTTTTCTCTACGGCATTGCGCTGGTTTACGGCGCCACTGGCTCCACGAACCTCAGGATTCTGGCCACCGCCGATCCCTCAAGCAATCTCGTCCGGCTGGGCTTGTCGCTGATCCTTGTCGGGCTGGGCTTCAAGGTAGCCGCCGCGCCGTTCCAGGTGTGGACGCCGGACGTCTACGAAGGCGCACCCACTCCGGTCACGGCTCTCTTCTCCGCGGGCCCTAAAGCGGCCACCTTTGCGCTGCTGCTGCGCATCTTCGCCACCATACACGCGGCCACCGACTTCTGGTTCTGGGCGTTTTGGATTCTTGCGGCGCTGACCATGTTTGCCGGCAATCTCGGGGCGCTGGTGCAGTCCAACATCAAGCGGCTGTTGGCGTACAGCTCCATCGCGCACGCCGGGTACATCCTGGTGGCGATGGCCGCGATCACCACGGCGAAGAACAGCGATTCCGGGCTGGACCCCGGCACCGCCTATGCCGCCGTGCTCTTCTACCTGCTGACGTATTCGCTGGTTTCCGTGGGCGCCTTCACAATCGTGTCCGATCTGGGCGGGCAGGGCGAGCGCTACGTCAACACCGACGATTTCGCGGGACTCGGCACGCGCCAGCCCTTTGCCGCAGCCGCTCTGAGCGTATTCCTTCTTTCCCTGCTCGGATTGCCCATCACCGCGGGGTTCTTCGGCAAGTTGTACATCTTCACCGCGGCCATCAAGTCCAAGCTCATCTGGCTGGCCATTCTGATGGCCGTCAACAGCATCATCGGCGCCTACTACTACCTGCGCGTCATCATCGTGATGTACATGCACGAATACAAGGGTAACGTGCCGGCCGACGCGCCCACCAGCCTGAGCCCCACCACCGCCATGGTGGTCATCGTCACGGTACTCGCCACGATTTATCTAGGTCTCGCGCCCAATCACGTCCTGGGCATCGTCCTCGACCCCAACCTAATCCTGTCCGCCCGCTAGCCCCGCCCTGAGCGAATCTGGAAATCTACCTTTCCGGCCGCTCGTGTTTTTGTAGGGGCCCAGCATGCTGGACCCCTTCTTGGCAACCCACTAAACTTTCCACGACCTGCCGTAATCCTCGTATGGCGGATTGCAGGAATTGGGTATAGGATGACTACTCTCGCAAAAGGAGAAACGTTCATGGCCAAAAAAGACAGGCTCAAGGAAGTCAGCGTAAAAATCGGAACTGCGATGGGCAAGGCGGACAAACAAGCCCGCAAGTTCAAAAAAGCAGGCGCGGTCGCCAAGGAAGAACTTCAGGCCATTTCCAAACAGATCGACGAGATGAAGAAGCAGCTCTCGAAGACCACCAAGCGCCTGAAAAACGCTTTGCGCTGACCCTGCTCCCTAGCAGGGCACCGGCAGGAACAAAAAAGCCCGCCCGGGTTTTCCCGAGCGGGCTCCATTCCCTGTTCTCTCTTCGCGCTTAAACCTTCGTGAAGATGATTGCCAGCGTAAACAGCGCCAGTGTTTCGATAAAGACCAATCCCAGAATCATGGCCGTCCGGATCGCGCCAGAGGCTCCCGGATTCCGCGCCATGCCTTCGCAAGCTGACGCCGCCACCCTGCTCTGTCCCAAAGCGCCGCCAAAGGCCGCCAGCGCCATGCCAAACGCGGCCGCAATCGCCAGCGTTCCCTTGCTGCTTACTGCTCCTGCTTCCTGCGCAAACGCGGCCGGCGCAAACAACGCGACCGCCGCGAGCACTCCCATCAACATCGCTGCTTTCTTCATTGATGCCTCCTTGAAATTACCGCCAGTTGGTGGTTCCCGGCCCTGCGCCCTGCAACCGGTCTCACGCTGGAGCGGCAAACCCGAAACTGTGTCAGTGCTCTTCCGCCACGGCTAGCCCGAGATAAATCGAGGGCAGGACGGTAAAGACATAAGCCTGGATGATGGACACGAAGATATGCAGGCCGACAAAAAGAATGGGGATCAGCACCGCAAAGATGCCCAAGGCCACGCCCAGCACCGGGCTCTTCGACCAGCCCCATTGCGCCGGCCCGATCAACATTCCAAGAAAAATCACATAAATCAGATCACTGGCAAAGATGTTGGCCCAGAGACGAACAGTGAGCGAGAGGATGCGCGCCATGGCGCTGATCATCTCAACCGGCGCAATCAGCCACGACAACCACCACACCGGTCCAGCAAACGTCTTCAAATAGCCAAACGGTCCGTGATGCCGCAAGCCCTGCCAGTTGAAATAAAGGAAGGTGAGCAGCGCACAGCCCAGCGGCACGATGGGAAGACTGCCACCGGTCGGCGAACTGAATGCCGGGATCACGCCAAGCAGGTTAGCCAGAAGAATGAAGATGGAAATGGAACCGGTAAAGGCAATGAACTTGTGGCCCTCGTGCCCAACGTTCTCTTCCAAAAGGTCCTTAATGCCGAAGCCCAGGGGATTGGTCAGAAGCATCTCGGCAGCCTGCTGCAAGCCCCCGGGGCGTTCCACGGAGAGGCGCGACCTCACAAGCAGCGCCAGCACCGTACCCACAATTAGAACGACCATCGCCATCACCAGATACTCGGGGATGGGATGGTCATAGTCAGTGGGTTGCACATGGAGCGCGTGCAGGATGCCCAGGGCTACGGGTCCGAGCAGGTGATTGACCCACTCTGTTAGCCGGCTTAGATGTTCTTCCATTTATCGGTCCGCGGGTTGCAGGATTTCGTGCACACTTACCGCCATTGTGGCTGCTCCCAGAGAGCACAGCCCAAAAATCATGCTCAGTACGGGAACATGCAGATACTTAAAAATAACATACACGGTCAGGGCTATCAACACGTAGCGAAACACCGCGCGAAAATAGATGCCGACGGGCACTTTCGCTTTTGGCCGCTCGGCCTGCGCCATGGCCGCCTCCGTCAGCGCATCCAGGCCCTGCTTCAGCCAGCGAAAGTTGAGCCACGCGAGCGCTGCACCAATCAGAATTCCCGAGCCCCATCGCCAACCGTGGAAATAGCCGACGGGCAAAGCCGCCAGCGCGCCCAGCAGCAAAGTCAGCCAGGAGATCCGGCGCTCTGATGCAAGGTATCTCGAGATGTCAACGCTTGGACTTTCCATCGTCGTCCGCAGGGAGACGCCGCAGCACATCGCGCAAGCCGCCAAAGAATCCCAGAAATCCCAGGACGAGCATCAAAATGGGCTTGGTATGCAGCCAGCGATCCAGAAAATAGCCGAGCAGGCCGCCAACCGCCACCGCCGCCACAAGCACAAACGGCAACTCCATGGCCATGGCGAACTGCTGCGAAAATCCCTTGGCCTGCTTTTCCGCGGGAGTCAGTTGCTCTTCGCGATTTTCATTACGGTCCGAAGGCATAACGCGCCAGACGTGCGAACGGCTCAGGATAAATTCCCGCGGCAAGCGTGACAAACAGGGCCGCGCCCAGCGCCACGGCTTGCGCGCTGCTCATGTGCGGCGCCGGCGCCTCGCCCGGCTTCTTCATCCAGGCATGCACCACCACGCGGAAATAGTAGTATAGCGCGGGCACGATGTAGAGCGCCGCGAGAATCGCCAGCACCGGGTGATGCGCCTCGATCAGCGCCTGGAAAATAAAGTACTTCCCCACAAAGCCCGCGGTTGGCGGTATGCCCGCAAGCGATAGCATGAAAATCAGCAGAAGCAATGCCGCTGCGGGACTTCTCTGGTATAGACCATCGAGGTCGTCCAGTTCATCGCCGATCAGCCCGCGCTGGCGCATGACGATCACCACGGCAAACGCGCCGATGGTCATGAAAGCGTACGCAATCAGGTAGTACATGATTCCCACAAGGCCCGTCTCATTCCACGCCACCAGGCCCAGCAGGACGTAGCCGACATGCGAAATCGAGGAATACGCGAGAAGGCGCTTTATATTGGTTTGCGTCAGCGCCGCAAGGTTGCCCCAAGTCAGCGAAGCGATCGCGACGCCGGAGATAATGTACACCCAGGTGGTTTGCGAATCTCCAAAGACGTTGATCATCAGCCGCAGGAGCATCGCAAAACTCGCTGTCGTCGAGGCCACACTGACGTACGCGGATATGGGCGTGGGCGCTCCCTCGTACACATCCGGGGCCCACTGGTGGAACGGTACCGCCGCCACTTTGAAGAACATGCCCGCGGCCACGGTGACAAACGCCATGATCGCCAGCCAATCGGTAATGCCGTGCGACGAGGTGTATGCAAACCGGCGGCCCAAGATGTTGCCAATCTCCGCAATCTTCGTCGAACTGCTCATGCCGTACAGCAACGAGAATCCGTAGGCGAGAATCCCGGTGCTGAAGGCGCCCAGCAGCAGGTATTTCATCGCCGCTTCGTTGGAGCGCTTCTCGCGGCGCAGGAAACCCACCATCGCGTAGAAGCTCAGCGCCATCGTCTCCAGCCCCAGGAACAGCACAATCAAGTCAATGCCAGAGGCCATGAACATCATGCCGATGCAGGAGAACAGCAGCAGCGCATAATATTCGCCTTCCTGCTCCTTCTCGATGTTCAAGTACCGGACGGAGAGCAGAATCACCAGCGCGGTGGCGGCAAGAAAAATCATCGCAAAGACCAGCGAGAAGCCGTCCACGATCGCGGTGTTGTGGAAACCGATCAGGACGGGCGGTCCCATCTGGCTTACGCGCACATCCCGGTACTTCTGGAATTGCATGAATAAGCCGAGACCGCTGGCCGCAACGCCAAGTAGCGCCAGAAACGCGTTCAGGTGTTTTTCTCGTTTCTCCAGCAGAAAATCAAAAATCAGGATGCCCAAAGCGAACAGCAGCAGCTCCATCTGCGGCAAAACGACCAGGCCGTCGCCGTGGATGTAATTCAGGATTGGGTCGAGGAAGGAAAAGTGCATCGGGGTTCCTTACTTGACCTCCAGACTTGCCGGAGCGGAAGGCGCAACAACTGGCGCAGCGGGTGGCAACGCACGATGAGCCTGCTCGTAAAACTTCGGATTCACCTGCTGGACGATTTTCTCCACCGGCTTGTCGATGTAAGCAAAGAACGGCTTCGGATAGATGCCGATCCAGAAAGCCAGGGCAACCAGCGGCAGCAACACCGCATACTCGCGCAGGTTCAGGTCTGGCAGCGTCTTGTTCACATCGTGCGTCACGTTTCCGAACATCACCCGCTGGTACAACCACAGCAGATACGCGGCGCCCAGCACGATGCCCAGCGTGCCCCAGGCAGCCCAGGCTTTGTTCACTACGAACGCGCCCTGCAAAATCGTGAATTCCCCGATGAATCCGTTGAGGATGGGCATGCCCAGCGAACTCAGTGTAATGATCAAATAAATCGCCGCAAAATTCGGCATCGGCGTGGCCAATCCGCCGAATTCGGAGATCAGGCGCGTGTGCCGGCGCTCGTAGATTATGCCGACCAGGAGGAAGAGGGCGCCCGTGGAAATGCCGTGGTTGATTTGCTGCAGCACACTCCCGGAAAGCCCCAGTGGCGTCAGTGCGAAAATTCCCAGCGTGCAGAAGCCCAGGTGGCTGACGGAACTGTACGCGATCAGGCGTTTCATGTCTTTCTGCATCAGGCAAACAATTGCGCCATAGATGATGCCGATCAGCGACAGCACAATGAGGATATGAATGATCTTTGCGCGCAGGACAGCATCCGTGGGAAGCAACGGCAGCGAGAAACGCAGGAAACCGTACGTGCCCATTTTCAGCAGGACGCCGGCCAGTATGACGGAACCCGCTGTGGGCGCTTCCGTGTGCGCGTCCGGCAGCCAGGTGTGAAAGGGAAACATCGGCACCTTGATGGCAAAGGCGAAGAAGAAGCCCCAGAAGAGCCACACCTTCAGCGATTCGGGAAAATGCTGGGCCGCGGCCAGCAGCGCAGGCACGTCGAACGTCGGCACGCTTCCCGGCGCCTTTGCAGCATTGAAGTACAGCGCCAGGATGCCCAGCAGCATGATGACGGAACCCGCCAGCGTGTACAGAAAGAACTTGATCGCGGCATAGAGCCGCCGCTCGCTGCCCCACACGCCGATCAGGAAGTACATGGGCACCAGCATCACTTCCCAGAAAACGTAGAACAGGAAGAAATCCAGCGACATGAACACGCCCAGCATGCCCGTTTGCAGCAGGAGCATCAGAATGTAGTACTCCTTGGTGCGCGTATTGATGGCGGTCCACGAGGAAGTAATCGCGATCATGCCCAGTAGGGTGGTGAGCATCACCAGGAGCAGGCTGATGCCATCAATGCCCAGCGAATACTTCGCGCCGATGGAAGGAATCCAGTTCGCGGTTTCGCGGAAGGCATAGTCGTTGCTGCCCGTTGGGAAGTAAATCACCAGCGGCACGGAAATCAGAAAGCCGAGCACGCCAAAGAGATTGCCGACGACGCGGTGGAGCATCGGCGCGTCGCGTGGAATGAATAGCAGGAGCACCGCGCCCACCAGCGGGGTGAACAGCACCACGCTCAGGAGATGATCATGAAAAAGCCCCATGCGGTTCGCCTTTCAGCGCAAATTGCGCACAAGCATATGCATGTGGTGGCCGTAGTAACCCAATAAAATCGCCAGGCCCAGCAGGATCAACACGGCGTAGCTCGAAAAAACGCCAGTCTGGAACATGCGCACCGGCGCGCTCAGCCCATTGGTGACCTTGCCAACAAAGTTCACAAGGCCGTCAATAACCCAGTTGTCCCACCACATTGAAATCCGGGAAATCACGCGCGCCAGCCACCCCGCGCCGTCCACGCCGACTCCATCGATCAACTTCGCATCCACGACACCGAACGCCGTGCTCAAATCTTTGACGCGGTTCACAAACAATGCGTCGTAAATTTCGTCCACGTAGTACTTGTTGACCAGCAAGTTGTGCAGACGCGGCCACGCTGCGGCGATCGTTGCGTGCAGCTTCGGGTACTGCAGATAGAGGCGATACGCGAGCCAAATCCCCAGCGCGGCGATGCCCACAGAGGCCAGCATCAGCAAATATTCCTTGAACAAGGTGTGATGGCCCAATTCAACGGCGCCGATTTGGTCCTTCACGCCCCTCAATGCCGGCTCAAGGAAGGTGCCAAATGTGTTGTCCTCCCCCCAAAGCACCGGAAGGGCAAACCAGCCGCCACAGATCGAAAGAAACGCCAGGATCGTCAGCGGCACCGTCATGGACTTCGGCGATTCGTGGATGTGCTCCTCCAACTCCGTCGCCACGCGCGATCTGCCGTAAAACGCCAGAAACAGCAGGCGGAACATGTAGAACGCGGTAATCCCAGCGGTGATCAACCCAATCGCCCAGAGGAACAGATAGCGGTCCACGAACAACGCCGGGTCGTGGTGATTGAACGTGTGACCGAGAATTTCGTCCTTGCTGAAAAATCCCGCCAGCGGCGGGATGCCGGCAATGGCCAGCGTGGCGATCAAAAAAGGCACCGCGGTGGCCGGAATGGCGTTCCGCAGCCCACCCATCTTGCGCAAGTCCTGCTCCCCGGAAAGCGCGTGAATCACGCTGCCGGCCGCAAGGAAGAGCAGTGCTTTGAAAAAAGCATGGGTCATCAAGTGGAATATGCCGGCCGAGAATGCGCCAACGCCCAGCGCCAGAAACATGTAACCGAGCTGGCTGATGGTGGAATACGCCAGAACCTTCTTGATGTCGTTCTGCGCCACGGCCATGGAAGCGGCGAAAATAGCCGTCGTGGCGCCGACGATCGCGACCACATCCATCGCCACCGGCGCCAATTGGTAGATCGCGCTCATGCGCGCCACCATGTACACGCCCGCGGTCACCATCGTTGCGGCGTGGATCAGAGCGCTCACCGGCGTGGGGCCTTCCATCGCGTCGGGCAGCCAGACGTACAGCGGCAATTGGGCGGATTTTCCGATCGCACCGACGAAAAGAAGCAAAGCAATGCCGGTAAGAATCGGCGCGCCATAGGCCAGGCGTCCCTGATCCACCATCGCCCGCAGTGTTTCCAGGATTCCCGCATACGCGATTGGATCGCTCAGCACTTGGGAAGTAAACCGCACCGTCCCGAACGTGGTGGCGATCAGGAAAATTCCCAGTAAGAATCCCGTATCGCCGATGCGATTAACGATGAATGCCTTCTTCCCCGCGTCGGAAGTGGACTTCTTCAAAAAGTAGAAACCAATCAGCAGGTAGCTGCAGAGCCCCACGCCTTCCCAGCCCACAAACAGAAGCAGAAGATTGTTCGCCAGCACCAGCGTCAGCATCGAAAACATGAACAGGTTCATGTAGCCGAAGAACCGGTAGTAGCCGCCCTCGTGGCCCATGTACCCGATGGAGTAAACGTGAATCAGAAAGCCCACGCCGGTCACCACCAGCACCATCACGCAGGAGAGCGGATCGAGCAGATAGCCCCAATCGGCCACGAAGTTGACCAGGCCGCCGGGTCCGGGCATCGCCCCTGGCGTGATCCACTCAAAAAGAATTTGCTGGTAAACGCGATTCTCTGGCGCGACAGCAAGCAGTTGGTAAACCGCGCCCGCCGCGTGCACAAACGAAAGGAAGACGCTGCCCACGCAGAAGAAGCTCACCGCCGCACGCGGCAAGCTCCGGCCAATCAGCAGCATGAGCGCCGCGGTCACAAGAGGAAAGAGCGGGATGAGCCAAAGGTGTTCGAGGAAGTAGCCGGAGGGAGTCATTGCCGCAGCCTCCGGGAGATGCAGACCCCGCGCTTTGCTTGCGATGATCTGGTGCGCTTCACCATTTCAAGAGATCCATTTCATCCTCAAGCACGGTTTCGCGGTTGCGGAAGAAGGCGATGATAATCCCGAGTCCCACTGCCGCTTCCGCGGCGGCGTCCGCAATAATGAACAGCGCAAAAACCTGCCCCGCCACGTCCCCAAAAACCCGCGAAAACGCCACTAGGTTGATGTTCACGGCATTCAGAATCAGCTCGATGGACATCAGCACCACGATCACGTTGCGCCGCGTAATCACGCCGATGGCGCCGATCAGAAACAGCGCCATGCTCAAAAACAGGTAGTAGCCAATGGGCATCATTGCGTTCTAGGTCCTTTTCTTGGCCATGACCACGGCCCCGACCATGGCCACCAGCAGCAAAACGCTGGCAATCTCAAACGGCAGCAGGTACCCATCGAACAAGCGGCCCGCCAGCTCTTCGGTGTTCGGCAACAATTTGGCCGCGGGTACCGCATTGGGCAGCAGGAATCCCTGGCCGGGAACCTTGCGCGACGACCATAGCATCACACCCACTTCGGCAGCGAGCGCCAGCGTCACGAAAAGCGCCACCCATTTCTGCCGCGAGAACTGAATCTGGTGCAAGGCCACGTCCAGCCGCACCAGCATGATCACGAAAATAAACAGCACCATGATCCCGCCGACATACAAAATGATCTGCGCGATGAAGATGAATTCCGCGCGCAGTTGCAGAAAGATACCCGCTGTGGCCAGCAGCGTGGTGATCAGGAACACGGCGCTGTGAATGGCGTTGCGCCGCGTCACCATCAGCCCGGCGCTAAGGATCGCCACACCTGCGAAGAAAAAGAAAATGGCTTTATCCAGCATAGGAATCCTCAGTTGAAGCCTCTTCCGGTGGCGGTGCCGCCGAAGAAGCCGCTGCTTCCCGCTTGTCGTTCAACCGCATCAGGAAGAGCGCTGCGGCCAGAGTGATTATCGTAGTTGCAATCATCGCCAGCCAGCGGTTCCAGCCATATTCCGTTTCCAGAATCATGGCGACGCCCACGGCCAGCACGTTCACAATCGCCAGCGGAATCAGAATGTACCAGCCCAAGTGCATCAACTGGTCGAAGCGGTAGCGCGGCAGCGTAAAGCGCAGCCACATAAACAGGTAAATGTAAGCGCTGATCTTCAGCAAAAACCAGAACGCGCCGTGCAGCCCGGGCACCAGGAACTTCAACGGCGCCATCAGTAGCGGCACGCCCAGGATCAGCGCTCCCGCAAAACACGCCAACGCCACTCCCCACATGAACCATGTCTGCACGCGGGCAGGCTGCTTCCCTGCCCGCCACACGCAATACACGCCGACCGCCGCGGTGGACAACGCAGGCAGAGCATCCAGCCAGTTCATCCAGCGCACATTCGGAAATGGCCGCAGCCAGCCGCCAAGGAAGAGCGTGGCGGCCACGGCACCGACCACGATCATGTTGGCGTACTCGCCAAGAAAATACAGCGCCCAGCGGAAGCCGCTGTATTCGGTCATGTAACCGGCCACCAGTTCCGATTCCGCTTCCGGCAAATCAAACGGCGCGCGATTCGTTTCCGCAATGGAGGCCACCACGTAAATGAAGAAAGCCACGGGCGCAAGAAACACGAACCACACGCCGAGATGCTGCTGAGCGTCCACGATGGCGCGAATGTTCAGTGTCCCCGCCAGCAGCAATCCGCTGACCAGTGCAAGTCCCGCGGCGGTCTCATAACTAACCAACTGCGCCGTGCTACGCAGCGCGCCCATGATCGAGTAGTGGCTGTTCGACGCCCAGCCACCCAGCACAATTCCAAAAAGCCCCAGCGAACTGACGCCGATCACAAAAAGCAGGCCCACGTTGATATCGCGCGCCACCTGAAACGTCGGCCCAAACGCAATTGCTCCCATTGCGGTGAGCGCCGCCGTCATCGAAACCACAGGCGCCAGCCAAAAAACCAACTTATCCGCGTTATCCGGGATGATGTCTTCCTTGATCAGTAGTTTCACCGCGTCGGCAATGGGCTGCAGCAAACCGTGCGGCCCCACGCGCATCGGCCCAAGCCGCGCCTGCATGTCCGCCATCAGTTTGCGCTCCATCAGAACTAGGTAGCCGGCAATAAGCGGCACCACGGCAACAATCACGACGCCGGAGACGAGTTCGACCCACCAGGTCTGGAGAAAAACGAGCAAGGCGTGGAGGTTGGGATGCATGGCGTTAGCGGTCCACCTCGCCAAGAACGATGTCCAGCGTGCCGATGATCGCGACCACGTCGGCCACCAAATGCCCACGGGCCATTTTGTCCAGCGCCTGCAAGTTGATGAATGACGGCGGACGAATGCGCACGCGATACGGTTGCGTTGTGCCGTCGCTTACAATGTAGTAGCCCAAAATGCCCTTGGGCGCTTCGATGGAGTGATAGATCTCGCCGGCGGGGGGCTTCAGTACTTTCCCAACCTTGCCAATGATCGGCCCCGCGGGAATGTTCTCGATCGCCTGCAGGCAGATCAGCCGCGATTGCCGCATCTCTTCCATGCGCACCATGTAACGGTCATAGGTGTCGCCCTTGGTGCCCACGGGAATTTCAAATTTGTACTGGTCGTACGCGGCGTAAGGCTGCGCTCTCCGGAGGTCCCATTTCACGCCGCTCGCGCGCAGCACGGGTCCCGAAGCGCCCAGCGCTATACAATCCTCGGCGCTGAGCACACCCACGTTTCGCGTGCGCCCGATCCAGATGCTGTTGCCGGTAAGCAGATCGACGTACTCCTGGATGCGGCGCTCGAAATCCTTGCAGAAACGCTCCACATCTTTTTCAAACGAATCGTACGCTTCGTACTGCAGCCCGCCGATGCGGAAAGCGTGCGTCGTTAGTCGCGCTCCGCAATATTTCTCGAAAATCTTCAGGATCTCTTCGCGTTCGCGCAGGCAATAAAAAAGTGGCGTCAGGGCCCCGATGTCCAGGGCGTGCGTGCCCAGCCAGATCAGGTGGCTGGCGATGCGCTGCAATTCCGTCATGATCGTGCGGATAACTTTCGCGCGCGGCGGCGCTTCCACGTTGAGCAGCTTTTCCACCGCTTCGCAGTAGCCCAGCCCGTTGCTCACCGCCGCAACGTAATCCATGCGGTCCACATACGGCGCAAATTGCTGGTAGGTGCGGTTTTCCGCGATCTTCTCGACGCCGCGGTGCAGATACCCGATGACGCACTCCGTGCCGCGCACGCGTTCGCCATCCAGCTTCAGCTTCACCCGCAGGACGCCGTGCGTGGAGGGATGCTGCGGTCCCATGTTCAGGACCAGTTCGTCGGCGCCCAGTAGCGTCTGATTTTGCGCTGCGTCGTCTTGCAAAGTGCCTTCCAGGTTCGTGCTGCCGAATCGCTCTCGCGTTCGCCTTCTCTGCTGCTACTGCCCGCTTTCAATCCCCAGATTCTCCCGGACCCAGGCGGTGTCCTGCTGCAAAATGTCGTAGTCCTTACGCAGTGGATGCCCCTGCCACTCCTCGGGCAGAAGGATGCGCTTCAGATCCGGATGTCCGCTGAAAGAAATGCCGAACATATCGAAGATTTCGCGCTCCAGCCAATTCGCAGTTGGCCAAATCTCCACCAGGCTCGCCGCTGTTTCGTCCGCTGCCAGCGGAATCTTCAGCCGCAGCCGCGTGTTGTGCGGAAACGAGTAGAGAATTGCGACCAGGTCGAAACGCTTCTCGCGGCGCGGCCAATCCACCGCCGTGTAGTCTTCCAGAAGATCGAATTGCTCGACGTCGCGCGAGTAGCGCGCAATTCCCGCCAATTGTGCCGCTGCAACGACCAAGTACGGCTGCTTGCGGTCTTCGATGGCGTCCAAAATCGCGACGCCAAATTGCTCCCGGTAGCGCTTCGTCAAATCGTTGTCCAGCGGAATCTGCATTGATACGGGCGGCTTCGGAGGCGGCGGCGCGGGTCTGGCAGGCGCTGCAGGCTTTGCGGCTGGAGATGGGGCAGCCTCGGCGCTCGCGGGCGTAGCGGGTGGCGCCGGTGTGGCGCCAGCACTATCTGGCTTGGAACTTTCGGGCGACTGGGCTGCCTTGGGCTCGTCTGGCATGGACCCTGGGACCATTGGGCTGCAAATTAGGGGCTCATCAGAACTCAAAGAGGCCCCGACTTATTCTCGAGAGAATGACCGCAATCAAGGCCGCGCGCAAAAGGAAGAAGCGAGAGCGCGCGAACCAGTCTGCAGGCGGACACACTCATCCGCGATCTAGCAACCAACAGGATCGCTCCCTGCGTTTCTAACACACGCTGTGAGAGCAGTCAATGCGCGCCGCCACATGCGGTGAAAAATTTCCGGACTTCTTCTCTGCGGAATCGTCTTCGTAGGGGTCGAGCACCGCTCGACCCCATCTCGGCACAATGCTTACTGTGGCAATGCGCAATTGCCTCTCTCATCCCCAAGATAGGTCGCTTGTCATCCCGAGCGCAGCGAGAGATCTGCTTTTCGCAAGAGTTCCTGAAGGAGTCAGGTTCTAGGCCCAGTCCAGCGCGCCCTTCTTGTACAACCACGCGTAGCCAACCAGGAGGATGCCCAGAAAGACGAACATGGAAACCAGCGCGAACGCGCCCATGTGTTTCACTACCCAGGAGCGATACAAAATCGCCCACGGAAACAGGAACATCGTTTCCACATCGAAGATTACGAAAAGCATCGCCACCACGTAGAACCGCGCCGAATAGCGGCCGCGCGCGTTGCTTTCCGGTGGAATGCCGCACTCATAAGGCTGTAATTTTGCCGGGCCCCCGCGTGACTCTGGACGGATCAATTTGAAAATGAGCAGCGCGAGGACGGGGAACGACAGAACCAGCAACGCAAAAATCAGAACCGGGATGTAAGCCTCAGGCATGGGATGTCTCTCGAGGCATCGTACCACAACTCCACGCAAATCGAATTCCACGCGCGCGGGTCACGCAAATCTTGCGCTTGGCTTCTTGCGCCGCGATTTGCGATGCGCCTATTTCTCGAACAGCAACTCGCCGGCGCGCTGTGTGGCTTTCACCACCGCCTTGATCAGCGTCACGCGCAACTTCCCTTCCTCAAGTTCGAGTATGCCGTCGATCGTACAGCCAGCCGGAGTCGTCACTGCGTCCTTCAACAATGCGGGATGATCGCCCGTTTCCAGCACGACGCTGGCCGCGCCCTTCATTGTTTGCGACGCCAGCAGCGTGGCGATGTCTCGCGGCAAGCCCACCTTCACGCCGGCTTCCGCGAGCGATTCCAGAATAATGTACGCAAACGCGGGGCCGCTGGCGGAAAGGCCGGTTACCGCATCCATATTTTTCTCGTCCACGACTACCGTGCGGCCCACGGCATTGAACATGGCCTTCGCGATTTCCAGGTGCTCGGCGGAGGCGTGCGCGCCGCGGCAAATACCGGTCATGCCGCAGCCCACGGCGGAGCAGGTGTTGGGCATGGCGCGCACCACGGCAGTCTTGGCGCCGGCGCGTTGTTCGATGTACGTGGTGGGCACGGAAGCCGCCACCGAAATGATCAGCGTGTCCTTGCCAAGTTCCGGCGCAATTTCCTTCAGGACCTCGCCAACCACCTGCGGCTTCAAGGCCAGAAGCACGATGTCCGCTCCGTGGACGGCTTTGCGATTGTCCGTTGTACCGCTGACGCCCAATTCCTTGCTGAGCGCCGCGGCCTTTTCCTCGTGGCGCACCGTGGCCCTTACGCGCTTCGGCGCGAATAGCCCTTGCTTCAGGTAGGCACGCAACAGGATGCTGCCGAGCTTACCGGTGCCGAGTACGGCCAAATTCTTCTCTGAGAGTTTTGCAGGCATGATGCAAACATTCTTATAGACTCAACGAAAACCGTCAACAAGCGAATCACGAGGCCAACCCTGCAGGGGGCGACCGATCCATCCAGTGCGGAAGTTACGAAATCCTGCTCAGGTAATCGTCTGCTAATCGTGGCGCGCGCCGTGGAGCACTTCCAGCGCGTGGGGCAGCAGGTGCGCGATCGCGTCCAGCGATTCGACTGCACCTTTCGGGCTGCCGGGCAAATTCAAGATGAGAGTGCGGTGCCGCGATACCACCACGCCCCGCGACAATAGCGCCGTCGGCGTTTTCTCCACGCCCCTGCGCCGCATCTCTTCGGCCAAGCCGGGGATGTTGCGTTCCGCAACGTCGAGCGTCGCTTCCGGGGTATTGTCGCGCGGCCCCAGCCCCGTGCCGCCGGTGGTCAACAGCAGATCGACGCGCTTCGAATCCGCCAGCTCGCGCAATTGGCTGCGCACATTGCCCGGGTCATCCGAGCACCGCAACGTCGCATTCACTTCCCAGCCAAGTTCGCGGCAGCGCTGCACCAGCGCCGGCCCAGAGAGGTCCATGCGTTCGCCGCGCGCAACGGAATCGCTGATCGTCAGGATGGCAACTCGCATGGCTGGATTAGCTACTCTCGACGGCGTCGCGATTGGCTTCGTCCAACAGGCGCATGGCTTCCATGAGCAGGCCTGTCGTGCTGCGCGTGGTCGTCGTGGCCGTCGAAGCGCTGGCGGCGTTAAAGTCGATCTCAAACTCGCCCTCGGTCCACAATACCACCTTGAACACCGCGTCATCGCCCTGGATTGCGCCGGTCTTCGCGTCGCGGCACTGCCCGCTGGCAAAATACAATTCCGCCTGTTCCTCGCCCTTCCGCACCACCAGGCGGCAGGATTTCTGCCCTATTTCCAGCGATTGCATCAGGTCGGTCATGTTCATTTCTTCCAGGCGGCCTTGAATCACGCCGGGACGCGAAGCTAGCTTCTGGAGTTTTTCGAGGTGCAGCCGGTCCACCACCTTCTTGGCGGAGCGCACCAAATCTTTCACCAAGAAAGGCTTGGCGATGAAGTCTTCCACCCCATCCACGAGCGGCCGCAAACGCTCTTCGATATCCGCGCGGCTGGCCATGAAAAGAAATGGAATGTGGCGGGTGGCTTCCCGCCCGCGTAACTTCTCAAAAAGTTGCCGGCCATCCAGGCCAGCCATCTTGTAGTCGCAGAGAATCACGTCGGGCAGCTCATCCACCACCTTGAGCAAGGCATCGGCGCCATCAGCCGCGATCATGACCTCGCAAAAAGGATCAAGCGCCTTGGAAACGAGGGCCCGCACCAGCGGATTGTCCTCTGCCAGCAGCAGCTTAACGGTCTTGCCCGGGGCCGCTGTCATTTGTGTGCTCTCCGCGTTTTCTTCTCTTGCGCGCGTCGGTACTCCCCGCTTTTTCCACCCGTCTTTTCCAGTAGGTACACGTCAGCGATTTCTATCCCTTTATCGAGAGCCTTGCACATATCGTAGACCGTGAGCGCCGCACAAGTGGCGGCGACCAGCGCTTCCATTTCCACGCCTGTTTGCGCCGTGGCTGTTACCCGGGATTGAATTTCCACTCCATCTTTGCATAGCCGCGGGGTCACAGCAATGTGCGTCAGCGGCAGCGGGTGACAAAGAGGTATCCACTCCGCGGTGCGTTTGGCCGCCGCGATTCCCGCTATCCGCGCCACTTCCAGCGGATTGCCCTTGGGATTTTTCAAACGCCGGACCGCCCCCACCACGCTCGGCGCCATGCGCACAAACGCGTGTGCCACCGCCGACCGCGTGGTGACCGATTTCGCGGAGACGTCCACCATGCGCACTTCGCCGCTCTTGCCGTAGTGGGAGAGTTTTGCCATTCGCCTCAGCCGTTCAGCCGACTTCCTTTCCGGGCCTTGCGGGCTCCAGAGAAAGCATCTTTCCTTAGGAGGCCGGGGCTTCAGCCCCGGCGTAAAACTGCTAGAGCGAATGGGCTTTAGCCCCTGAAGAAAGTCTTTCCGGCGTTCTTCAGCAACGTTTTAGAGTACGTCGCTTCTTGGCAGAACGGTAACTTTCTCTCCCGCGGCAATGTCTTGACAATCAGCGGGCACCACCAGGAAGCAGTTCGCGCGGCTGAGCGCCGCAATGTCACCGGAACCCTGCCACCGCAGTGGTCGGACTTCCGCCGATCCACCTTTCCATTCGAGCCGGGCGGGCAGGAAATGCGTCAGCCCGGGCTTTTCCTTCATGGCTTCCGCCAGCGTGACTTCGAGCAGCGGGAGAGGCCGGGCCGGTGCGCCGCTCAAAAGATCGAGCGCAGGCACCACAAACAAGAGAAATGTCACCATTGTCGACACCGGATTGCCCGGCAGCCCAAACACAAAAGTGTCGCGGCAGCGCGCAAACACCGTTGGCTTCCCCGGACGTATGGCCACCGCGTCAAAGAAAAACTCCGCGCCCATGGCCTGCAGCACGGATTCGACCAGGTCGTACTTGCCCATCGAAACGCCGCCAGAAAGCACCAACACATCTTCGCGCAGACCTTGCTCGATTTTTGCGCCGAGGTCGTCACTGCGGTCCAATGCATTGCCAAGCAGCACCGGCTTGCCCCCGGCGAGGCGTACCTGCGCAGCCAGCGAAATGCCATTGCTGTTGCGAATGTGGAATGGACCGGGCGTCTCGCTGATCGGCACAATCTCGTCACCCGTGCAAAGAATCGCCACGCGCGGCTTGCGGGCGCACAGGAGTTGCGCCGCACCAACCTGCGCGGCAATCGCCAATTCCGCAAAGCCAAGGCGCAGCCCCGGGTGCAAGGCCACATCGCCTGTGCGCGCTTCGCTGCCGCGCGGCACGATGTTCTGTCCGAGCAGAGCGGCTCGTTGGAAAGTAACGGCATCGCCATCGCGGGAGGTGAATTCGATCATGACCACGGCGTTCGCGCCGGGCGGCACCGCCGCGCCAGTCATGATTTGCACGCAACTCCCCGTAGCCAGCGGCAAGGTGACGCTGTCCCCTGCTTTCACTTCGCCGACGCAGCGCAACTTCGCGCCTGCCGCCGCTTCGCTGGCACGCACCGCAAAACCGTCGCGCGTCGAGCGGTCGAACGGCGGGTATTCGCGGTCGGTCCGGATCTCCTCTGCCAGGACGTAGCCCAGCGCCTCACCAACCCTCAGCTTGGAGGTGGCAACTGCGCGCGGCCGGCTGCCCGCTTGCGTGATCACAATTTGCCGGGCTTCGTCGTAGCGCAGCATGAAGAGTCCTCGCCCCACTCAGACTAACCATCGCCTCGCTTTTTGGGAAACAGTTTATAGCCAGCGCGCCAACAGCGTGCCGGGCTGGATGATGGTGGCGTCGCGCTCCGGCCCCGTGGAAATCATGCCGATCTCCACCTGCAGGAAGTCGGACACAAACCGCAAATATTCCAGCGACGTCTTCGGGAGTTTCGCCGCGTCTTGTACGCCATAGGTTTTCTCGCACCAGCCAGGCAGCGTTTTGTACACCGGCGTAACGCGTTCATACTCTTCCGCGGAGGCGGGCATTTCCTTCAGTTCCGCGCCCTTATACTGGTAGCCCACGCCGACTCTGATTTCGCGCTGGGTATCGAACACATCCAGCTTGGTGATCGCCAGCGTATCAATGCCGTTGATCATCTTCGCGTAGCGCAATTCGGCCAGGTCCAGCCAGCCGCAGCGCCGCGGACGTCCCGTCACCGCGCCAAATTCGTTGCCGCGCTCGCGCACTTCCTTCGCTTCCAGGTCCGGCATTTCCGTGGGAAACGGCCCGCCGCCAACGCGCGTTGTGTACGCCTTGGAAACGCCGAGGACATGGCGGATTTTTGTGGGAGGCACGCCCATGCCCGTGGTCGCGCCGCCGGACGTCGCGCTGGACGACGTGACGAAGGGATACGTGCCATGGTCAATGTCCAGCATGGTGCCCTGCGCGCCCTCAAAGAGCACTGACTTGCCCTCATCCAGTGCGCGGTTGGTCAATTCCGCGGTGTCGCAGATGTAGCTTTTGATCTTGTCGCCCAGCTTCAGCGTTTCTTCCACGTCCGCTGAAAAATCAATGTTCGCGCCGTAGGCTCCTCGCGCGATGCGGTTCTTCTCCGCCACCACGCGCGCCGCCTTTTCCCGGAAGAGTTCCGGCGTCAGCAGGTCCACCATACGCAGCCCGCGCCGCGCCATCTTGTCCTCATAGGCCGGCCCGATGCCGCGCGAGGTTGTGCCGATTTTGTTGGCGCCGCGTGCCGTTTCCGCAGCTTTATCGAGTTCGCGGTGATAGGGAAAAATCAGGTGTGCGCGGTTGCTGATGTGCAGCCGCCCGGTGACGCTGATTCCTCCTTTGGCCAGGGCTTCAATTTCGCCGACAAGCGCCGACGGATCAATCACGACGCCCGGGCCGATAATGAGGTGCTGCTTCGGCCGCAGGATTCCGCAAGGAATAAGTTGCAGCACGTGGCGCTCTTTGCCGATGATTACCGTGTGTCCCGCGTTGTGGCCGCCGCCGACCCGCGCGATGTAATCGAACGACCCCGCCAGGTAATCGACGACCTTCCCTTTGCCTTCATCGCCCCACTGCGCGCCAACCACCACGACCGATTTCATGGAGACCTTCTCCTCACCGAGGACCCTGCCGCGACACACCACTCGCGCACGCCGCCACAAGACAGTAGTCAATGTTACAAATTACGGGTGAAGCACCAATCTGAAATCGTACGATGCCCACCCGCTGAACGCAAGCAACTCCGCGGCATCGCTAGCCGTTCTATCTTCCCGATGGTCTTCGACGTTCGCGTCGATTTCTCGAGTAGCGGTCGCTCCCGCCCCGCACGAGCGACCCCATCTCGGAAAGGCGTAGACAATCTTGGCTGCCCGCACCGCCCAAAACCCGCCATTGGCGCTTTTGCAGCGTTTCCCGCCTGATTCCTTGCATCCCGGCGCGCCCTCCGTTAGCGTCGGAGTGCTGGGGTGCCTCTCCACTCCACGGCATGATAGGCAACTCAAAGCCTTCAAAGGGAGAAAGTCTTGACGAACCCGATCATTACCCTGACGACCGACTACGGCACCAATGACCATCTTGTGGGCGTGCTCAAAGGCGTCATTCTGAAAATCAATCCGGACGCGCAGATCATCGATATCACCCATCAGGTCACCCCTTTCGACCTGCTCGACGCCGCGCTCTCCATCGCCTCCGCGTATTCCTATTTTCCGCCGCGCAGCATCCACGTGGTCATCGTGGACCCCGGCGTGGGCACGGAGCGCCGCCCCATACTCGTCAGTGGGCAGAATCACTATTTCATTGCGCCGGATAATGGCGTGCTCTCCGGCATCTACGAAAAGGAGCACCCCGTTGTGGTTCGGCACATCACTTCCGAACATTATTTTCTGCAGCCGGTGAGCAAGACCTTCCATGGCCGCGATGTTTTCGCTCCCGTCGCCGCGTGGCTCTCCAAGAACTGGCAGCCCGCCAGCATGGGCGAGGAGATTACGGACTTCAAGCGATTTGCCATGCCGAAACCCAAGGAAGCCGACGGCCTGCTGAAGGGCGTCGTGCTCAAGGTGGATGCTTTCGGCAATCTGATTACGAATTTTCGCGCGGAAGATTTGCCCGCCAATGCAGCGGAAAAAGGCGAAGTGCGTCTGCAAATCGGCAGCCATCCAGTAACCAAGTTCGTACCCACCTTTGCGCACGGTGCGTCTGGCGAAGCGGTCGCCTATATCGGCTCGAGTGGCTTCCTCGAAGTCGCCATGAACAAAGGCAGCGCCGCCCGCACACTGGGCCTCGGCCGAGGCACACCCGTCCTGCTCACCAAAAGCTAGCCCGAATTTGTTCTAAGCGTTCCCCTCGCCGGCGCTCATAACGGCAGTTGCTAGACGCGGCCAAGCATTTTGGAGTGCGGCGGTTTGCAGCTGCTTTTACGCCGAAAGCAACTCCGCGAGCGCATCTTTCTCACGAGGATGTAACCGTGCCTGCACGCCGTCTACCGGCCCTGTTCCACCGCCGCCATCTGCGAACGCGTGCGCGGGTCCAGCCAATCCCTCCACGCATCGCCAAGCAAATTGAACGCGAGCACCGCCAACACAACCGCCAGCGCAGGAAAGACCACCATGTGGGGCGCATCAAATAAATGGTTTCGCGCGTCGTTCAGCATCGCGCCCCAACTGGGAATCGGCGCGAGCACTCCCAAACCCAGAAAGCTGAGCGTCGCTTCTGCCAGAATCGCTCCGGCCATGCCGATGGTGGCCTGCACCAGCACCGGTTGAATCATGTTCGGCAAAAGATGCCGAATCATAATGCGCAGTGGAGAAGCGCCCAGCGACCTCGCTGCCAGCACGAATTCGAGTTCCTTCGTCTTCAGCACCTGCGCGCGCGCCAGCCTGGCATAGCCCGCCCAGCCGGTAATGATCAGCGCCAGAATCACCTTGCCAATGCCCGGGCCGAAAAATGCCGCGAAGGCAATCGCCAGCAGTACGCCGGGAAACGAAAGAAACGCGTTGATCAGCAGCAGGTTTACGATGCGGTCAAAAACGCCGCCGCTGTAACCGGCAAGCATGCCCAGCGTCAAGCCAATCGAGCCGCAACCCAACACCACGCATATGGAAACGAACAACGACACGCGCGCGCCATACAGAATGCGCGTAAGGATGTCGCGGCCCAATTCGTCCGTGCCCATCCAGTGCGAGAACGACGGCCCTTGCAGCCGCACCGCCAGATTCTGCGCGGCCGGCTTACCCGGCGAAATCCATGGCGCCAGCAACGCCAATAGCACCAGAAGGCACACAATCGCGAAACCGATGCGCGCCAGCGGGCTCTGGCGCAGGAATGTACGCAATGGCTCGCCGGATTTCATGACAGCCGCACTCGCGGATCGATCAGGGAATAGAGAAAATCGGTCAACAGGTTAACCAGCACGTAGGAAAGCGCGATCACCAGAATGCAGCCCTGCAGCAGCGGATAGTCGCGGGCGGAAATGGCTTGCACGGTCAGGCGCCCAATACCCGGCCAGGAAAATATTGTTTCGGTGACAATCGCCCCCGCCAGCAGCGTCCCGAACTGCAATCCGATAATGGTGGTGATGGGAATGAGCGCGTTGCGCAGCGCGTGCCGCACGAGCACCGCCGATGTGCGCAGGCCCTTTGCGCGCGCGGTTCGCACGTAATCGCTGGAGAGTTCCTCCAGCATCGCCCCGCGAACCATGCGCGTCAGGATCGCCGCCAACGCCCCGCCCAGCGTCACCGCCGGCAGGATGTAGTTCAATGCCCCGCCCCGCCCGGAAACGGGCAGCCATCCCAATTCAATCGAAAACAGAGCGATCAGCAGCGGCCCCAGCGCCAGGTTCGGAACCGCCAGCCCGAACAGTGTAAGCACGCCAACGGCGCGGTCCGCCGCTGTCCCCCTGCGGTGCGCCGCCAGCACGCCCGCGGGAATCGCAATCGCCATGCACACCAGCAACGCCAGCAGCGCAAGCTGCAGCGTGGCCGGATAACGCTCGAAAATCACGCGGCGCACTGGCGCCTGGAATTTGAACGATTGCCCGAAATCGCCGCGCGCCACCTGCCAAAGATATTTTGCGTACTGCACGATCAACGGCCGGTCAAGGCCGAGTGTGTGCCGCAATTCCGCCGCTTGCCCCGGCGCCGCGCTTTCCCCCAGCATCTGCTCCACGGGGTCGCCTGGCACGATATGGATCAGCAGGAAGACCATCGTCAGCACCAGCCAGAGGGCCGGCAAGGTCAACAGAAGGCGGTGTAAGAAGTAGCGCGCCATTCGTCCGGAAACTCAGTGCTCCTTTTTTGCGGCTCTTGCTTTTGGGACCTGTGCGGCCGCGCCCGTTTCACTCTCCGGCTCTTTTACCGCCGGGCGCAGTCGCTGTATTTTCACGCGGGCCACACGCCGCCCATCCATCTCTACCACAGAAAAGCGGTAGCCACCGAATTCAAAGCTCTCGCCGCCTCGCGGGATGAACCCCAACTGGTCCATCACAAAACCGCCCACCGTGGCATAGGCCGGATCTTCCGGCAATGAGATGTTGTACTGCGTATCGAGGTCGCGCACATTCAGCGCCGCGTCAAACACTACCGCTCCGTCGGCAAGCGTCAGCGGCCGCTCCACCACGTCGAACTCATCATGGATTTCGCCCACGAGCTGTTCCAGCAGGTCTTCCTTCGTGACCAGGCCCAAGATGCTGCCAAACTCGTCCACCACCATCGCGATGCCCACACGCCGCGCGCGCAATTCCAGCAGCAATTCGCTGGCCGGCTTCGTTTCCGGCACAATCAGCACCTCGCGTAACACCCGCCGCAGATCAAACGGCGGCCCCGCGGGCAGGTTTTCCTCCAGGCGGCGTTCGCGGTCCAGCAACACCCACATCATGTCCTTGATGTGCACGAAACCCAGCACGTGATCTTCTGTGCCGCGATAAACCGGAATCCGCGAGCGCTGCGTCGTGGCGAACACGCGCATCACTTCGTCCAGCGAGGCTTCCACCGGAAGCGTGTGCATATCCGGCCGCGACACCATGATTTCCCGCACCTGCAATTGGCTCAAATCAATCGCGCTGAGAATGAATTTTTCTTCCCCGGGCGCCAGCAATCCGCGTTCGCGCGCTTGCTGAATCTGAATCTGTAGCTCTTCGGTGGAATGCGCAACGCCGTGGCCCGCCGGCGCCGCTACTCCCAGGGCTTTTACGATCGCTCCGGAAATGCCGTCCAGAAGGTCGATGGCCCAGCGAAACGTATTCAGGAACCACTGGAAGGGCCGCGCCACCAGTAACGCGACCCGCCCGGCACGCGCCAGGCTGATGCTCTTTGGCACCAACTCGCCCAGCACCACATGGATTGCGCTGAGGAAAAGGAAGGCGATGGTCAACGCGACGCCGTGCACCAGCAGGAGCATGCGCACGCTGCCTTCCGCCGGCATCACCTGCTGCACCAGTTTCGCCAGCGTCACTTCGCCCAGCGCACCAATCGCCAGACTGCTGAGCGTGATGCCCACTTGCACTCCGGAAACCACGCGGTGCAAGTCGCTCAGCAAGTGTTCGACGATGCGCGCCCGCGCATTGCCTTTGGCCACCAGTTGCCGCACGCGCGACACCCGGACGGTCACCAGCGAAAATTCCACCGCGGCGAAAAAACCGTTCAACGCCACCAGTACGAACACGCCGATCAGCCGCACCAGGAACATTCTCTTGCGCACTCCCCAGCCGCATTGTAGCAGCACCTATCCTGCCCGGGGGGCCGGCGTCATAAGGAGTTGCCTCGGCTACGGTTTTACGGCCGAAGCATCTTCAATCGTCGCGCTCAGGCGTGCATCAGCATGCGATTCGTCTTTTCGCCAGGTTGCGCGCGTTTCTCGGCTCCACTAAACTTAATCCCTCAGCTTTGAGGTGGAATTCGAATTGCGCATCATCCTGCGTCTTTTCCTTTGGCTTTTCGCCGTGGTGGTTCTCGCCTTCGCCGCTACAATTTGGTGGTTCGTCTATCGCCCGCTTCCTCAATTGGACGGCACCGCGCCGCTCCCCGGCCTGCGGGCCAGCGTCACCGTGGAACGAGATAACTGGGGCGTGCCGCACATCCGTGCCGCTTCCATCGAAGACCTGGCCGAAGCTCAAGGGTACGTGATGGCTCAGGACCGCCTGTGGCAGATGGATCTGCTTCGGCGCGCGGCCCGCGGGCAGCTCTCGGAAATTCTTGGCTCCCCCACGCTTAAGATTGACAAGGAATTCCGCGTTCTGAACTTCGGCCGCACCGCGCAACGCGAAGTGGAACAGATGGACCCCGACCACCGCCGCATCCTCGAAGCCTACGCCCAAGGCGTCAATCGCTTCATCGAACAGCATCCCTCCAAACTGCCGATGGAGTTCTCCCTGCTCAAGTACAGGCCGCAACCCTGGCAAGCCTCGGACTCCCTGGTCATCGGTGGTTACATGTATCGCACACTCACCTACACCTGGCGGGATAAGCTGGATCGCGCCATCGTCACCGAAAGGGTCGGCCCGGAACTCGCCAAGGATCTTTACCGCGATGATGCCGCCCTGGACCATTTCGTCGTTGGCGACCCGAACACCAAGGAAAATGGCCGTGACGCCTCGCAAGCCGATGCCGACGACGATGATGATGACGATGAGATGGATAGCGACGACGTGCTGAAAGCCGGGCGCGAACTCTATGTCCCTCCCAATCTCGCCAACCAGCCGGATCTCACTTCCGCGCTCGCCGCCAGCGTGCAGGACTGGCTGCTCGATTCACAGCGCGATATCCGGCGTTCGCTCGGCAGCAACAATTGGGTGGTCAGCGGCGCGCACACCGCCACGGGCAAGCCGCTCTTGGCCAACGATATGCACCTGGAGCTGACGCTGCCGCCGATCTGGTACGAAGTGCACGTCACCGCGCCCGGTTGGAACGTCAAAGGCTTTGCCCTGCCTGGCTCGCCGCTCGTCATCGTGGGGCACAACGAACGTATCGCCTGGGGCTTCACCAACAATGGCGCCAGCGTGCAGGACCTCTACATTGAAACGTTCAATCCCGCGAATCCCGAGGAATATCGCGTTAACGGCCAGTGGAAAAAGGCCGACGTCTTCGACGAAGTCATTCACGTGAAAGGCGCTCCCGACGAGCACCTGAAGCTGATCGTCACACGCCATGGGCCCGTGATCCACCCGGACGACGGCAAAAGCTACGCCATTCGCTGGACCGCGCTCGAACCCGGTGCGCTAGCTAACAGCTATTTGTGGCTTGGCAAAGCGCAGAACTGGCGCGAGTTTCTGGAGGTTATGAAGCGCGTGTGGGGCCCCGCCCAGAACGCCGTTTACGCCGACGTGAACGGCAACATCGGCTACGTCATGGCCGCGCGCGTTCCCATTCGCAAGAAGGGCCACGGCGAAGTGCCCGTGCCCGGCGATACCGATGATTACGAGTGGACAGGCTACATTCCCTTCGATCAGTTGCCCCGAAGCTATAATCCTGAAAGCGGACTCATCGTAACCGCGAATGCGCGCGTTGTTGGCCCCGGCTACAAGCCGTATCTCACCGATGATTGGGAAGAGCCATACCGCACCGCGCGCATCTACGACTTGCTGCACGACAAGCACGACCTGCGACCAGAGGACATGCTCAAGGTCCAAACCGACGCGTACAGCTATCCGCACGCCTTTCTAGCGGAGCAGCTTGTGGCTGCCGCCCAAGTGGCTCCCCCGAAAGATCCTCGCGCGAAAAAGCTCATCGAGCAGGCCAAGGATTGGAGCGGCATTGCCGACCCCAATTCCGTGGTCGTCTCTTTCCTGAACACGGCGCTGTACCGCGCGCTCGATCTCATCCTCGAACCCCACCTTGGCCAGGACACGGAGCTCTACCATTGGCGCAAATTGTCTTTCCTCCAGCGCATCCTCACCGAGCGTCCCGCACGGTGGCTCCCCGCACAGTTCAAGAACTACGACGAACTACTGAGCGCGGCTGCTGATCGCGCTGTCGAGCGCCTGGAAAAACGCACCAATAAATCTAACCCCGAAGACTGGCAGTGGAAGCGCTTCAACTATCTGGATATGCTGCATCCCCTCGGCCGCGAAGGCTTCCTGAAGAAGCTCTTTAGCCTTTCCCATCAGCCGCAGGCGGGAACCGCGTTCAGCCCACGCGCCGCCAGCCGCAACGATGGCCCCTCCGAACGCTTTGTGGCCAATCTTGCGGATTGGGATCGTTCCATCCTCCTCATCCCTGCGGGACAATCCGGCCAGCCCGGCAGCGAGCACTACACCGACCAGTTTCATTACTGGCT
>Ga0187854_10000373_pt1 | contig 60749 bp, 66 predicted proteins | sample June2016WEW_6_15_FD_132445 | JGI IMG/M metagenome (GOLD analysis project Ga0187854, IMG submission 132445) | Peatland microbial communities from SPRUCE experiment site at the Marcell Experimental Forest, Minnesota, USA - June2016WEW_6_150 | ecosystem: Environmental > Terrestrial > Soil >... | reverse complement strand
GGTCAGGATGCCAATTACGCCTTTCTTTACATTGATATTAGCCATAGTGCAAGGATCGCCTTAGTGTGGGATAGAGAACCAATGATTATGTAAGAAGAAAAGGAATTTAGAAAGGGTGTAGTGGGAAGAAAATCTGGGGCCGAGGCGGCGGCGAATCGTAAATGCTTAAGTCAGAGGGATATACGCAGCATTCCGGCGCTCCGCGGCAGCATGTCCGACACGCCACATCAGGCGCTACGGTTCGATGCGCGTCCCCAACACGCCCAGAAACTTCCCGAGCCACGCGGGATGCGCCGGCCACGCCGGTGCGCTGACAAGATTGCCGTCCACGATGGCATCAGTCATGGCCAACTCCGCGAACGTGCCCCCTGCACGCGTGACCTCGGGAGAAACCGCAGGGTAGCAACTGCATTTCTTCCCTTCCAGGACTCCGGCGGCAGCAAGAACCTGCGCACCGTGACAGATTGCGGCGATGGGTTTCTTCGCGGTAGCGAAATGGCGAACGATCTCCAGCACGCGGGGATTCAGGCGAATGTACTCCGGGGCCCGGCCTCCCGGAATCACCAGCGCGTCGTATTCCTCTGGTTTGATCTGCTCGAAGGTGGCATTGAGCGCGAAATTGTGCCCGCGCTTTTCGGAGTAAGTCTGGTCGCCTTCAAAATCGTGAATGGCGGTGCGGACCGCTTCGCCGGCTTTCTTGCCGGGACAAACGGCGTGGACCGCATGGCCGACCATCAACAGGGCCTGAAACGGCACCATCACCTCGTAGTCTTCGACGAAATCGCCAAGCAGCATCAGGATGTTCTTGCGGGACATTGCAACCCCCTTGCAAAACACAGAGCATAGCAAATTGGCAGCAAAAATGCCTGACCGCGCCGGCTCGCACTAAAATCATCTCAAGACGATACGTTTTCGCCGCCCGCCCATGACTCTGAGACGAGTTTGTCCCTCCGGCTCAACTGGGGCGGTGATGGCCAGCGTAACCCTTTGTCGATATTGAGCTTGAAAGATTGGCAATTTCAGCCCCCCAGACGACCAACTGGCACGAAGCGTGCCCACTTGTAGAGAACGGAGGGTGGCTCCGTGTACCCATTTACTGGTAGTCAGGTTCAACGCAGGATGCGTGTTTGCGATGTTCTCCTGCTGGCTGCTGCTCTAGTGCTGGCCATTGGCATTTCACTACGCGCACAGTCGGCCGAAGGAGATGCACCGCGGCATGTCAAATCGGCGGTGAAGCCCGAATATCCCTTACTTGCTAGGCAAATGAAGCTCAGTGGTGCCGTAAGAGTGGAAATAGTCATCGCGCCGGACGGTAAGGTCAAACACACGCGCGTTGTTGGGGGGCACCCGTTGCTGGCCAACGAAGCAGAAAAAGCGGCGCTGATGATGAGATTTGAGGCTGCGCCGAAAGAAACCACTCAGGTCATCGAGTTTCGCTTCGAACCCTGAAGCGAATTCCCCGGAAATCATTTACCAAGGCGCGCGAAACACATCCACTCTACACCCGCAACTTCCTGCGCGGCCCGCGCGTTACCGTGGTTGCGCCGGCGCCGGCAAATTGGATTCCTCGATGGTAAGCATGTCGGTGCGCGTTTTGTCCCATTCGCGCAGTGTCAGGCCACGCGTGGCAAAGAAACGCCGGATTTGCGCGGAATCCCAGCGCAGAACTTCCTCGAGCACCGGCACGAGGGCGCTCATGGTGTTGTCGCTGAGTACCGTGCGGCGCGCGACGCGGGTGATGAATTGCGCCTCGGAAACGGCGATGGTCAGGCCATCGTGCTGGTTGACGTGCATCATCACAGGCAGATCGGAACTTCCATCTCCCATGTAAATGACGCTGTCGGTGCTGATGCCCAGAGAGGCGCGAACCTCTTCGAGTGCGGTGATTTTCCCCCAGCCCGCGGTGGCGCGGATGATGGACTGGACCTCACCGGTCGCTTCGTTGAAGCGGAATCGCGTGCCGATAATGTGATCGGGCGGCACGATGCGTTCCAGCGCCGATTGGATGATCTCTTGTGGCGACGCGGAGATAACGTAAAACGAGAATTTGTAGCCGTCGGAGAGTTTTTCGAGCGAGCGCGCGAAAAGATCGACATCGTGCTTCAGACGGATGCGCTTGCCCGTTTCGATCAGATGTTCACGCCGCACGCGGCGGAAATCCGGATCATGCAGAATCAGATAAGACAGTTCGGCGCCCTGCTGCACCAGGTGGATATCGGACAAGCCTTTCACCTTGTCGTGAAACCCGTGAAAGCCGATGAGTTCGCTGAGTACGACGCCTGAGTCGTTGAAGCTAAGGGTCTGGTCAAAATCGCTGGCCAGAAGATATTGCTTCACCATGAAAAGTACTCCTACTTTCTGCCCGCCACTGCGGGCGCGAACCGGACTGGCGGCTCGGAAGCTTCCTCACAGTTACACGTTAACCGCAATCCTGGGATTGGCCCAAGAATAATTTTGATGGGTGCTATGCGAGGAAAACGTGAACGGATTGTTAGTCCTGGATGAGATGCGTGGAATGGGTAATCGGTTGTAAGGAAACGAGTTAGTCGCCGGAAAAACTCTAGAATCAGGGAGTTAGGGCAAAGTTAATGCGGAAATTTGAATCGAAGAAAAAGCGATGGAGCTTGACAATTGTCAGCGTTCTAGGCGGTGATGAATTTTCTGCGTTGGCTGCGAATTGACAATGACGCCCCGCGCGGGCGGCGGACCGTTAGCTTTTGGCATCATCGGCGGGGAATGCACGTTGTTGGACTCGCGCGCGGTATGTTACCAACGAGAGGAACCCGCGATGGAACACGTCCTGCGAAAACCTGTGGAGTCGCGCCATGCTTACGGGCAGCGGCGGAAAACGCTTGCGTTCGGCGTGGTCCTGGCGCTCTCGCTGGCGTTGGCGCTCGTCTTCGTTCTGCTTGGATGCGGCAGAGTGACCTCCACGAGCAGCGGCAGCGCGGCTCCGCCGCCCGCCGTAGCTGCGTTAAGCGCGGCGGGGTTTGAAGCGCCAGCACAGATTCGCGCCGATCAGGCTTTGATCAATGGCGTGCGGCTGCCCTGCCAAAAGTTTCTGCGAAACCCAACGAATTGATTACAAATCTTAATGGCTTAAGGAGGGGTCCGGCGTGGTGGCGACGTTGGCGTCGAGGAACCAGCGGTGCTGCGCGTCGCCGGGCGCATAACAATTGCCGTCGGGTGCATAGCTGGCGGCGCAACCCACGGTGAATTCCTTGCGGCGCGGAGACTGCGCATACTGCCAAATGGCAGCGGAGGAAAAACCACTTTGCGTGGGCGACGGCGGATTCGCCGGGAAAGCACATCCGGGAGCGGGCGGGCAGGCATCGTTGTAAACCCAATAGATGAGGCCGGGCGACGTGAGGTGTGCCTGGATGTCCTGCGCGGTGGTAATGTGCACTCCCTGGCCTTCGTCCACCGGAATCGTGGAGCAGTAGACGCCGGCGCGGTAGCCGGCTTTCGCTAGGGTGTTGCTCCATACCTGGAGATACTCGTGATACGGAGCCGGCAGGCGGCCGCCTTCCTCGATATCCAGAAAAATCACGGTGTCTTTGGCAAAGCCCTCCTCCTTGGCCAATTTCACCGCGGATTGCGCGTCCAGCGTTCCCTTCTGGCGCGCATCGGCGGATTTGTGCAAGGCGCGACTCTCGCGGCCATTAAATAGAACAACGAAACCAAATCCCTGCGATTGTAAGAGCGCGCGCTTGCCCTGCCAGGTGCTGCGCTTTTCTCCCGGCGGCGGGCTGAGCCAGTAACTCGTAAATGAAAATGTTTTGCGAAGCACGGGGAGCGCCTCATCCCCGGGATACTCATTGCTGTCGAAACCGAGATAGGCGCTTGGAGATGCAGTCCCAGACGTCTGGTTGTGAGCGGCCGGGTAGGAGAGTCCGAGGGCAGAAGCAACGAGTGTTGCAGCAAATAGAAAACCGGCGAGCGCGCGCATGTGCTGACTTTACAGCAATGAGACTCGGGCGTCAGAGAAAAATCACGCGTCCATGTACTGGGCTTCGCCTTTGCCAAACGACCAGTTTTCCTAAGACACTTCCACGAGATTGATGAGCACATCTTCCGGACGCACGCCCGGCGTAGCGGCCAGAAGCTCGACGATGCGCTTGTACAACTTGCGCTTTTGTCGCGGCTTGCGCCCGAAGCTCAAGGTGACCTGGACGAAAACCGCCTTAGCCGACCGTTTGAGGCCTAAGTATTGCGAATCGTAGAGGAAACCTTCGGGCGGGTGTTCGCTGATGACCTGGAAGCGGTCGTCGGGCGGAATGGCAAGGGCATCGATCAGCGCTTGATGCACGCCGTCGGCAAGGGCTTTGCGGTATTGCGGCGAAGTGCCCTCCAGAAGATCAATGCGCACAAGTGGCATAGAAAGTTATCCTGGGCTGTTCGATGCAGAGGTGTGCCGAATTGTGTCTCCCGGCAAGGCTTGCCTCTGGAGTCACGGTGCCGACTTGCGCGAAGTGCTGTTTTTCTGGTGAGATACGGGCATGAATCTGCCCCAAATCGTGCGCTGGGCGACAGCAATCCGCTGGCAATGGAAGGTATTCATCCCGATCATCGGGGTGCTGGCGCTGAGCCTGGTCGTCGTGACGGCGGTACTGCGCTCACTGGAAATTCAAAACGCACAGTGGATTCTGCTGGCGGCGCTGGCCTTTGCCATTTTGCTGTGTTTTGTGCTGCTCTCCGTCCTGCTCGTGCTCGTGGAACGTCCATTGGAAGAGCTGATGGATACGATTGAACGGGTGCGTCATGGCGACCTCTCAACGCGTGTGGAATTTGCCAAGCGCGACGACGACATCGGCCGCCTGGGCCGCCAGTTCAATGAAATGGTCGAGCAGTTGAGCGAGAGCCGCCGGAAACTCGAGGAATTTCACCAGCGTGAGATGGCGCGGGCGGAACACCTGGCAACACTCGGAGAGCTCGCCGCAGGCCTGGCGCATGAGATTCGCAACCCGCTCGCCGGAATTGCGGGCGTTGTGGACGTGATGAGCAAAGACTTGCCCGCCAGCAGCCCCAGCCGCGCGGTGATGGGAGACGTTCAGAAAGAGATCCGGCATATCCAGGACATTCTGAACGACCTGCTCTTCTACGCTCGGCCCCGGCCGCCTGCCTTCCGCCCCAGCGATCTGAACGCCACGATTGAGCAGGCGGTAATGCTGGCGCGCCAGCAGGTCCGCAACAAGCCGGTGCAGATACTGTTCACGGCGAATTCCTCTCTGCCTCTTGTGGACCATGATCCCGCGTTAATACAGCAGGTGGTGCTGAATCTCCTGCTGAACGGCATTCAGGCCATTTCCGGGACAGGCAAGGTCGAAGTGACCACCGCCCGCGAGCAGGATCAGGCCATTGTGGAAGTGGCCGACACGGGGAAAGGGATACCTGCCGACGCGCTCCCCAAGATCTTCAAGCCGTTTTTCACCACGCGCAACGAAGGCACGGGGTTGGGATTATCGCTGGCGAACGGTATTGTGCAGTCGCACGGGGGAAGGATCGAAGTGAGCAGTGTGCTGGGAAAGGGCTCGCGGTTCCGCATCGACTTGCCGATGGAGCGCCCAAAGAAGGACCGGCTGTAAGCTAGTCATGGTGATAAACTAACCCGATGCCCCAAAAACAAATCCTGATTGTTGACGACGAAAAGCTCGTCCGCTGGGCGCTGACGCAGAAGTGTACCGAATACGGCTACCAAAGCGTCGAGGCCGGGTCGGGAGAAGAGGCTTTGCGGAGTTTGCAGGGCGAAAGTGTGGACGCCGTCCTCCTGGACGTACACCTGCCAGACATGAGCGGCCTGGAAGTCCTGGATAAACTGAGGCAGGCAGGCGAGACGCGCAGCATCATTATGATGACGGCGGACCCGCAACTCGACGACGTGAAAGCGGCGCTGCGCATGGGAGCGTACGACTTTGTAAGCAAACCCATCAATTTTGAAGAGCTTGGGGTGACCCTGCAGAACGCGCTGGAAGCGGGCGCGCTGCGGACCGAGGTGGAATCGCTGCGCGGAGAGGTGCGGCGCCGCGCGGGCTATCACGAGGTCATTGGCGTATCGCGGAAGATCACGGAATTGATGAAGTTCGTGTACAAGGTCGCCGCAAGCGAAGCCAGTACCATTCTGATCCAGGGCGAGAGCGGCACGGGCAAGGACCTGGTGGCCAAGGCGATTCATTACCGCAGTTCCCGCTCGGAACGCCCCTTCGTGGCCATCAACTGTTCGGCAATCCCCGAAACGCTGATCGAGGCGGAACTCTTCGGCCATGAAAAGGGCGCCTTCACGGATGCCAAGGCCATGAAGAAGGGCCTATTCGAGGTTGCCGACGGCGGCACGCTGTTTCTGGACGAGATCGGAGAGCTTTCACCGCTCTTGCAGGCAAAGCTCCTGCGCGTGCTGGAAGACCAGATGGTCCGGCGAGTGGGCGGCGTCCGCGATATCCAGGTGGAAGTGCGCGTGATTGCCGCGTCCAATCGGGATCTCGAGAAAGAGGTTCGGGAGGGGCGCTTCCGCCAGGACCTCTACTACCGGCTGGCGATCATCGCCATTTATTTGCCGGCGCTGCGCGAACGGAAGGAAGACATCGTGCCGCTGGTGGAGTTTTTCCTGGCGCACTACAACAAGAAATTCCGCAAGACCGTGCAGGGCCTAAGCGAGGAGACGCGAAGGCTGATGCTGAATTATGACTGGCCGGGAAATGTCCGCGAGCTGAAGAACGCGCTGGAGCGCGCCATGATTCTCGAGGAGGGCAACCAATTGCGCCCGGATGACCTTCCGTTCACCGTATCCAGCGGCAAGGGCGGCGCAGCGCCGGGGGAAAACAAGCTGGGCGCTCCGATAGAGGCACAACTGGCTCCGGGGAAGCGGCGCTTGCCTGCGCTATCGATTCCCGAGGGCGGCACGTCGCTTGAAGATGTAGAGCATGCGCTCGTGGAACTGGCGCTGCAGCAGTCGCATGGCAACCAGATCAAGGCGGCGAAGCTCTTGAATATTAGCCGGGACGCTCTGCGCTACAAAATGAAGAAGTTTGGGCTGTCGCCGCATAGCGAGGAAGAAGAGCCCGCGGCTCCAGCGAATACCTGAGCGTCGGTCCCTTCCAGGTCCACGTTTCCAGATCACAGAGAAAGAGCAGAGAGGAGCGCCAAGCCCCTGCGGCCGAGCCTAATGGCCGAGCCCGGCCTCCGCTCCCGTGTGTGCTTCGACTGCGCCGCAGCCGAGGCCTGAGTCGGTGGGTGAGAAAACACGGGGTAGAGTGAAATGCCCCATGGAGGGGCAGGCCCCGCGTTCATCCTTCGGTCGCACCGACTCTAACAGCCGTATTTACAGCAAGATCCTAGAGGAGGCCGGAGGCGCCACAAAGGAACCCCGGATGCAAGAAAGGATAACGCGCAACAATTAGGCAATGGAGCGATTGTCGAATAGCTGCGCAGTGGGCGTTCCTTTCAGGGCGTTTGCGTTCATGGGGCAAGCCTGAAACGGAAACGCCGTAGAAAGGGGCGCCCACAAAATGACTTTGCAGCGGCCAGCACGACTATAACGAAGCGTCGAATAGTCGACCGCGAACGCCCGCATGACGGGCTCATCCATTAGCTGGCCGCTGCTCTTTTTTAGGGGCCAAGTTTTAGGGCTGGTGGCCAGTCTATTCCTGCTGTTCATTCCCCACAGATTTAGGTGATTCGGCGCACAAATCTGCGGCAGTTGGCTCAGTAACATTCCAGTAAACTTAAAAAGTGAAGCAACCTCTTTCTTTCCAGCAACTAAGAAGGGCGCGCTGTGGAACGGAACGTGCACACTTGTAGGTTTGAGATACCGCTGCCATCAGTCTGGGCCACAGGGGGGAAGTTGAGGAGGAAGTCATGCCGCAAGTAATGGAGCCCAAGGAGAAGGCCAAGACAGACCAGAACAAGAGGGTTTCCCTCACCAAGATTCTTGTCACCACCGATTTCTCGGAAGTCTCCGACCACGCGTTGGATTATGCCATAGCGATGGCCAAGCGCTATGATGCACGGATTTACCTTACCCACGTCATTACCCCGGATCCTTTCCAGTTCGCCGAGCCACAACTCGCACAGGCCACCTACGAAAAGGTGCGCCAGGCCGCCGAAGAAGGAATTACCGACATTTTGATCTCCGGGAAGCTGCGCGGCGTGCCTCACGAAGTGCTGATGGAAGAGGGCAACGTCTGGCCGACCCTGGAAAAGCTGATCGCCGAGCATGAAATCGACCTGGTGGTGGCCGGGACGCACGGCCGCGGCAAGGTCCAGAAGATCCTGATCGGCTCCGTCGCCGAGGAGATTTTCCGGCAGTCTGACAGTCCGGTTCTGACGGTGGGTCCCTTGGTGAAGGACACCCAGAAGAAAGAAGTGGAGCTGAAGAACATTTTGTTCGCGACCGACTTTGGGCCGGGTGCGGAGAAGGCTGCCGCTTATGCTTTCTCCCTCGCCCAAGAGCATGGCGCGCATCTGACGCTGCTGCATGTGATCGAAAGCGCCGCGGCCTACACGGAAGAGAGCGTGGTCCGGCAGCGGGAGATCAATGTGGTGCGCATGAAGCAGCTCATGCCGGCCGGCAGCGAAAACTGGTGCAAACCGGAGTTCCGCGTCACCTTTGGCGCCGCCGTGGAAGAGATTCTGCTGGCGACCAGGGAATCGAAGACGGATCTGATCGTTATGGGCGCCAAGCCTCGGAAGAGCTTGGCGGGCCATGTGCCTTTGACCATTGCCTATAACGTAGTGATTAAGGCGCCTTGCCCGGTATTAACGGTTCGCGGTTGAGTTTCCTCAAGGGGAGCGGAATCCCGTCACCGGGATCCGCATCCCGAGTAACAAGGCGGTGCTGCTTCCTCCCCCCAGCTGAACAGCACCGCCTTTTACTTTGTAACGTCGCCCTTATCTACCCCTGCTGGAGGCCTAGTCTTCACTTAGCCCTGTGCTTCGAAGGGTTCCGTCGTAAGCCGGCTGGAGTTAATGGGAGTTTGCGCCGCCGGGGCGTGGCCGGCCGCAGGCTCAAGTAGCGCGCGTAGTTAAAGAATTCAGCGTGAAAAGATGACCGCGACGGGGTCCTCGTAGACGCGTTTCCACTCTGTCTGCGTCCGAAGAAAGCCGGCTAGAGCCGAGTGCGGTTCCACAATGATCGTATGGATACCATCGCGATTCAGGGTAACCCGGGGATCCACGTTGACTTCGTAGACCTGGATGAAATTACCGAGGAACGCGTCCCCATAGAGATCGGTTCGGCCGTCGACATAGACGCGATAGCGTGGATAGAGCCGCCAGATCAGATACCCGCCAAACTCATAGGAATTGAACAACGGGCCAGGCAGCTTCTGCGCTTCCAGAAATGAAGTGGCGCGCACCGGGAAGCGCGTCTGTTCCAGGTCCAATTCCCTGCCAATGTGGTCGTTAGCAATTTTGGCGGCTACTATCGCAACCAGGAGCAACGTGGCGGCCTGCAAAGGTTTCTGCAGGCCAAATCTCCAGGAAGGCAGCTTCCAATTGGGCCAGTAGGCGTACTCCGCGGCCAGCGGAAATGCCACGAGCACAAAGAGTGGCAAGTTGCGCATGGCGTAGAGTGCCGTAAGCGAGAAGAAGATGAAGAGCACGATTTGGCTGGGCCTGGGCCGCTTGGGAGCCAGCGCGAGTACACCCACCGTTATAAACAGCAGCGCGGCAAAGGGTCGAAAAATTGCCAAGTGAAAGTCGGGAGACCGCCACTCCATGATGCCCGTTTGAATCCCCGAAGAGTTTAGGGTCGCGAAGGGGTATGACAGCATGGCAATGCCGTTTGGATTTAAGGGCACAACAACCAGGCATGCTACGCAGACGATCAGGAGTGCGACGACCCGCCTCTTCGTCACCGCCGGCGCTGCCTGGCCTGCGACCCAATCGCAGACGGCGCCCGCCGCAAACAGAAGAATGAGCGTGGGACCAAGAATATAGGCGCCGTGAAGGTTCACCCAGAGAATTGTCAGGAACGGCAAAAGAATGAGGGGCGGGTAGGAGCCCTTCTGGAGGAAACGGGTGAGCAGCGCGATAAAGCAGGACGCCAGCAGATAGGTAAAGATTTGTGGCCGGACGCAAAAGATCGGACTGGTAGCCCATACACCGAGAGCCAGCGCAAGAATCCTTGCAGGCAAGGGCCCACCGGAGCGTTCGTAGGCCACCAAGAAAGACACCGCGAGAACCAACGCGGTCAAGAGGAGCAGTCCCGCCGAGCCGATGGGGAAATAGCCTAGGTAAAAGACAACCGCGGAGAGCCATTCATGGGCGATCCAGGGCTTTCCCGCGACCGTTGAGGAAAAAGGGTCCGCGTGAGGAACGGCGTGGGCTTGCAGAATGTAACGTCCCGTGGCGAGGTGCCACCACGTGTCGACGGAAGGAATGGTGGGGACGCAAAAAGCAAATACGCCGAGGAACAGGATCGCGGTCATCCAGTGGCGGGAAAGTCCCGTGTTTTGGGGGCTAGTTTTTCCTGCGGCGGCGTGGGGTGCCTCCTGCGGGGAGATGTTTTGATCCATAGCTTCCGTGCCGCGCTCTTCCATAGTGTCCACGTAAACCAATCGGGGTATTCGAGCGAAAAGTCAGGAGCCCAAAGGAAGTGTAGTTTGGTTTGCAGGAGGAGGCTTGCACAAAACTCGCCGGAGTTTCAAAGTCAGCAAGGCGTGTTGCGAGCAGCGAGAGACACTAGAAGCCATTTCATAAATGGTCCCCGGGAGGGTACGGCTTCAGCCGTGCCGAAACGTAGGGGAAATTTAGGGGTTTTGACTCCTGAGGTAGGCAAGCGGGTTGCTGGAAGCACTGGTGCGGAGCACTTTCGAGCACCACAATTCTGCTACAGATAAGTTGCTGTCCGGAAAAGATGCCATTACTAAAGGGGAAACGATGGTGCCCGGGGTGGGAGTCGAACCCACATGAGGAAAAATCCCCGGAGGATTTTAAGTCCTCAGCGTCTGCCATTCCGCCACCCGGGCGCCGGCCATTCCAATCTAGCGAATACAGAGGGGTAGTGCAATACGAGCGGGAAGCCGTGAATTAGGGCTTGGCGGAGAAGACCAGCACCTGCATGGCGCCATTATCGCTGCTGGGCACGATGAGATTGCGAGTTTTGGAATCGTAGCCCATGGTCTTGGAACCGGGATGCGTGGCGATTTCCTGGACCAGGCTGTAGGCGTCCGGCGAATCCTGATGAAAGATGAAAACCTTGCCGTCGCCCGTGGAAACATAGGCGAGGCGCGTGGTGCTGTCGAATGCGCCGGCGTCAACGCGTTCGCCAATGGGCGCGGTGAATACAATTTTGCCGGTGTCAGCGTTCAACACGGCGAAGTGGTGGCTGCGGCAGCCTACGAATAGGCGGCGGTTCTCGTTGTCGAGCGCCAGGCTGGTGGGCGTGGCGCAGGGAGCGAGCGCCCAGCGGTCCTTCACCTTGAGCGCGTTCACATCAATGTGCAACGTTTCATTCTGCTCTTCGAGGTTGACGTAGAGATTGCCCTTGCCATCGGACACGGCGAATTCGGGGCCGCCGCCAAGCGGAATGGTGCCCACCACAGCGCCGTCGGCGGCATTGAGCACGGTGATGCTCTCGCTGTCGCCATTCATCACGTAGATGCGCTTGGTGAGCGGCTCGTAGATGATGGCGTCGGGCTTTTTGCCCACTTTAATTTCGGGCAGCGGCTTCAGCGTCTTCAAATCGAATGGCACAACGGCATCGGCGCGGCCGGCGGAAATGTAGCCGCGTCCAAATTCGGAGGCGAGGGCGATGCCATGGACACCCGGCGTTCCGGGGATCGTGCCGACAAGCGCAAATGAATCGGCATCCAGCACATCCACCTGTGTGGCGTGAGAAATGTACACGCGGCGCCCGGTTTCATCCACGGCAAGGTAGTCCCAGCCGCCCGTGCCGGGAACGCCGACTTTCTTTGCGAGTGTGTAGTTGACTGCAGCGCCCAGCGCCGTGACGGCCAGCAGACCAAGGAGACCACCAAACCGGGCGAATTTCGATCTCATGTTTCCTCCGGGAAGTATGCCCTATGGCACGAACGGCACTGTAGCAGGGTGTCTCCAAACGTGGCCTAAATGCTCCTCTGAATGACCTTCATGAAGATCGTTCGGGGAAAGGGCCGGGGACTTGGTCCGCACGCCAAATCCCCCGGCCCGTGCGAGTAGTCAAGGTACCCATCGATCCTCCGGCGAAACCTTACGGTGGCCCCACCGGGATTGATTAGCGAATCGCTATTCTCCATGGGTCGGCGACCAGCGCATGCCCAGCGCATACGTCGGCTTGTAGTATTCGCGCTGGATCAGGTACTGACTGCTGCCGTTGTAGAAGCCAAAGACCTCGTTGTTGGCGTTGAGAATATAGGCGACAAAAGTGAAGCCCTTCTGAAACCGCACGCTTCCCTGCATATCAATCTGCAGGTGGGCATACAGGTAGGTATCGCCATTAGGACCTTTCAATCCGCCGGGTGTTGGTCCGGGAATGCCATCGTTCGGGTTCGCTGGATCTACAGCCGAGCCATCAACATATTGATAGCCGAAGATATTGGCAGCATTGTAAGAGAGCCCAAGGCGGTACGAGAAACGGCCACGGTCATACGTCGGGCTGAAATTCCAGGTGTGCGGCGCTTGCCTGAGCAGATGAGGATGATCAAGACGATCAAACAGGCCTCCAACGCCAGAGTCCGTGTAGCTGTAATTCGCTGAAAGACCAAATCCATTGAGGAATCCCGGGAGCGAGCTAAAGCGTTGCAAGTAGGCGATTTCGAAGCCATACAGATGCGCGCTGCCGGCGTTCACAGGCTGGGTGAATACATAGCGGCCCGTGGTGTAAGTGGGCCCCGGATTATAGTTATTGATGGCATACATAGAATCCACGATCGGTTCGTAGAGACTCTTGTAGAACAGGCCGGCCTGAATCGCCCCGAACGGGTTCATGTAGTGCTCGAACAAGATATCATAGTTGTTGGCGCTTTCAGGTTTCAGGTTCTTGTTGCCGAGACTTATACTTCCCACTCCGCCCTGGGCGTTGGTCACCGAGAACGACTGGGCAACATCCGTAGGATTTGGACGGGAAAGCGCCCGGCTGTAGACCAATCGAAAATCCGTGCTGCTGGTCAAAGCGTATCGAAGGGAAGCGCTTGGCAGCACTTTTGTGTAATCGCCACCGGCTTTGTAAGTAAACGTATTGGCATTGCTGTCCCAACTCAGGGTATCCAGGTTCGTGCCTTCCACGCGAACACCCGCGATGAGGCGGAATTTCCTGAAATCGAGCGTGTTCATCACGTACCCGGCGGAAACCTGCTCGATATAGTTGTAAAAATTGGGAGCTCCCGCCGCGCCGGTCGTAAAAACGAACTGGCTCGCATGCGCGAGGACATAAGCCTGGGTCTTGTAGTAGTCCGCAAACGGTCCCTGCGGGTACGTTCCATCATAGTAGTTGGAGTTGTGAAACGTGCTGGGGAAATTGCTGAACGGGATAATCGCAGCCCCGGGAGCAAAGTCGTTTTTGTCCGATCCATCACCTCCCACAAGTGGTATGGCGTAATCGTCCGAGTAGCTGTGATCGTATTTGTGGGCGTTGCGGAACTTTCCCCCAATCTCGATCGTCGCCAGGTGCGAACCGATGTGGTAGCGCTTGCCCATTGCCGCCGCGCCCTGCAAGTTTGTCTGAGCAGTCTTACCGCGGCTGATGTTCAGGTCGTTCAGGTCGAAAAGGGAGGTGTTGTAGGCCTCCGTGAAACACGCGGGCGACCATCGCGGGCGAAGGGAGTTCCCCGTGGCGACAGGATCGTACGTGCACGGGCTTGTATAAGTTGAAGCATACGGTACGCCAAAGGAACCGCCGCCATAACCGTTATCATTCTCGCTCGCAAACGAACCGGAAACGTCCCAAGAAAACCACGTACTGGCGAGTACATGCTTCCCGCCCAACACCAGGTTTTCGATGATATAACGAGGCCGGCGAATGGAGTTATTGAACGACGGTGCGCCGCCGCTGCCGTTCAGGAGATTAGCGCCACTGTTGTCGTTTATGGTGTAAACCCAACGGTCACCAAAATTGTGGAAGTCGGAGAACAGACCGCGCAGGTATATGTTGGATCCTTGGCCCAGTTGGTAATCGGTGCTTCCCGCCAGTCCATACCGCGTCCGGTAATACTTGTATTCTCGAATGTCCATCGAGTCGAAATAACGCTGGACTGAATTGTCCGGCAGGATCAGTTGGTCCGGCACAGGTTCGACGTCGTCGATGCCGCGGCCTTCATAGTCATAGGAAACACCGAAAAGCGCACCGAGTTTCTTGCTGGACCCGAAGCGCTCACCTACTGTGGCTGTTGTCTGGTAGTTGTTGCGCCCGCCGAGAATGGGCGAGATACCTCCAAGTCCGAAGAGGGCCACCGTGGGGCGTTCTGTGGCCGTTTTTGTGACCATGTTTACGGAGCCGCCGATTCCGTCGGCATCCTGATTGGCTTGCAGGGTCTTGTTGATTTCGACGGACTCCACGATGTCCGAGGGAATCGCATCAAATTTGATCTGCCGTACCCCAGACTCGGGAGAAGGAACGTTTACGCCATCGATAGTGGCGTTGGTCAACCGCGGTTCGGTCCCGCGCACCTGTACGTACTTGCCCTCGCCTTCGTCGCGCTCCAGCGTGACGCTGGGCAGCCGGCCCACGGCGTCAGCGATGTTGGCATTGGGCAGGCTTGTGATTACCTCATTCGAGAGTACCTGCAGAATATTGTCGGCGGTCCTCTGCCGGTTCACCTCTTCCACCTCGCCAGAGGGGCGTTCGGCAGTCACAAAAACCTGGTCCCGCTGGGAATTCACCTCCATCTTCACGTCAACCGTGATGGCTTGCCCCGCCGTTACGTTGATGACCTTTGTAAAGAGAGAGAACCCCACATAAGTGACGGTGACGGTGTACGTCCCCGGAGCAAGATTGTTGACGTAGTAGGCGCCTTGCTGATTGGATACGACGGTGATGCCGGTGGGCTGCAATTCCACTTCCGCGCCCTGCAGGACACTGCCGGACGAGTCCGTAACGTGGCCGGTCAGGGAACCTTTGTCAGTTTGCGCGTCCGCTCCTGGCGCGAAGAAGACGATCGCAAGCGAAAGAAATATCGGGAACAGGCGGCTAAATCTCTTCATTTCCATCTCTCCTCATGAAAGCAATCTCTTTGGACCTTCCAAATAAGCAGTTGGCCAATCGCCCGGGCGGGCTAGAAATGAGACTTTCGGAGGTCGCGGCACGCGTGGTTAAGCAAGCTGGGGAGGCTGAAGAAGTGCGCGCATTGCTCCGATATGGTTTGCGAAGCGACACCTGACTTGGCTTCCCTTCCTCTTGGACCTGGCTCAGGAGCGAGTGAGTCAGCCAAAGAAACCCCGGACGCTGCTTCTGGACTACATTCCCTCACGGGCCTGATTAGGCTGCGATGAACGGACTATTGGGATAGGTTTAAAATGGGGTGAATGAGCTTTCGTGTGAACGTTCGTTCATACTGCTGAATCCGTGGTCATCTTCTGCGTCGCCTGCACGCCAGCCACGTAAACTAGCCAAGCCTTTTTTGCTGTACAATTTGGGTGCTTTATCTGCGGGTGCTGCATCTAACCCCTGAACCCACATTGCGGTCATCCCCTGATCCGCAAGGGAGACACTGTGAGCCAGCAAAACATCGATCAACTGTGCATCAATACGATCCGGACTCTCTCCATTGATGCCGTGCAACAGGCCAACTCCGGCCATCCCGGCGCGCCCATGGGCCTGGCCCCGGTCGTCTATTCGCTGTGGCAGAGTTTTTTGAGGTATGACCCCACGGACCCGCTGTGGCCCAACCGCGACCGCTTCGTGCTCTCCGCGGGACACGCTTCCATGCTTCTCTACTCCACCCTGCACCTTGCCGGTGTCCGCGCGGTGAACGCCAAAGGCGAAGTCCAGAAAGAGCTTTCCGTATCGCTGGACGAGATCAAGCGCTTTCGCCAACTGGGCAGCAGGACACCCGGCCACCCGGAATCGCACCTCACCACAGGCGTGGAGACAACCACCGGGCCGCTGGGGCAAGGCGTGGGCAACAGCGTGGGCATGGCCATTGCCGGAAAATGGCTGGCGGCAAATTTTAACCGGCCGGGATTTGAGCTGTTCAATTTCCGCGTGTACGCCGTGTGCGGCGACGGCGACATCATGGAGGGCGTGGCCGGCGAAGCGGCTTCGCTTGCGGGCCACCTCAAGCTATCGAATCTTTGCTGGATTTACGATCACAATCGCGTGACGCTGGATGGCCCGGCAAGCTGGTCGTTCAGCGAAGACGTGATGACACGGTTCGTCGGGTATGGCTGGAACGTCACGCGCGTGGCCGATGCGAACGATTTGTTGGAGCTGGCGCGGGGCTACGAAACATTTTTGAAGACCAGCGATCGCCCGACGCTGCTGGTGGTGGATTCGCACATCGGCTACGGCTCGCCGCACAAGCAGGATTCCTATGAAGCGCACGGCGAACCGCTGGGCGAAGCGGAAATCAAGCTGGTAAAGCAGAATTACGGCTGGCCGGAAGACGCGAAGTTCCTTGTGCCCGACGGAGTGTACAAACATTTCCAGGAGCATCTCGGCGCGCGCGGTGCAAATGCACACGAGAAGTGGGCGAAGCTCTTTGCCGACTACTCAAAACAATTCCCTGACCTGGCCGCGCACCTAAATAAGATGCAGCGCCGCGAGCTGCCCGCCGGTTGGGATAAGAATTTGCCAGTGTTTCCCGCGGACGCCAAAGGCATGGCCACGCGCGAAAGCTCTGGCAAAGTGCTCAACGTCCTGGCTCAGAACATTCCCTGGCTGGTGGGCGGCTCCGCTGATCTAGCGAAATCGAACAAGACCAACCTGCTCTTTGAGGGCGCGGGCGAGTTTTTCCCGGACGAGTTCGCGGGGCGCAACGTCCACTTCGGCGTGCGCGAGCACGGCATGGGCGCGGCGGTCAACGGCATGACGCTCAGCGGCCTGCGCGCGTTTGCGGCGACCTTTTTCAACTTCAGCGACTACATGCGCGCCAGCATGCGCCTGGCCGCGCTGATGGAAATTCCGGCGCTCTTTATCTTCACGCACGATTCCATCGGCGTGGGGGAAGACGGGCCCACGCACCAGCCCGTCGAGCAACTGGCTTCCTTGCGCGCCATGCCGAACATGCTGGTGCTGCGCCCGGGCGACGCGAACGAGGTGACCGAGGCGTACAAGGCCGCCCTCCAGCATACGCATGGGTCATCAACACTCGTGTTCAGCCGCCAGGCCATGCCGACGTTGGATCGCACAAAATATGCATCTGCTTCCGGCGTGGCGAAAGGCGGCTATGTCCTTGCGGATGCCGAAGGCGGCAAGCCGGAAGTCATCCTGATTGGCACCGGCACGGAATTGCAGTGGTGCGTGGGCGCGTACGAAAAATTGCAGGCTGAGGGCATCAAGGCTCGCGTGGTGAGCCTGCCATCGTGGGAGCTGTTCGAGAAGCAGGATGCCGCGTACAAAGAAAGCGTGCTGCCGTCGAGCGTGACCGCGCGCGTTTCCGTGGAAATGGCCTCGGTGTTTGGCTGGGAGCGGTACACCGGACCCAAGGGCAAGATCATCGGCATGCGCAGCTTTGGGGCATCCGCACCGCTGAGGGACCTGCTGAAGCACTTTGGATTCGACGTTGATACGGTCGTGGCGGCGGCGAAACAACTCCTGGACAGGTGAGGCGGCCATGAAAATCGTCGTCGGATCAGACCACGCGGGCTTTCAACTGAAAAACGAGATGGCCAGCCTTTTGAAGTCGCTCGGCCACGACGTACTCGACGTGGGCGCGTATGATGAACGACCGTCCGATTACCCGGACTTTGCCGAAGCGGTGGGCCGCGCCGTGCTCGATGGACGCGCCGAACGCGGCGTGTTGATCTGCGGCAGCGGCGTGGGCGCCAGTGTCGCGGCCAATAAACTCGTGGGCATCCGCGCGGGAATGTGCCACGACACCTATTCGGCGCATCAAGGTGTAGAGCACGACAGTATCAATGTCCTGGTGCTGGGTTCGCGCGTAGTCGGCGTCAAGCTGGCGGAAGACCTGGTGAAAGCCTTTCTGGGCGCGCAATTCACACAAGAGGAGCGCCACGTGCGGCGCCTCGCGAAGGTTAAAGCGTTGGAAGAAAAGATGTTAAAAATCTGAAATCCAGCGCGTGCCGCGCCCGCTGCCCGTCGTACAATTTAAGCTCAAGGCCCTCGAATAAAGGAGAAGCGTAATGACTACCTCAGCAACGATTCCTAATGTCGGAGGCAAGTCCGGTACTAACCCCCTGAAGGGTTTGTTGGACTATGGGCAATCGCCCTGGATGGATTACATCCGCCGCGACCTGCTCACCAGCGGCGAGCTGAAGAAGATGATTGAGAATGATGGGCTGCGGGGTATGACCTCCAACCCCGCAATTTTTGAAAAGTCCATCACCGGCAGCACGCTTTACTCCGACATCCTCAATGCGCCGGACACCAAATCTCTTGACGCCAAGGGCCTCTACGAAAGAATCGCCATTCGCGATGTACAGGACGCCTGCGACATTTTCAAGCCGGTGTACCAGCAGTCCAAGCGCCGCGACGGCTACGTCAGCCTGGAAGTTTCTCCGTACCTTGCGAATGACACCAAGGGCACGCTGGAAGAGGCGCGGCGGCTGTGGAAAGCGGTGGGCCGCGAAAACCTGATGATTAAGGTGCCCGCCACGCCCGAAGGCATTCCCGCCGTCCGCCAGCTCCTGGAAGAGGGGCTGAACATTAATATCACTCTGCTGTTCGCGCAATCGGCTTACGAAAAAGTTGCGGAAGCGTTTATCGCCGCTCTCGAAGCGCGCGCCAGCAAGGGGCTGGACGTCAGCCACAGCGCCAGCGTAGCGAGCTTCTTCGTGAGCCGCATTGATACACTCGTGGACTCCAAAGTGGACGATCTGGAAAAAACGGCTAGCGGCGCGGCGAAGGCTCTGCTGGAAAGCGTGCGCGGAAAGATCGCCATCGCCAACGCCAAGCTTACCTATCGGAAGTACGAGGAACTTTTTGGCGGACCGCGCTGGAAGGCGTTGTCGGGCAAAGGCGCGCAGACGCAGCGGCTGCTTTGGGCCAGCACGAGCACCAAGAACCCGAAATATTGCGACGTCATCTACGTGGAAGAACTCATTGGCGCGGATACCGTGAACACCATACCGCCAGCCACCTTCGATGCCTTTCGCGATCACGGCAAATTGCGTAAAAGCCTGACCGAGGATGTCCCCGGCGCCGCAAAAACCATGGAGAACCTGGGTAAGGCCGGCATTTCCATGAAGGAAGTTACGGACAAACTGCTTGTCGACGGCGTGATGCTTTTCGCGGATGCGTTCAAGCAACTGCTGGACGCGACAGGAAAGAGCGCCGGGGTGCGCACGTGAGCCTGAACAAAATTACATACAAATTGCCGCCAGCCTTGTCAGCCGCAATTGATGCTTCTTTTGCGGACTGGAAAAACAACAACAAGGTCGCGCGGCTCTGGAAGAAGGACGCTTCCCTCTGGAGCGGCACGGACGAGAGCAATTGGCTCGGTTGGCTTGACATCACGCAAGAACAAATCGCGAATCTCGCCATCTTCCGGAAGCTGGCGCAGGAAGTGAGGAAGGCCAAGTTCCGGCATGTGTTGCTGCTAGGCATGGGCGGCTCCAGCCTGTGCCCCGAAGTGCTGCGGCTAACCTTTGGAAAAATCCCCGGCTTCCCGGAATTGCAGGTGCTGGATTCCACCGACCCCGGCCAGATCAAAGCGCTGGAGAGAAAGCTGGATCTGCGCAAGACGCTATGCATTGTGTCCAGCAAATCCGGCAGCACGCTCGAGCCCAACATTTTCAAGCAATACTTTTTTGAACGAATTAACGCCAAGGTCGGCCCCGAAAAAGTGGGCAGCCACTTCATCGCTGTCACCGATCCCGGCTCCAAGATGCAGCAGGTTGCTGAAGCTGATCATTTCCGCCACATTTTCGCGGGCGTTCCCAGCATCGGCGGGCGCTACTCCGCACTCTCGAATTTCGGCATTGTGCCCGGCGCCAGCATGGGCCTGGACCTCGCCAAATTCCTGAAATCCACGCAAGAAATGGTGAAAGCATGTGGGCCGGGAAGCGCTGCGGATGTAAACCCCGGCGCGGTTCTCGGAATGATCCTGGGCGTGGCGGCGAATCACGGCCGCGACAAACTCACCATTCTGACTTCCCCGGGAATTCTCGATCTTGGCGCCTGGCTGGAACAATTGATCGCCGAATCTACCGGAAAAATCGGCAAGGGCATTATTCCCGTGGACCGCGAAAAGCTCGCCAAACCCGCGGCCTACGGCAACGACCGCGTCTTTGCCTATCTGCGCCTCAGCAACGAAACGAACAAGGCACAAGATGCGGCGGTGAACGCACTCGAGAGGGCCGGCCATCCCGTCGTGCGCATTGTTTTGGCGAACAAATACGACCTGGGCCAGGAATTCTTTCGTTGGGAAATCGCCACGGCCGTGGCGGGCTCCGTTCTGGGCATCAACCCGTTCAATCAGCCCGACGTGGAAGCCAGCAAAATCGAAACGCGTAAGCTGACCACGGAGTACGAAGCCAACGGCAAACTGCCTGCGGAAGCGCCATTTTTTGAAGCGGGCAGCATCAAACTGTTTGCGGACGAAAAGAATACCGCCGCGCTGAAAAATGGCGGGAAGCTCGCGGACGTCTTGCGGGCGCATTTGTCGCGCGTCGGGCCGGGCGACTATTTTGCCGTGCTCGGCTACATCACCATGAACTCGCAGAATGAGCGCGCGCTGCAGGGTATTCGTCAACAGGTGCGTGACGCCAAGAAAGTGGCCACCTGCCTCGGCTTTGGCCCGCGTTTCCTGCACTCCACGGGACAAGCCTACAAGGGCGGCCCCAACAGCGGCGTGTTCCTGCAAATTACCTGCGACGATGCCGTGGATCTCCCGGTGCCCGGACAGAAGTACACGTTTGGCGTGGTCAAGGCGGCGCAAGCCCGCGGCGATTTCGCGGTGCTGGCGGAACGCGGCCGGCGCGCATTGCGAGTACACCTCGGCAAGAATGTGAAGGGTGATCTCGCCAAACTCGCCAAGGCGGTGCAGCAAGCGCTATCCTGAATCACCGGCCCTTCAGACAAAACTTCGCGGAGGATTCCTCACGATGCAACTCGGAATGATCGGACTGGGAAGAATGGGTGCGAACATGGTGCGCCGCCTGCAAAAGGGCGGGCACCAGTGCGTCGTCTACGATCGCAGCGCCGATTCCGTAAAACAACTTTCCGGCGAGGGCGCCACGGGTGCCGCTTCCCTCAACGAGTTTGTGGCCAAGTTGCAGAGGCCGCGCGCCATCTGGCTGATGGTGCCGGCCGCGGTTGTGGATGCCACGATTGCCGACCTGCTTCCCAAACTGAGCAAGGACGACATCCTGATTGATGGCGGGAACTCCTATTACATTGACGACATTCGCCGCGACAAGGAACTTTCCGTCAAGGGCATTCACTATGTGGATGTGGGCACCAGCGGCGGCGTCTGGGGCCTGGAGCGCGGCTACTGCCAGATGATTGGCGGCGAAACCCAAGTGGTGAAGTATCTCGATCCCATTTTCAAGACGCTGGCGCCCGGCCGCGGAAATATTGAGCGCACTCCCGGCCGCGAAAAAGCATCGGGCACTGCGGAAGAGGGCTATCTCCACTGCGGTCCCTCGGGCGCGGGTCACTTCGTGAAAATGGTGCACAACGGCATCGAGTATGGGCTGATGGCCGCCTACGCGGAAGGCCTGAACATTCTGAAACATGCCAGCGCCGGAAAATCCCATCGCGAAGCGGATGCGGAAACCACGCCGCTGCGCCATCCCGAACATTACCAGTACGATTTCAATCTGGCGGACATCACCGAGGTGTGGCGGCGCGGCAGTGTTGTGGCCTCCTGGCTGCTCGACCTAACGGCCATTTCCCTGCTCGATCAGCCCACGCTGGAGCGCTTCTCCGGCCGGGTCTCCGATTCCGGCGAGGGCCGCTGGACGGTGCTTGCGGCGATCGAATCGACGGCGCCGGCGCCGGTGCTGACGGCATCGTTGTACCAGCGTTTTGCTTCGCGCGGCGAAGACGATTTCGCGGCAAAGGTACTCTCCGCCATGAGGTTCCAGTTCGGCGGACACGTCGAAAAGAAATCCGGGCACTGAGCGGCGCCGCCGAAGGCCGCGGGCCTGCAGACAGGATGACCATCGATGAGCACGAATCAAGTGGACACCACCACCGAGGCCGCGCCATGCGTCATGGTCATCTTCGGCGCTACCGGAGACCTGACCAAGCGCAAACTCATTCCCGCGCTGATCAACCTCGCGCAGGAGAATCTGCTTTCCAAGCAATTCGCGATCGTGGGATTCGCGATGAACGACTACACCACGGAATCTTTCCGCAAGGTTCTTGGTGAGGAAATTCCGAAATTCGCGCCGGAGGCCATCGACTTGAAAATGTGGGAATGGCTCGCCGAGCGCATCTACTACATCAAGGGCGAGTTTCAGGATGCGGGGGCGTTCCAAAGGCTGAAGCAGCAGATTGTGGACGCGGAAAAGCAGCACAATATCGCCGGGAACCGCTTCTTTTACCTCGCTGTCGCGCCGAGATTCTTTTCGCCCGTCGTTCAACAACTCGGCGCTGCGGGCTTGACGCAAGAGGAAAACGGCAACTGGGCGCGGGTTATCGTCGAAAAGCCCTTTGGCCATGACCTGGACTCCGCGCGCCAGTTGAACGCGGAGCTCAAGAAGGTTCTCAGCGAGAAGCAGATCTACCGCATCGATCATTATCTCGGCAAGGAGACCGTGCAAAACGTCATGGTCTTCCGTTTTTCCAACAACATCATCGAGCCCCTGTGGAACCGCAATTACGTGGACCACGTGCAGATCACCGCCGCCGAAACCGTCGGCGTGGAGCATCGCGGCGCCTTTTACGAAACGGCAGGCGCGTTGCGCGACATGGTGCCCAATCACCTGTTCCAACTCCTGACCATGACCGCGATGGAGCCGCCCATTTCCTTTGAGGCGGACGAAGTGCGCAACAAGCAAGCGGAAGTCCTGCACGCCGTCCAGCCGCTCAGCCCCGAGGATGTACTGACCTGCATGGTGCGCGGCCAATATGCCGACGGCAACGCGGAAGGGCAAAAAGTGATTGCCTACCGCAACGAGCCGGACGTGGCGCACGATTCGAATACGGAAACATTCGTCGCCCTGAAGCTGCTGATTGACAACTGGCGTTGGGCCGGTGTGCCCTTCTATCTGCGCACGGGGAAGCGCCTGGCGATGCGCGCTACGGAAATCGTGATCCAGTTCCGGCGCACGCCGTTCGTGTTGTTCCGCAATACCGCCGTGCGCAATCTGGAAACCAACCGTCTGGTCATTCACATTCAGCCGGACGAAGGCATCTCGCTCAGCTTCGGCGCGAAGGTGCCGGGTTCCGTGATGCGGCTCGGTCTGGTCAATATGGATTTCGACTACGCCACTTACTTTGGCGCGGAGCACGGCACGGGCTACGAGCGCCTGCTCCGCGATTGCATGGCGGGAGACGCCACGCTGTTTCAGCGCTCGGACATGGTCGAGGCCGGCTGGAATGTGATCCAGCCCATCATCGATGTGTGGCGCGCGCTTCCGGCCCGCGGCTTTCCAAACTACGCCGCTGGGTCCTGGGGGCCGGTTGAGGCGGAAGAACTTCTCGAACGCGATGGCCGCTCGTGGCACCGCATTGGCGAAGAAGATGTTGACCTGCACGGCCCGCGCGCATCGCACGACAAGGACAAAGTAGGTACGCCCTGATGACCGGCCCCGCCGAAAGCGAAGTGCGGATTCTGCCGGATGCTGCGGCGATCACGCGCCGCGCCGCGGAGCTTTTCGTCCAAGCGGCTAAGGAAGCGGTCGCTGAATCCGATTCCTTCACGGTTGCGCTTTCGGGCGGCTCCACGCCAAAGAGTCTGTACTCCCTGCTTGCGGATGACCCCACCCTGCGCGCGCAATTCCCCTGGGAAAAGACTCATTTCTTTTTCGGCGACGAACGCCACGTGCCGCCCGATCATGCCGACAGCAACTTCCGCATGGCCAACGAAGCCCTCTTTTCCAAGGCGCTGGTGAAGCCCTCGCGCATCACCCGCATCAAGGGCGAGTATGCGGACGCCGAAAAAGCAGCACTGGAATATGAGCAGGCTCTTCGCGCATACTTTATAATAGAGAAAGGCGAGCTTCCTCGCTTCGATCTGGTCCTGCTCGGCATGGGTGATGAAGGCCACACCTTTTCGCTCTTCCCGGGTACGAAAGCTCTACACGCTCCGGCCGATCGCATTGTGGTTCGCAACTGGGTAGGAAAACTCTATACGGAGCGCATCACGCTCACCGCTCCCGCCGTCAACCAGGCGAACCGGGTCATTTTTCTGGTCACTCGCGCAGCCAAGGCTCTGGCCTTGAAAGCGGTTTTGGAAGGACCCTACGAGCCGGAGCAGCTCCCGGCGCAATTGATTCAGCCGGCGCACGGCAAGCTGCTTTGGCTGGTGGACCAGGCCGCAGGAGCACTGCTCGCAACCGGAATTCGCGACTAAATTGAGGAGAGAATCATGGCAACAGCAACTACAAGTGCAATCGAACAACTCTTGGGCGCAAGGGCGGAATCCCTCCTGGGCTTCAAGTCCCCCAAGATTTCCAAGGAAAGGCTGCATCTTCCCGGCCCCGATTTCATCGACCGGGTCTATGCGGCGTCCGATCGCAATGTCCGCGTGTTGAACAATCTTCACCGCATGTTCTTCAACGGGCGGCTTAGCGGCACCGGCTATCTATCCATCCTTCCGGTGGATCAGGGCATCGAGCACTCCGGCGGCGCGAGTTTCGCCAAGAACCCGGACTACTTCGATGGCGAGAATATCGTCAAGCTGGCGATCGAGGGCGGCTGCAATGCCGTTGCTTCCACCTTCGGCGTGCTGGGCTCCGTGGCGCGGAAGTACGCCCACAAAATCCCCTTCATCGCAAAGATCAACCACAACGAACTTCTGACCTACCCCAACCGCTTTGACCAGGTGCTCTTCGGCACCGTCGAGGAGGCTTACGACATGGGCGCGGCCGCGGTTGGCGCCACGATCTATTTCGGCTCCGACCAGAGCACCCGCCAGATCGTCGAGATCAGCCAGGCCTTCGCCAAGGCTCACGAATTGGGCATGGCCACCGTGCTGTGGTGCTATCTCCGCAACAGCGCCTTCAAGAAGGACAAGGACTATCACGTTTCCGCCGACCTCACCGGACAAGCCAATCACCTCGGCGTCACCATCCAAGCCGACATCATCAAGCAGAAGCTCCCGGAAAATAACGGCGGCTATCAGGCGCTGAACAACGGCGGTTCCAGCTATGGCAAGTTCGACAAGCGCATTTATTCCGATTTGACCAGCGATCATCCGATCGATCTGACGCGCTACCAGGTGGCCAACTGCTACATGGGCCGCGCCGGCTTGATCAACAGCGGTGGCGCTTCCGGTGCCAACGATTTTGAGGAAGCCGTGGCCACGGCAGTGATCAACAAGCGCGCCGGCGGCACCGGCTTAATCAGCGGACGCAAGGCGTTCCAGCGCCCGATGGCGGAGGGCGTGAAGCTCCTAAACTCGATTCAGGACGTGTATCTCAGCAAAGAAGTCACGATCCCGTAATCGACGGCTATTCTGTTTTGAAATAGGGGCGCGGAGTCTTCGCGCCCCTATTTTTCTTGCGAGCGGATCATCGTCAGCAGCATCTTGAAGCGCGTCAGCGCTTTCAACGCGTGCGGTTGGTTGGCAGGCATGAGTACGGCGCTGCCCGCTTTCGTTACCGAGGGCTTCCCGGAAACCGTGATCTCCGCTTCGCCCTCCAAAACGTGCGCCAGAGCATCAAACGGCGCGGTATGTTCGCTCAAGCCCTGCCCTTCGTCGAAGGCGAACAGCGTGATCGTTGCCGCCGGACGATTGATCAGCGTCCGGCTAACCACTGCCCCATCCTGATAATTGACCATCCCCGCGAGTGAGACCGCTTCCGCAGCGGGCAGTTCCCGTTTCGCTTGAGACTGTTCGGAGCTCATCATGCACCGCCTTTCAAACCACATCGGGCTCGTTGGTTCTGAGCTCGCCCTCCAGCGTACCACCGCAATGTTGGGTAAGGTCCATGGTTATGTCCATTTCAAGATTGGGCTGTACCGGGACGAAATGCAGCAGCCGATGACGATCTAAGTGGGTGAGTACAGAAAAGATGAGTTGGGCCGCTGATGGCGGCGAGTTCTTCCGCGGCCTGCCAGGACTCTTACGGCTTGGGAATTGCCTGCGGCGTTCCGCACAACTGTTCGGTCGCCGTGTGCACGTCCGCATCCAACTGGGCGCCGCGCCAACCTTGCGTCGAGCACACCTGTCTCGCATCCAGTCCCAGCGCGCCGCGCAGGTCCGCTCCTTCCAGGTTTGCGCCATCCAGGCGCGCCTGGCGCAGGATCGCACCTGGGAACGTAGCCCCCCGCAGATCCGTCTTCGAGAGGTCCGCTTCCAGCAGTATGGTTCCCTTGAACTGCGCCCCGGTCATGTTCGCGCCCGCCAGTTTCGCCGCCGATAAGTCCGTCTGTTCCAGCGTGGCCAGCGAAAATACCGCCAGCTCCGCTTTTGCGTCGCGCAGATCCGCATGCGACAAATCCGCTCGCAGCAGGTTCGCCTGCCGCAGATTCACCGCGTACAACGTCGCCCGCGCAAGATTTGCCGTTGTCAGCACCGCTCCTGCCAAGTTTGCGTAAGACATATCCGCATTCTGGAAATCCGCTCCCGCAAAGTTCGCTCCTTGCGCGTCCGCCGACACCAGGTTCGTCTTGCTCGCCTGCAGCTTGTCCATATTGGCCGACCGCAGCACTCCCTCCCGCAGGTTCACGCCGCGAAAATCCGCTTCCGAAAGGCTTGCGCCTTCCAGATTCGCCCGCCACATCCGCGCATTTGCAAACTCGGCCCGATAGCCCCGCGCGAACCGCAAGTTGATCTCGTTGAGTCGCGGCCCCGGCGCATCGCTCGTTCCCGCTTCGCCATTCCCTGTCTTCACTGGTATCCCTTCGACGCTCTCCTCGGTAATATCCGCGTACGGACGGAAGCCCACCGATCGAAACGCCGTGGCCGCCCATCGCCGTGGATCACCCTGGCTCACTTCGGGCCGTATATTCGGGTCTGCCGGCAAGCCACGGATCACACCCAACGAGAGCAGGAAGAGCACCAGCCCCGCCGCCAACGGCCCCCGCAATGCCGAGAGTACATCCCTGAGGAAATGTGGCGTGCTTTCATCGCTCCAGTCGCCCGGCCGCAGCACCCGCGCCACAATCCGCGGCGTTCCGCAAGCCGCCGCGCTCGCCAGCGCAATCAGGAACACGTGCAACAGCGTCCCGCGATAGTCCTGCAGCACCAGATAACGCAGCCACAGGAAAAACAGGACGGCCGGCACGGCCCAGTACACCAACAGCCGGGCCATCGCGCTTTCCACCTGCGCCATCGGCGACCGCGGATCGCGTGACCACCGCAAGTGCGGCCGGATCGGCGCCACCAGATACCAACGCCCATCCTTCTCCGGCGTCTGCCCGTCCGGAAACACCGCGGGCAGCGCTGCTATGCTCCCCCACAAACGCAACAGCAGGAACTGCAGCCGCAAAAACAATACCGTCAGCAGCAGCGGCGCCCCCAGATAGAATCCCTGCAACGGCAAAATATTCGGAATCCGCGAAGTCGGCGTCGCGGAAAGGTCCAGCAGCAGCCGCACATCCGTCGTCAGCCCCACCAGTACGCACGTAGCCAGACACAGTCCGATCACCAGCAGGTAAAACCCGCGCGCCGACTGCGTCGCTTGGGCAATCGTTTTGCCGCCGTCGTGCGCGGAAACGGCCTCCGGCAGCGTCGCGTCGAACAGGTTCGTTCCCCCCAACCGCCCGGACCACAACCCCTGCGCGCCATAGAGATTCGCGCCCATCAGGTTCGCGCCCGAAAATTCCGCTCCCAGCAGGTTCGCTTCGCGAAGGTCCGCTTCCACCAGATTCGCCCCGCGCAAATTCGCCATGGAAAGATCCGCGCCGCGCAAATTCACTTTCTGGAGTTGCGCTCCTTGTAAATTCACGCCCGTCAGATCAGCTCCCGCCAGGTCCGCTCCCGCAAAATCGCCTCGTGCGCCTGCGTTACCCCCGCTCTCCACCCATTGGCGATGCTGGTCCAGCACCTCCGCAAATACCAGCAGATCCGATCCCGCCGTCCGGGATTCGGCCGGCGTTTCTTCAGGGCTTTCCTTAAAGATCTCCGTTTCTTCAGGAATGACTTCGCCGGGATCACTCGCGGTCTCTACCGTGTTTGCCGCAGGCGGTTCGAGCGGCACTGCGACAATCGCTGGCTCCCGGACCTCAATCACCATCTCAGTCTGTTGCGTTTCTGGTGGCTGCCCTTCCAGCAATTCCTTTTCCGTCAACTCCGCTCCCAGGAGCGCGAGGATTTTCGCTTCGATCACCGGATCGGGCCTGATCGTTCCAAACTCCGCCAGTTCTTTCGGCGTCGCCAGGCGCTCCGCCACGCGCTCGGTGGAATGATAGTTGGGCTCTTCTTTGTGTTGATTCGCCGGCGTTTCCGGCATGGCACACTTTCCTGTCGCCTTGTCACCAAAAGGCCTGTGAAATTTCCCGGGGGGCGGGGCTCAATCCATCATCGCCTATGAGCCCGCGGAAATCGCCTGACCCAAAGTACAGGCGACACCTGAAGAGCACTCTGCTTTGCACTGCGGCTTTACGAACTGGCAACAGTCTCCCGCTTTCCCCCTGGCCCCTCTTTCGCCTAGCGTACAGTGGTTGCAATGCTAAACGAAGGAGGTTGTCGCCCAACCCTGCGGAGCTTCGTTGAAAAGGACTTAATCTCATCAGAGGAGAAAACTATGACAAAGAGATCATTAGTAGCCAGCGCCGTGGTTGCCGTGCTGCTTGGCGGCGGTGCGGTCCTGGCGCAAATGCCGAAAGACAACGTCAGTGGGAAACGCCATCCGAATCTGGCCGCTGCACAGCGTCTCTCCACTCAGGCCTATGAAAAAATCGTCGAAGCGCAAAAGGCCAACGAGTGGGACATGCAAGGCCACGCGCAGAAGGCCAAGGAACTGCTCGAGCAGGTAAATCACGAACTGAAGGAAGCCGCGGAAGCTGCCAACAAGAACGCCAGGTAAAGCCCTTGCCGGATCCGGAATTGCCCCATGCTCTCCATCCCCCGGAGAGTGGGGCCTTCTAATTGTGCTCCTTGCCGAGCGGCACCCGGCGCAGCGCGGGCCCCGCGAACACAAGGAGCCGGTAATGATGAATCGCGCAGGCGATCGTATGAAGAGACGCTGACTTAAGCTCTGGGCTTTTCCGATGGGATCTGCGAGAGGATGTGAAGCAGGGGGCGCGCTATCTGGGGTTCAGCTTTTGACTTTCGACTTCGGCATGACTCTGACCGCTTCCAAACAAACGACTGCCGGGGCGCTCCGCTGAGGGGCCGAGGCACCCCGGCTATTCCTGCCCGCCTCCGCAGTGAGCGAGCAAGGAACTTGTACGGAATCTCTACTCGCGCAACTCCGCCAACTACATTTCTTCGGTGCCGCGCAGAAACTCGTACCGCTCGATCGCCGCGACCACCCCAATCGCACCTTCATCGCGGGGTTCCGTCCTTTGCACGCGGCCCAGGCAACGCACGCGCACCGGTCCGGCCAGAGTAATTTCATTGGGCAATGTCAGCAGAATCTCGACGGGCGAGCCTTCTTTGACATCCTTGGATAGGAAGAAATAAACCCCGCGGGAGCTGACGTCACGGGATTCCGTTATTGTTTCGCCAACTGCCGCGCCTGTGGTCCATCTCACGGTAAGCGGCAGCCGCATGGAAAACCTCTGTGTGGTGCGGCGCTCGGACCCAGTCAAGGAAACCTCCATGTCTGAAGGAACGAGTGTAGCCGGGGTGGGGCCAGGGAACAATAGAACTCGGGATTCAAAATCGTTCCCGGGCAGAAAGGTACCAATGTACTAGAACGGGTAAACCCCCGTCCTAATTTCTGAAAATCCGCTAATTTCGTAGTTTTAAGCAGGCCGCCGTAACTCACTCATTATGCTTGGCTTCCCCGGCCTTTCCCGGCCTACCTACATCCGCACGCGCCAATCCCCGGGCGCAGCCCTTCGCAACGCGCTTCTTGTCAGTGTTTTTGTTTTTTCCTAGGAATGGTCAATCAAGCGGTGGTGAATCGCGTACAGCGCGAGTTCCAGCCGGTCAGACACGCCCAGCTTGTCAAAAATATTGTGCAGGTGATTCTTCACCGTCTGCTCGGAGATAAATAGCTTCTCCCCGATTTCCTTGTTCCGGAACCCCTGCGCCACCAGTTGCACGATTTCCTTTTCGCGGTCGGAGAGCAGCGGCTTCTCTCGCCTTGGCCCGGACTCGGAAGACTTCGCGAAGGCCTTCATGACCTCCGCGGTCATGCGGTTGTCCAGCCAGATTTCGCCTGCGTGTACGCGGTGAATGCTCTTGACCAGCAGGTCCGTAGCGGACTGTTTCAACACCACGCCGCGCGCCCCCAGGCGCATCGCCCGTACGACGTCGCGGTCGTCCTCCGCCGCGGTCAGCACGATCACGCGCGTGGGCATCTGGTCGAAATTCACTTCTTCCAGCACCGCCAGCCCGTCTTTGTCCGGCATCCGCAAGTCCAGCAGCAGGATATCCGGCTTGAGCTTGGCCAGGAGCTTGATGCACTCGGCGCCGTTCTGCGCTTCGCCGACAATGGTGATCTCGTCGTCGCCGTCAAGCAGCTTGCGGAGGCCGTCGCGGAAGATCGCGTGATCGTCCGCCATTAGTATGCGAATCTGCTGTTTCGTCTTTGCCATATCAGCCGAGTGGTACCTCGATCGTCAGACGCGCACCATGACCTGGGTTCGACTCCACGGTCAAAACTCCGCCGACCGTGCGCGTTCTTTCCTTGATGGAAATTGGACCCAGTCGCAGCCGGTCTAGCTCATCCCCGGTGAATCGCCCTGCAAAGCTGAATCCTTCGCCGTTGTCGTCCACCACCAGAGCGAGCCGGCTATCGTCCTGCGACAGTTTTACCACGACATGGGAAGCCTTGGCATGCTTTTTTATGTTGTTGAGTGCTTCACGGTAAATCTGGAAAAGCTCCCGGCAAACCCGGTCCGGAGCATGCAATTCCACGGAATCAATCAGTAAATCCAGCGCCAATCCCGACTCGTTCCGGAACCTCTCCGCGAACCCCCTCATCAGGTCCACCATGTCCGCCGACTGCACCCGCAGCGGCCGTAGGTCCGTCACCATATGCCGCAATTCCCCGCCCTCGTTCTTTACCGTCTGCTGCAGCGACGCCAACCCCGGCCCCACCTGGTCCGGCTGCGTGGTCGCCTTACGTCGCAGCACGTCAATCTGAATCTCAATGCTCAGCAGTGTCTGCAAAATCCCGTCGTGCAAGTCGCGCGAAATCCGCGAGCGTTCCGCCTCAATCGCCCGCGCCCGCAAATGCCGCAATAGAAATACGCTTTCGATGGACGAGCTCACGTGCCGCGCGATGCGCTCAAACCACTCCAGATCCGCTTTCACAAACCCCGCGCGTCCCGGCCGGCGATTCACCAGGAATAGCCGCCCCGCGGGGTGTTCATCCTGATCGAATGCCACGCTCAGAAAATTTTTGATACCGAATTCCTGCAGCGTGGGACCCGGCACCCGCGGCACGATTTTCAGCGCCTGGCCGTTCCGCCGGTCCCAGCCAAATCCCGCGCCGCGCCCTTCCAGCGAATTCCAACAAAGCGACGCTTCCATATCATCCAGCAGAAATCCGTCCGCGCGCATCAGCGGAAGATTTTCCGGGGACAACCGCTCGCTTTCGCCCGATTTAAGTTGCCACAGGAAAATGCGCTCCAGATCAACGTCGCGGTATGCCAGCAGCGCCTCTTCGGTCTGGAATTCCCCGCACAGCTCTTCCAGCAGCAATCGCAGCGATTCGGAGAGTCCCAGGTCCACGTGCATGGTGTTCGCCAGCCGCGTCAGGAACGATTGTTGCCAGGCAAACCGGCGGTTGCGGTCCCCCAGAAACGCCATGCCTGTGGCTCCCAGAAACGATGCCGCAAAAAACGAAGTCGAGTACAGCAGGTCTGTCGTTGGCGCTCCCGGTGCGCCCCGGTGCATGGAAAGCGCCAGCCCCAACAGCAACAACCCGAAACACAGGAAGCACGAAAATCGCAGGTTCCACCGGTACGCCGCCACGAACGCGATGAAAAACAGCAGGAACCACGCCGGCAGGAGTTCCGGCGAAATGTACAGGAACACTCCTGCCACCAGGATGTCGCACAGCAGCGGCAGCCGCCAGTTGTACCGCCGCAACGCCCGCTCCAGCGGCAGTATCACCATTGCCGCAACGAAATACGCCACCAGAAATGAGAGCGGCCGCCCGACTTCCCGCGCCGCCCGCAACTCCATCAGGCACAGCACCGCCAGCATCGCGACCACTGGCCGCGCGTAGGTGAGCTGCAAATCGAAATGGATACGATCCGACGATTGCGGGTTCATGCGCGGGGACACGCTTCCCTTGCCCCAGTCTATCAACTCCTCCCCCCCATTTTTCCTCGCACCCGCCCCGCGTTTCCTCCTCGTTAAGAGCAAATCCGACAATCGCGCCCAACTTCGGATGGGGGGATATCAGCGATCAGATATCAGCGATCAGGAAGCAAGAGGTTTGCAGGATGGGTAGTGGGCTACCTTGAAGCAGTGGGACAGCGTTATAGTTTTCTAGTATGCCAAACGTGAAGCATCCCCAAGCCAGAGAGTTCTATGTCTATGAGTTTCGGGCAGGACGGGTTCCGTTCTACGTTGGCATTGGCCGGGCAAATCGTGACAGAGACCGCATTCGCTATGTGCAACGCCAGATGGAGCGCAAGAAATCAGGTGAGAGCAGCAAGTGGGTCTTGCACACTCGCGTTCTGGCCGAGCTTATTGGTCGGGGAGACCAAGTTGAGTCCCGCAGGACAAGGAAGGGGTTACGTCGTAAGGAGGCTTTGGCCCTGGAGAAAAAGAGAATCCTTCGACTGGTCCACTCTGGCCACGTGCTGGCGAATGTCCACTACAATCTGTCCCACCCTAGTGCTGCGCAGGTAGTTCAATTTATAGTCCGAAATCAAAAGTAGCTCACTCCCGTCGAGTGGGATCGTGTCGAGATGGAAGCCAGCGGTGCTGGACCGCATTTAGCTACAACTGCAACTGTCCTCCCTCTTGCTTTCTGATCGCTGATATCTGGTCACTGATATCTGATCGTTGATATCTGATCGCAGATAACTCTCCCCCAAATGCAAAACGGCTGACAGCAGTCGCTGCCAGCCGTTCGTATATCTCCTAGATGACCTGATTCGATTTACCTGTGGCCGCCTCCGTGGCCTCCACCACCATGAAAGCCGCCACTGCTGCGGGAACCACCACCACCGTGGGAACCACCACTGCCGTGGGAACCACCACTGCCGTGGGAACCACCACTGCCGTGGGAACCACCACTGCCGTGGGAACCACCACTGCCGTGGAATGCGCTCGCACCGTTACCGCGGGAGCCGCCACCGCCGTGGATTGCGCCCGCACTGTTGCCGCGGAAGCCGCCACCGCCATAGCCGCGCCCCGCACCGCCCCTATTGGCGTACCCTGGGCGATTTCCGTACCCCGGCCTGCCACCGTAGCCGGGCCTATAGCCATACCCGGGCCGGCCATAATAGCCGCCTCCGCGTCCGTAATAGCCGCGCCCGTAGCCGTGAAACCACGGCCCAGCGCCGATAAACACTCCACCTACAAAGTAGTCCGGCCCGTAGTAGCCATATGGCGCGCAGTCATATGGGTAATATCCGTAGTATCCATACGGACAAACGGGCGCGGGGCCATACGCACCATACACCGGGCCAACTCCAATACCCACCCTGACTTGCGCCTGCGCGTAGCCCGCGCTCATCAGCAAAATGCCCAGTAAAACTAAGTATTTTAGATATCTCATCACTTTCCCCGATCCCCAGCACCCTTTCCTGGACATTCCATCCAACGCGAAAGGGCTCCGGTGTCTCATATTCCTCCAAACCGCCTTGCATCCTATTCAACCCGAAAACCGTCCCCGAGTTGCGTTCCCCCACCCGCGCGCTTCCTGTGCGCTAATTCCTTGCCGTTGCTTTCCGCTCTCTGGTCGCTTGCGGTGACCTTCCGGTCGCTGGTCGCTGCTTTCCCGCCTTTGCCTTCTGGTCGCTGATCACTGGTCGCTGGTCGCTTGCCTTTGTTTCCCGATCACTGATCTCTGATCGCTGATATCCTTATTGCCTTACCTCCCCATCAAGTCGCGGCACGTTTTCCCGCGCTCTGGGGTCGTGTTAAACTACATCCGAGTGGTGGGAGTAGCTCAGTTGGTAGAGCGTCGGTCTGTGGCACCGAATGTCGTGGGTTCAAATCCCATCTCCCACCCCACTTCCTAACAAGTGGCTAAATTTTAAGGGGTTGGGCAATCCAGCCGAAATTTTCTACATCGGGAAATTCCTCAAAACTCAGTATTAGGGAAAAGAGGAAAATCCGATGGCTAAATTCACCTTATACAAACACATCAAGATTAACGGCGCATGGCGCTACTTCCGTGCCGCCGTTGGCAGCAACAACAAACTCAAGCCCCATCTGGTCCTTATTGACGGAGCCGAGCAAACGCACGAGGGCGGCTCCTATTGCGTCCGCAACGGCGGCAAGTGGATTGACGTGGGAAACGACCCTGCCGAGGCGCTGCGCCGCCGCTCCAAGCTGATGGAAGCAGGCTGCGAGCCCGTTCCGGCCACCCCGATTGCTGGCAAGACTCCGCTCAAGGATGCCGCCGAGAAATATTTCGCTAACTGTGAAGCTCGGGGCTTGGACGCTGATACGCTCCGAACGTACCATTCAGGAATTGACCCGTTCGTGACGCAATGCAAGAAAGCATTTGTCGAGGACGTGACGAAGCAGGACATGATCGACTTCATGGGCTGGCTGCGGAAGCAGCCGGTGCCCATGCGCCTGCATGGCAATCCCGAGCGCACCCTCGCCAACAGGATCGGGTATGTCGCCATCTTCTTGAAGGAATTCGGCGTCGAGAAACTGCTCAAAAAGAACGAACGCCCCAAGTACCACGAGAAGAAAATCGTCGCCCACCCAGACGACGAACTGGATGTGCTGTATGGCTCTGCCGACGCCGAAGAGACTTTCTTGCTCGACTTCTTCATAGGGTCTATGGCACGTGATTGCGAAGCTTACGGTTCGAGATATTCCGACCTGACTGGCACCACGCTCACGCTCTATGGCAAGCAGCATAAGACCAGATGCGTGCCGATCAGTCCCCGCCTCGCCGAGGCAATCAACGCCCGCAGGCAGCACAGCAAGTCCGAACTGCTTTTCCCCAACGGCAACGGGAAGCCCAATCAGCATTTGCTCCGTGACCTGCAATCCCTCGCCGAGAGGGCCGGGGCGAAGTTCCATACCGAGCTTCATAAGCTCCGCAAGACTGGAGCCTCTCGCCGCTACTTGGCTGGCGTCCCGTTGCCGACGCTCATGCTGGAACTGGGGCACAATTCGCTGGCGACCACGCAGCGGTATCTCGCTGACGTGCGACGAGAGGATGAGACAAAGAAAGCCGTGGCGGATGCGGACTTCATTCCCAAACCGCAGGTCGTCAAGACGGGCACTGCGGGCGACGATTGATTCGAGCATCCTCTTCGTCTATTGACAGCTAACTTTGTTGCCTCTGCCTACGTGGGTCTACGGGATTGGGTGCTTTGACCACCTGAAGATTTTTGCCTCTGTGTTCTTCTTTTGCCAATAATTCGTTTCTGCGCTCTTCTGCGTCCGCCACATACTCCAATGCGGGTGAAATCGGATTGACCTTTCCGTCTTTAGAAATTTCCGCTACGCACCAGAGGGTCATTTTTCCTGCACTTTGACGACGGCGTATCCCTTGTCGAGGCGAATGGCAGCAACTTGCTCTTCCGGCCCGGTGCCGCCTTGAGTGAACTTCATAATCTTGACATACTCACCGTCTTGCTGCATCGAGTCGCCTTCGTACTCCCCACAGACACGATTGTGCCCCGCCGCTTTCAATTGAAACTTTGCCGGCTCTGCACAAGAATCTGTAAAAGTGCTCAATTGGCGCGGGTTTTTGAAAACCGGCGGCTTTGGAGTTTAGAGGATGGGTTTCGACCCTGGGCCATGGGCATGGCGACTTGATCGAAGGCTGTGGTGACCGATCGAGACCCTCTTGAGCCGTTCCTCTATCTTGAGAGGTTACGGTAAAAGCCCTGGCAGGCAGATGTGAGGCTCTGATTGGATGGGGGATGTTCACGGATGCGAGTTCTATCCTGAGGATCTGCAGACTTCCTCGATCCGTTCGGACAAACAAGCTCGCGGTTTAGGGAGGGTGCTTTGTACCGAGCGAGCTCACCGTGAGCCAACCTTTTAGGGAATTGGGCAACAGAAAGAAATCGCAGCAAATTTGGGTATAAAAAGTATCAGAAAAGGCTTGAAAACATTGCCGATAACGCAGGTGGACAATGTACAGTGGCATGGGTGGCCCCACCAACCAGCCGGACAAAAACCCAACAAAAACGCACGTCTTTACAGATTCTTGCTCAGAGCCGACAAAAGTTTAGATTCACGCCCGCCTAAATGGGCGACGGACGGCAGTAACATTCACACCGCCGATTTTGGCAACCTGCGTTTCTGGGCGTGGGTTGATGATGTGAAGCAAGCCACCTAAATAAAGACGAAAGTCAAGAGAAGACCATTGGGGCAGGTTCAGCAGGCTTTGGCGACGGCATCCAGAATTTTTTGAAGGTACGGATCAACCTCGCCATCCGCACGCGGCGAGAGTGCCAAATCCTCACGCAGGATGAATCCGATCTGCGTCAGCCTGTTTCCGTTTGTTGTGTGGATTCCGTCCGATGCGTACGCGGGAAGGCGGAAGTTTTTTGCCGTCCGCAACTCGTCAACGATTGCAGCGATCCGGCGTGGCGAGAGTGCGATGATCGCATGATCCACCCGGCGGCTTTTGGGAATTTTGCAAAGCTGCATCACGCATTCCGTTGTGTAAAGACGCCAAGGTTCGTGATGGTTGCGACCAAAACTTTCCATCTGTTTCGTCCAGAATCGCCAGCATCTTTCCGTTTCGTACATCGCGTCTGGACTGTTGCAATCCTCGCAGCAAATTCTGCGAAGCACGGACCACATTGAACCAGCACGGGATTTAGAACACGACACATCGTATTCCGCGTCCAAAGCGTATGCCGTCAAAAGTGCATTCCACTCTTCACCGCGACGGATCGATTTTTGAAGCGAAGACAAGAGGTCCCAGATAGAAGCGTCCATAAAATCCCCTGGCTGTCTAATACTGCAACTTCGGCATTTCGTTGTGCTCCCGCCCGTCCAGGAGTCGGCTCAGCTTTCGTCCCCGTCCTGCGACATGCGAAAACCAAAACGGAATGTTTTTCTGTGCGCAAACATCGCGCACTTCGCGCGCCCAGTCTGGATTCCCGGGCCGCGGGTCCACTACTCCGCATCCCGTTTCGCCGGACGCAACGCACCACCCGATGCCGTCAAGCTGATTCTCAAGCTCGGGCATCAGGCTTTCCAGCATCCCCAAGCTATCCGCATAGCGGAGCACGCAAGGAATCTTGCGCAGGTCGTCAAGCCTGTAAAAATACCGCTTGAGTTCAACGGACGCTCCGAACCACACATTTGGATAACCTTGTCCCCAATCGCCGGGCAGATGATCCGCGATGCGGTGGGTGCGTTTTGTTTGGATTTGGTAAATTACTTTCGGCGTGTTTTTGATGATTTGCCAAGCTTCGTTCCGCCACTCATCCGCTTCAGGAAGGAAGAAATCACTATAGCCGCAAACGAAGCAACTCAAGTTTTTTCCCGCCGCTTCTGCTTGTTTTTGCAGCCGATAAGGCTTTCGCCAGGTGCTTGTCGCCCGGCGGATATTCGTTGGGTCGTGGATCGCCTGCTGGCCGAAGTTCTTGAAGCGCTCGCCTTGCGTGAGGAACATCAGGCAATTCTTGCAGGCGGCGCTGCATTTTTTGCAGCCCAGCCACGGATTCCAATTTGCATCGTGAGGTTCGTTGCTCATGCCCGGAACACGACTTCCCGAACCCTTCCGTCCTTGACGGTCAGCGTCACGGCGCATTGGTCGTTCGCTTCGAACACCGAGCCATCGCCCATTACATAAATCACGTTGACAACATCGGACTGCAAATCGCCGAACGCGGTTTGGTCGCCATTCCTAGCGGCGACGGCCATTTTTTCTGCGTTGGTCATAGCTTCTCCTTGGCGGGCTTCCGTCCGCGCGGCCGCAGGACGCCGCATCTCTCTTAATACTGTGATTCAAGGAATTTCGGCGGCGGGCTTCAATGAAAATTTAAGGCACTCGTGATCTGTTGGAAATATGGATCGATGATGTCCGCTTTCGGTTTCAACGCGGCGTTTTCCGTAAAAATAAATTCGGCCTCGGTTTTCTTCGGCCCGGAACAGTGGATTCCGTCATACACATACGGCGGCAGCACAAGCGGACGGGGATTTTCACGCCACTCGGAAATGATCTCCTGCATCCTTTCTTTGTTGATGGCAATCACCGCGTGATCCGTGATCCGGGACTTCGGACTTCGGCACAAATAAAGAACCGCCGTGACCGTGAAAAGGCGGTGCGGTTCGGATCTGGCACGCATGAGGCTTTCAACCTGCTTCTGCCAGAACCGCCACTGGACTTCCACAAACTCCCCGGCGTCTGGATTCGCCAAGCTAATGTCCTCCGCGGCGATGCGGCGTAAAATCGACCACATTGCACCTCCCCTTGAACGTGTCCAAGGCTTCGCGTATTCCGCGTCAAGCTGGAACGCGGCGTCCAGTGCGTTGGATTCTAGTCCTCGCCTGCAAGATTTTTGCAGCAAAGAAAACAAGGTGTAAACAGAGCAGTCCATAAAATCCTCCTGCGGATTAATACTGCTTTTTCTAGTGGGATGAATTATTCCGCCGCTGGCTTCCTGCCGCGCGGTCGCTGGACGCCGTACTTCACAGCAATCTGCGCGACCCTAGTGGTGGACAGCCCGTACGTCACCGCGATGGTTCGGTAATTTTTGCCGGGGTGATTTAGGATCTCGTCCACGACTTGCATTTCAAATTGCGTTTGAAGCGCCCTGACTTGGTCCCTGGTAATCATTGGATTACCTCCAGCGGATTTTCAGCCATCCACACGCCGCCGTTTGGTGGCGGCGGGAACTCGTGATAAATCTGCCCGAGCGCATCGATACCCTGACCGCTGCGCGTCGCGGTGACCTGCTTGAAGTAAAACGGAATCCCTTGGCGTCGCGCCGCGAGCATCAGACGGTAGGCCCATGAAAGGTCCATCGTGCGCCTGCCGTGCTGCTGCGGCCCGTGCCACTGGTCTTCCGGCGTCCAGCGGTACTCGGGATTGTCCCCGGACTCGCCGCCGACGATAAGCCAGCCGATGCCGTCAAGGTTTATTTTCCTGCGGATGTCTTCGAGCAACGGCTCGCAGGAAAGGAAGCGCACGGCTTCCTGGTGCATGGGGATTTTCCGCAGGTGGTCGATGCGCGCGAGCGTTGCGTTGCAGCCGACACTGGTGCCGAGCCAAACATTTTTGTAGCCTTCGCCCCAGTCTTGGGGAAGATGGTCCGCGATTCTTTCAGGTCTCTTCGTCAGGATCAAGTAGACGAGGTTAGGCGTGTCGTGGATGATCTTCCACGCCTCATCGCGCCAGCCGCGCGAATCGATGCGCCTGTCGAAGAAGTCGCCGTGGCTGCAAGTGAAGACGCGCGCGTAGGTGTTGGCTGGCAAATCGCGCTGCAAGGCGCGCGGATTTTCCTTGGTGGTTTTGGTCTGGTACGGGCCGTCCGCGGCGAAGGCGTCAAGGTGGTGCTTGCGAAGGTCGCGATAGATGAAGCAAAACTTGCATTCGTGACCGCACTTCTGGCAGCCCCACCAAGGGTTGTAGCTGTAATGCGTCCACGAAATCTTTGATCTGGCCATTTCGATTCTCCTGGACAAACGAAAGGGGGAAATTGAGGACTTCAATTCCCCCCGTTTCTTTAATACTCTAGGCTGCTGTTGCTTTTGAATTGTTGTCAGGCGTGATCACGCCGTAGTTGTCATCAAACGCACGCAACTGACGGTGCAATTCCTGAAGGTAGAGTCTGAGGCTTTCAGGCTGAATGAGGTTGCCGTATTGCTTGCTGAGGCTGACAATCTTCTCAAGGACTTCACGCTGCTGTAAAGCAAGCGTGCAGACTTCACTCAAGTCATCATCTGCTTTCTTTGCTGCGTCAGTCGCAGTCCGCAACTGATGCTTGAGTGCAGTTTCACGCCTCTTGCATTCAAGGTGCTTGTCGCTAGGCTTCTCGTCTTCAAGAAGTGCAGGCGTCGGCGTCTCTGGAAGCGGCGGTGCCACTGTGGTCGTGATCGCAGGTGTCTCTGCTGTCTTTGGCTTTTCTTTTGGCGGTTTTGGCGGTTCTGGCGGCGCTGGGGGATTCACGACATTTAACACGAATTGTGCTTTGTGGAACTCACGCAGCTTACGGCAAACGTAGTCGTAGTTTTTGCCTAACTCTTTTTCCGACCAATCCGTACCACGATGGTACTCGCCGTGTTTGCCAACCAACGGCGGATGCGACGGATGGTGGTGCTGGAAAAACTTCGTAACGGTCTCTATGTCGGTGCGGAATTTCTTGTCATTGACAATGCGGTCGGAAAAGAATTTGTCCACTGCCGTTGCCGCTTCGTCTGCGGCTTTGCAGAGTTGGTTGAACTTTTCCAAAGCTTCGACGACGGCTTTCGCCGCCGTGCTGGCTGTCTTGGCATCTTCTGCTGGTTGCCGCTTGGCGGCGTCCGCCTTTTCGGCTTCGGTGAGGTGCATTGTTTTGCAACCCTCACCGCTGGTCTTTTTCTTGGTCTTTGCTAGGCTGGATTTTTTCTCTGGTGCTGGCGTGCCATAGCTTTCGCCGCACAAGTCGCAGTTGAAGCGACCTTCAACGCCTGCGACAGGTGTTGAGGCTTCGTGCGTGCAAGGATTACCCAAATTACTCTGCCTTTGACGCCCTGGAAGCTGGCGTCGCGAGACCCCTATGAAGTCTCTTCAACTAAATACCGCCTACGGAACCATCCCCGGCAATTCGCGGCAAAAATATTTTCCTTTTGTTTTCAATGGTTTAGCGGCACGATCCGGAGACTTTCGCTTTTTCTACACGCATAGATCTGATCCCTAAACCGACTTAAGTCGGTTTGTCCCCTGGGGTGCGCCCCGCGGGGCGCTCCTTTTTCGCCGGCGCGAAACTTTGGCGGAAATTCCCCGGGCTGAGTATTAGGTGAAAGCTGCGATGATCGGCCGCAGAATTTGGGGGCAAGATGACACGAAACGAATTTTACGAAGCGATGCGTGACGGCGGTCGCTTGGTTTATGCGGGCGATCCGCACCACAGCAAGCACGAAATCCTAGTGCATCCCAGCACAGCAAAAGCCGAGTTTGTGCCGCGAGAGATTCGCCGCACGAAAAATTTCATCCTGTTTACGTCTGGGTATTACATCCGCTACGGCAACGGCACCGACGATGTGTATCTCAACCTTGAAGAAAACGGCACGTGCAAGGTGTCGCCGGTGCCGGGACGATGATGAGTAACAAACATTACTGCAAGGTGCGTGTTTACACCAACCGGCTGTGCGACCTGCCGGCGGTCGGAAAATCCACGCCGCCGGAGCCATACGCCAGTGTCCACGGTTGGCGGAGTTTGTGGATGTGCCGGGTGCATTTCGAATGGGCCGAACAGAGATTTTCCAAAACCAAGTATTAGTACCTCGACGGAGGACTTATGACCAAAGAAGAAAAACTGTTGCACAGCGTCCTAGACAAAATTGAACGCGGACGCTGGCGGTGTTAGTGGGGACAACTAGATTACAGGCGTGGTGCGACCGTCAAGCTTACGCGCGACGTATGCAACGCGATCACGGTTTGATTTGCAACGAGTTGAACTGGTGCACAGCCAGGGACGTTGAACGTATTGAGAAAGATTTGGACAAAGTGAAGCTATGACGCACTACTGCGAGTGGGACGATCATTTCTGCAGCAGCAGCGATTGCGAAGTTGTGGGTGAACTTTGCGGCAAGGTCGCGCACTTCAAGGTCGGCAACACTTGGTTTTGCGCGGATCACTATGACGAGATAGTTTCCGTCAACGGCGGATCTGATCTTGAACCGCTGGATTCACTGGAGGATTTATGACCTACGATCAACTCAAATTGGCGTACCGCCTGTGCGGCGATCCGTCGCTGACCGTGATGCAGATCATGGCCGCGACAGCCTTGGCGGAAAGCGAGGTGCCCGCCATCGACGAGATGCGCGCGAGTGGCTTGCTTAAAGAGGATGTCCTAGAGGAGATGGAGACTCTATGAACGACGACGGAACAAAAGAATTGGATTTCAACACGCCAATCTGTGCAGTATGGGGATGCGGCGATCTAGCAGTCGAACAGCGCGACCAGCCAGGCACGGAATACAAGGTTTGGTATTGCGCGAAGTGCCTGGCCGAGCACGACGCCGCCGATCCAAGCTACCGGCTCTGCTGCTGGGGATGGCCGGATGCGCCAGCGCCGCTGTGCCGCGAGCGCGCGGTCGAGACGATTTTTGTTTTCAGCAACGGGTACAGTTGCTCGGGGCCGCTGAACGAAGAAAGCCAGAAGGCCTGGGACGCCCGCGGCACGTACAGGATTCCGCTGTGCCCCGAGCATTTCAAGGAATGGGAAGAGTACGAGGACGAGGTATGAGCGAACATTATTGCGAAGTACGGTTGCGAAATTCCAAGCGGCCGGGTGAAGACTGCGAAAAGCCCGCGGCATACATCCTGCCGCACCCGCGGAACAAGGACGGCGATCCGCCGCAATATTATTGGCTGTGCACCGCGCATTTTGACGAACTCCAGCGAGCGTGGAAAGATGCGGACGAAATGTTGGTGGATCGTGTGAACCGTTGCCCGTTGCGTGGCCGAACAACGGACCGGCCCGAAGGCCCGTGTTTGGGGGTTGAGTGATGGACACACAAGAGCGGTTTCTGGTTGTGATCGTTGACGAGTCCGCTGGCGTCGCAGGGACGTTCCAGGTGGTGGCGAAACTGGACCACGAGCGTCCCGATGCCATGCGGGATAAGTTGACCCGGGCGTTTACGGTGGTGGTAGCCTCGCTGGCTTGTTGCACTGGAGCAAGGCTGACTTGGATCGGCGTCCAACGGCTTTCATGCATTGGTGCTTTCTCATCGAAATTTTCACTCCTATTCCGCCACCAACCCTTTGCTTTTCGCGATCCGGTATAGACTCATGTGATCCATGCCGATTCGCCGCGCCAGCTTCCTCCACGGCACAGCTTTCCTGGGATCGCGATTGAGTTCGATATATTCGACAACCAGTCCCTCAAGCTCCTTCCGCTTCCTCCGTAGCTCCTCGCGGAGCCCGACGATGCGGGCGATCTTTCCTATGTCCATGTTTCTCCTTCTGCCTCCATCAGAGCCGCCACCTCGACGCCTCATAGCGGTGCTCCTCAGAGATCAAGTGCGCAGGCTGGGCTGTAGTGCCTTGCCTACATAGGAGCAGAGCATATCGGCGAAATTCTTCATTCGCGATCCGCAGGAATTTTCGAGGTGTGCCGGGTTCCCCTGCTACCAACACCATAGGTAGAGCAGAGCGCGGTGCCGAAGCACCGAAGCTCCTCAGAGATGGGGCTGGGGGAAACTCTGAGCCCCGACGTGTTTGTGCCTCCACGAATCGCCAGTTAGGCAAGAAACTCCAATTTCCAATCTATGGGTGTTGGGATGGTGCAAGCCATTCGGGGCAGGCTTCTTTATCCTCCTGCCCCACCTTTTTCAACACGGATAGAGGGGACTCAACAACCTGACGGTGAAAAAGGCAATACCAAGGATAAAGGCAATGAATCAAAACTCGAAAGCTGCGGCCTTATTGGCTCGCATCAAGCAACAGAAAGAAGAAGTAGACGCGTTGACCGTTCTCTGGGGCGAGACATTCCCACAGTTCAATGCGCCGGACACACGCCAATTCAAGGTGTGGCTCAACATCTACGATTTCGACACCGTGGTGGTGGGCATCGAAAAAACCCTCAACTGGTATAACAAGGTTGTGCAGGCTGAAGCCACAGCCGCGGCGGGCGACGAAACCGTCGCTGCCAAAGCAAAGCTGGCAAGCATCGATAGCACGCAAATCGTCAAGTATGCCTCGGGGTGCATGAAAAAGCGCAAGGCGGAACAGTCATGCGAGACCGCCTAAAGATACTCGACTGCAACCGCAAGAACATCCTCGGACTGCCGGACGGTGCGCTGAAGCTCTGGCTCACCTACTACATGAACGAGGACGACGATGACGAGTCTTGGATCAGCATTCCCGAGATCGAGGCTCAGACTGGCATGGGACGGACTTCCATTGTCAAGTGGACGGCATTCCTTCGCAAGAATAAATGGCTTAACGACACGGGCAAGACCGCGGCGGACAAGCTGCTGGCAAGAGGCCGGATGCCATCAAGCAACGCCCATCAGGTCAAGGTTTACCGTGTGGACGACCCCACCAGTTCAAAAAATGAACTGCTCACCAGTTCGGAAGTTGAACTCAAGGTTTATTCTTATGGTTCTGGTTCCGGTTCTGCTTCTAATCCTCTTCAAGTTCCCGTTGGGGTTCCCATCCAATCTGAATCTACTCAGCAGGCGAAAAGCGAGCCTGCCTTGGAAGAGATAAAGGCAACACCGAAACCAAAACCTAAAACCCAAACCCCTCGGGAGTCCGTTTCCATGCCTAATGGCATGGGCACCAAGTCGGAACCAAAAGAGGAAAAACCCAAAACCAAAAAGCCCCGCGCCTTCCCGGACGGAGTTCCTTGGCCGAAGAACTTCGACCGCCTGACCAACGCGGAGCGCACGGAGCTTATCCTTGCCCACACGCCCCCGCCCCAATGCCAAGCCATCTTGGATGATGGTAGTGACTTCTGCAGGGAGCCCAGCGCAGGCAAGCATCAGCAGCAATACAGGAATGGCAGGTATGGCGACTGGTTCGAACTTTGCGCCCACCACATGAGGCAAGCTAGGCAACGTGACTACGAACGGAGCATGGAAATAGCGGATAGGCTGGAGGATTTGTAATGCCTAGGGGAACGATAAATGAACCGGTATTCAGAGGCGAGCGCGAAACGGCGAACAGTCCACGGATATGGGTATTAAGTTGAAGGATGCAAAAAAATGGAGGCAGAGGATCTTACACAGCCATTGACGGAAGAAGGGCGGAAAGAACCAAAGGAGAACATGCGATGGGATTCAGTGAAGACACTTGCCGCCGATGCGGCAAGAAATTCGTGGACAAGTCGGAGTGGCAAGTGCCTGGAGAGCCACCGGCCTGCCCAGATTGCGAGTCGGTGCTGTGGTATTTGGAGCGTGAGCGCATGGCGAAAGAGGATGGGATGGTTCTCTGCGCATGGTGCGGGGATGCGCTCCTCCCTGAGGACCGCGAATGGGCGATCAAACACAGCGATACGGGGCAGGTCGACTACATGTGCTCTCCGCGCTGCGACACGAAGCACCGCGCTTACGTGCGCCAATGCATATGCGGCTGGTGGCACAGCAACAAGCGTTGCCCCAAGTACGGTAGTGCTGAGTTTCGCTGCGCGCCCTTGACCCCTAGTGAACTTTCGGCGCTGCGCGGAGGCAGCCATGAGTGACATGCGCTGTACGCAATGCCATAGGCCGCTTCCCGCATGGCAGCGGGCGGCAATAGAGAACAGGCTGGTCGCCGCACGCCGGGCCTTACTCGCTGCGGGAATGACCGATGCGGACATCAACCGGGCGCTACTAGGCTGGGCGGTATTTTGTTCACAGGCATGCATGGACGCCTGGCAGGCGGTGCCCCGATGACCAGGAAGAAAGCGATGCATCAAGTGATGCGCACGATGGAGGCTGTGGGTCAGGCATATCAGGTGGGCTCGGAGGAGTTCGACGATCAACAACTCAAGGCGATACAGGCTCTGTTCCGCGTACCCATGCACCTGGAGCCCATCGAAGGGGGCAACGGCGGCTCCTACCTTTATTATACGGAGAACCACGAACTCATCGGCTGGGTGCCGGAGGATTCGTCCGGTGGCTTCTACGAGGAATGCTGCTGCTCTGGCCTAACCGGAGACCCTAACGGCGTCTACTGCAAGGGCGAATGCTTTTGCGGCGCATGCGACGACCACCACGATGACGGCTGGAAGCCCGGCATGACACGCGAGCAAGCCGAAGCTTGGGAGATCGAGCGGATCAAGCAGGCGTATGCATTGTGCCATCTCGACATCAAGACGCCGTACGAAGAGCAAAATCCCGGCAAGGGCGTCGTTGACCTGATCATGGAAAGGCTTGACATGGGCGAAAGCTTGGCGACCTACATCGCCGACGCGGTCGAGACCGACCAGGTGCCGCTGGATCAACTCATCGAGGAAGTCCTAAACGGAGAGGCGGAGGGCTACGCGGAATGAGCGAGCATCGCTGCGAATTCGACATGCACCACTGCTCGTCGTCCGATTGCGACGTTTACTGGCCCTGCGACAAACCCGCCTCGCTCAAGCTGGAAGTCTCCCCAGGGCGCTGGGAGTGGCTCTGCGCGGAGCATTACGACTACCTGGTGAGTTGGAGCAGGAAGCGATGAGCGAGCACCATTGCGAGGTCAACGTCGCGCCGATGTGCACGGGGCCGGACGACCCGCGCTATCGTCCGTGCGGCAAGGTCGCCAGGTTTAGGGTTGAAAGCGACACCTGGATGTGTGCGGACCATTATGATGAGTACCAAGAGGCAATGAAGCAAGTCACCAAAAACTACTCCGGCCAGCCCATGGACGACTTGTGAATGATCACTCCTCCGAATTCAACCTGCACAACTGCTCGTTGTCCGATTGCGAGATCGAGGAGCTTTGCGGAAAACCAGCTTCCACCAGGCAGAAAGTGGACAGCGGACGCAGTTATTGGTATTGCGCGGAGCACTACGACTACATGAAAAAATATTGTAGCCCCGGTTGGCCGCAGCACAACTGAAGACGTTCCACATCTACCTTGTGCCCACCTTCCACCAAGTATGGGAAGTCGAGACCGAATCGGAGGAAGCCGTCAAGGACGCCATTGAGGAGAACTATGGTTTCGTGCCCGATGACGCCGTCCTGGTCGCCGAGCAGTGCGTCACTGGTAGTGAGGAAATCATGGACATCAAGGAAACCTGACCGACGTGCGGCAATTGCAATTTCTATGCTGGTCCAAGGGATTGTACTTGCCACCTTAAGCCGAAAGATCTTGAGATGAAATTCCTTTCCGGCACGGTGCCGCAAGAGTTCACGGCTGCGGGCGACGCAGGAGAAGACCTATCCAAGCCACGCCAAGCAGAGCTGACCGCGGTCCGGTTCAAGCTGGCTGACATCACCGATCAGTTAGGCGTCGATGAGTTAGACGTCGTTCAGGCGGTGAAAGTCGTCCGTGCCATAACGGATTGGGGTCTCAAAGAGAGCCTCGACTTTGTGAAAGGTGTTAGGGCAAGCCGGGCGGATTAGCTTTACCAGGGTCTGGCCCAGTTGTCCCATTTGCCCTAAGTGTGGCGTGATGATATGCCCCGGATGCGAATGCGACGATGACTGACTATTGCGAAATCTTGGTCACATCCATCGGTTAAGCGCGCCACGAGAAATCGTCCGCACGCAAAAAAATCAATTCAGGGAGCAATAAAAGTGGAGAATTTTGATACGACACAAGAATTCAGACCGTGCCCGGACAGCGATGGCCTAGGATACTGGAGCAATGAAAAGATTGTAGTCGGCTACGTAAGCGAAGTGAATGGACCCGACTCTGCGGAGATCCCGGATTTCGTTCCGACCCGGCACGAACTGATCCAGCTCGCGAAATACTGGGCATCGCTTGACCTCGAAGACCTATTTTACTTTTTCCTGCTCGGCCAGACTGGTTCCAGTGAAAGGCAGCGCGTGGCATTCGCGCGCCGTCGCATTTGCCGGATCGCGACAGTACTCGGAGAGGAAGAAGTCCGGAAGGCAATCGAGGAAGCCGAGCAAAAGTACAGCAAGACAATCGACCCCAGGGCTTGGGGGATATTCAAGGATGGCACCCCGGAGGAGCAAGAGGCGTTTCAGGAAGAGGTTCTGCGATCTTTTCCCGAAGACTGCCAGGATGCTTCTGGGCAGGCTGCTCGTCAGCCCGCGGCAGAGTGACTTTTGCTCTTTCGCGGCCGCTGTCCGACGCGCCGCATGAAGCCAACGCCTGCGAGAAGTGCTACGAGTATGCCGCGTGTACTGCGGGCATGGAAAGTCGACGCTCCAGCGCGGTATGCATGCAAGCCGAAGATAACGATGGTTTCAATTCCGCAAAGCCCTTCTCTGGTCGCGACATCGCCGGAACCGCGGAGGATGACCTTGTGGGCGCTGGCGGGTGGTCCGGGGGCTTCAGCAGCCTTTTTGACCACCCTGCGTGACGTTTGGCGAACAGACGGAACCGGCCGTGGAGTAGGATCCGCCCGATGAATGGCTCAATGCCTCGCTCATTGACGCGGTTCGGCGGGTTCCACCGTGCCAGCCGAAGTGCCTATAGGTGGGGCGAGCAGTGCCGAGCTTGTTTCACGCGGGTGACCGCGGCATCCAGTTCCCAGCCCAGAGACCATGGCGGAGAAGGTGGGATACTCACCTAGCCGTTTTCGGCATCCTACCCTATTTTCAGCAACATGCGTGAAAACCGCATCAGCATTGGCGATTTCTACGACTTCGCCTAGTTCGACTGCTTCTACGCTTTCAACTGTTTGGGTCAAATTTCAGGCCTAGACAGACACCAAGGACCGGGATCGAATCACCCTCGCGCGATAGGAGTGTGAGGATCGACTCTATGTGAGCTTTGACCCACAGCAAGAGGAGCCGCGCCGGCCTCGTGAGCAGGGGAGCTACTAAGATGGGGGTAACCTGCCATTTCGACCTAATCAGCGATACAGGCACATATTGGCATCGGCGGCGAGCACTGTCTCAACCACCATCTTCACGTACTATCCGTCTAATCCTTCTGGGAAGGAAATGACGCGGGCTGCCAAAGCCGGGAACCGGGACCGGTTAGTTATTTAAAACACCTGGATCTTCCCCAGGACCACTGAAAGTGCGATGTGGAACCAGTCCGTAGTGCGAATCGCGCCAGGCCCGACTACGCGAAGCTGCAAACGTGTTGTTCCGTCCCGTGGCGCAGGTCTATATTAGACGGTGCAGACTTTTCGTGACTGACAGTTTGCCGAGACCCGGAGAAGTGTGGTTTGTTCAAGCGGCTCATGCGGGAGCGCTTCCTCTCGATGCGCCCGCAACTGGACCAACTTCCCCACTCGCTCCTCAGGCATTACACCTTTGTCCGCAAGGTCTGACTGGTTCCCTTGATACATATAGCAGTCCAAGGAAGAAAAGATTGTCCCGACAGGAGAGATCATAATGGCCAACGCTCGCAGCGGGAAGAAAAACGAACCACAGAAGCGGTTGCGCGGGGCATTACCCACGATCGGAATCCGTCCGGCGATTGACGGGCGGAGGAAGGGTGTCCGCGAATCGCTGGAGGCGCAGACCATGGGAATGGCAAAGGCTGCAGCTGACTTCCTGGAGAAGAATTTGCGCCATCCCAATGGACTGCCGGTGGAATGTGTGATTGCCGACACTTGCATTGGAGGAGTTGCGGAGGCCGCTGAATGTGCGGACAAGTTTGCCCACGCGGGTGTGGGCGTATCGCTAACAGTCACTCCTTGCTGGTGCTACGGGTCCGAAACGATGGACATGGATCCGCTCATTCCTAAAGCCGTCTGGGGCTTCAACGGCACCGAGCGTCCGGGCGCCGTCTACCTTGCCGCGGTGCTTGCCGGACACAGTCAGAAGGGCCTGCCTGCGTTCAGCATTTATGGGCACGACGTTCAGGATTCAAAGGACAGCTCGATTCCCAAAGACGTGCAGGGGAAACTGCTGCAATTCGCCAAGGCGGGGCTGGCCGTCGCGGAGATGAAGGGCAAGTCATACACTTCGCTGGGCGCAGTTTCCATGGGCATAGCGGGTTCCATGGTCGACCCGAGTTTCTTCCAGCATTATCTCGGCATCCGGACCGAGTTTGTGGACATGGCCGAGTTCGTCCGCCGCATCGACGAAGGGATCTTTGATCCCGACGAGTTTCAACGGGCGCTGACTTGGACGAAAGATAACTGCAAAGAAGGCGCCGACTTAAATCCCAAGAAGATTCAAACGACGCGCGAGAAGAAAGATGCTGACTGGGCAACGGTGGTCAAGATGACGATGATCGCCCGGGACCTGATGATCGGGAATCCCCGTCTGGCGGAGCTAGGTTTTGGCGAAGAGGCCTTGGGCCACAATTCCTTGGTGGCCGGATTCCAGGGGCAGCGGCAGTGGACGGATCACTTCCCCAACGGCGACTTCATGGAAGCAGTCCTCAATTCTTCGTTCGACTGGAACGGCATTCGTGAGCCTTTTGTGTTTGCTACCGAGAATGATTCACTGAACGGCGCCACAATGTTATTCGGACATCTGTTGACCGATACAGCTCAAATCTTTGCCGACGTCCGTACCTACTGGAGCCCAGAGGCAGTAAAGCGGGTGACGGGAAAGTCTCTGCGCGGTAAGGCGAGCCAGGGCATTTTACATCTTATTAACTCCGGGGCAGCCACCTTGGATGCCACCGGGGAAATGACGAAGGACGGCAAACCTACCATGAAGCCCTTTTGGGAGATTTCCCCCGAGGAGGTCGAACGCTGTCTCCGCGCTACAAGGTGGTGTCCAGCGATGGTGGAATACTTTCGAGGTGGAGGATTCTCCTCGCAATTCTTAACCAAAGGTGAAATGCCTGTCACCATGTCTCGCATTAATTTGATGGCAGGTCTGGGGCCGGTGCTGCAGCTGGCGGAAGGCTACGCTGTAGATCTCCCAGATGATGTGCACCAGGTTCTGGATCACCGTACCAACCCCACCTGGCCTACGACCTGGTTTGTACCCATTCTTACGGGGAAAGGTCCGTTCCGCGATGTCTATTCGGTGATGAACAACTGGGGAGCCAATCACGGGGCCATAAGTTATGGGCACATCGGCAACAAGCTCATCACACTTGCTGCTATGCTCCGGATACCGGTCTGCATGCACAACGTGGCTGAGGAGAGGATTTTCCGGCCCAGCACATGGACGGGATTCGGCACTCATGATCCTGAAGGCGGGGACTACCGGGCTTGCGCGAATTTCGGCCCTCTCTACGGGAAGAGATGACCGCCGCAGACTGCACCTGGCAATCTCGGTGATGGAAGAGCGACAGACCCCGTGCATTACCGCATTTTGCAGGCGCTGTAGTCGCGCAATTCCAATGCCTTGGAGCCCGGGCAGGAACGTAGCGTTACTACATTCTTCGCAACTACGGCTGCACCCAGCAGTCAGTGAAAAGCTCAGTATCCGGACTTCTATTCTTTCTTCTGGTTGTAGTCGAGATATACGACGTGTGTCTGGAGATACTCCTCCAGGCCATGCTTGCCGTCCGCGCCGCCGATGCCAGATTTCCGCCAGCCGGCGTGGAATCCTTGCATGGCCTCAAAGTTTTCGCGATTCACGTACGTCTCGCCAAATCGCAACTCGTTGCACGCACGCATGACCACATCGAGGTTTTGGGTATAGATAGAGGAAGTCAGGCCATATTCACAGTCGTTAGCCATGTCGATCGCTTCATCAAGGTTTTTGAATGTCGTTATGGGAAGGACCGGCCCGAAGATCTCTTTCTGCATGATGGCGGTTTCCTGACGGCATTGCGTGAGCACGGTGGGCGGGAAGAAGAAGCCTCGAGGACGATCAGACCTCTTGCCGCCCAGAACGAGTTTCGCTCCGTCCTTGACGGCCTGCTGAACCGCATTCTCCACCTGCTCAAGCTGGCTCTTGCTGACCAGCGGGCCCATATCCACATCAGGTTCGCCAAGGGGATCACCGAAGCGGGTCAGCTTCATCGCCGTCGTCACTTTCTCTACAAATCTGTCGGCAACGGATTCATGGACGTAAGCTCTTTCGGCACAGTTGCACACCTGCCCGGTGTTGATGATGCGTGAGTTGCGAATCGAGGTGGCAGCCAGATCGAGATCGGCGTCCTGCATGACGATCGCAGGGGCCTTTCCGCCAAGTTCGAGTGACACCTTAGTGACATTCTCCGAGGCGGCGCGCATGACCTCCACACCACCCTCCACGCTGCCGGTGAGACTCACCATGCCGACTTTCGGATGACTTGCGAGGGCTTTGCCCACAACCGATCCGCGCCCAGCGACCAGGTTGAAGACGCCCTTGGGCAGAGACGACGCGGCCACGATTTTCGCAAACTCGAAAGCATTGTTTGGCGTCTCGCAGCTGGGTTTGATGACGATCGTGTTACCGGTCACCAGGGCCGGAGCCATCTTACGAGCAATCAGGAAGAAGGGAAAGTTCCACGGCAGAATTCCGGCGATGACACCGATCGGCATCTTGAACAACAGAATATTTTCGTTCGGACGGTCGCTTTGAATGATCTCGCCTTCGTAGCGCCGCGCAAACTCAGCCATGTAATCCATGTAGTCAGCCGTGAAGTCCACCTCGACTTCAGCCAGGGGAAGAATCTTGCCCTGCTCTTCTGAGATCGTCCGGGCAAGAAAATCTCTATTCTTGCGAATGCCCTGCGCGATCTCCCGCACGTAGCCGGCCCGCTTGATGGCTGGGAGTTGGCACCAAGCCTTTTGCGCTTTTTCAGCCGCCTGGACCGCCCTCTCGACGTCAGTAACTCCTCCGCTGGGTATTTCGGAGATCACTTCCTCGGTAGCGGGATTGCTCACTGGAATAATCCCGTCCGAAGAGTTTTCCACGAACTCGCCGTCGATGAACATCCGATACCGCTTGGTCGATCTCTGGGAAGGATTCATAATGTCTTCTCCTCTGCAATCTCTGTCGCCTAATCTACGCTGAAATTCTTAGCCCTGCCCCTCTCCCCGGCCATGAACATCGGGCGATTCTGGGGCAAGGATGCAAGTGACCCCACTCGCTTCTAGCATCTGCTGATACGACAATTCCAAAGCGCTATCGGAAACGACAACGTCGATTTCGTCCAGGTTTGCGATATGGACCATGGCGTCGCAGCCGAACTTCGTGTGGTCGCCAACAATGATGATCTTCCGCGCGACTTTCATCATCGCCTTGATGGATTGCACCACGAATGTATTCGTGTCGCTCAGCCCGGCGCCGGTGATACCGCGCACACCTGCGATCAACACATGCGCCGCCGCGCTGTTCAGCGTTTTTTCGCAAACCTCTCCCAGCAGAAGGCCAAGCCGCGGGTACAAGTACCCTCCCGTCAGGGTGACCTCTGCCCGCTTACACTCCCAAAAGACCTGGGCAACGGGGACGGAATTCGTGATCACCTGAATGCGGCGGTCAAAGAGGTTGCGCGCGACTTCCACGACAGTAGAACCCCCTGCAAGAATAACCGTCTGATCATCTTCAATCAGTTCGGCCGCTGCTTTGCCGATCTGGAGCTTCTCGTTGTGGCAGCTTCTGGAAAGGCGAGCGTAGTCGAGCACTTCATCGCGGACCTGCAAGGAGATGGCGCCGCCATGGACGCGCCGCAGAACCCCCCTTTTTTCGAGTCCAATCAGGTCGCGGCGCACGCTCGATTTGGAGACATGCAATTTGTTGCAAAGGTCGCTAAGTTCGACGAATTCTTCCTTGGCAAACAGCTCCTGAAGTTGCAACAGACGTTCAGCAGACCGCATGGTGGTGGAAGTCTATCACACTATTCTGAACAAATTTGAACTAATATGAAGTTCTGAGGTTGAATTACTTCAGAAGAAAGCGATAATGTGCCATAATCCTTCACGCTGGTGGTCATGACTCCTGTCAATAAAGCTCTTGTTCACGATATCGTTCGAGAAGCGATTCTGCACTGTGTCCAGAATGCCATGCCCTCACTGCCAGAGCCTGCTGTGGAAGCCATCTACAACTCGTCCGAAGCCGCGCGCCTCAAAGCCGAGATCATCCGCGTAGGAAGAAAGCTTTGGGAGAGGCAGTACGTTGATGGCAACGGCGGCAATATCTCCAATCGTATCGGGGACAAGTATGCGATCTGCACTCCCACGATGTGCAGCAAGGGCGACCTCACGCCCGAGGATTTGTCGCTGATCAACATGGATAACGTCCGGGTATGCGGCGAACGGCCACATACGAGTGAAGTTCTGTTGCACCTTGAGATTTATAAGGCAGTTCCGAAGGCTCGGGCCGTCATTCATTGCCATCCGCCGCACGCCACCGCCTATGCCATAACCGGGTTGGTTCCGCCGGGGCCCATCATTCCCGAGCAGGAAGTTTTCGTCGGGCCGGTGGCAGTCACACCTTACGAGACGCCTGGCACAAAAGAATTTGCGGAAACGGTGCTACCGTTTGTTCGCAGGCATAACACCATCTTGCTGGGAAACCACGGAATCGTCTGTTGGGCTGATACGGTCACGCACGCCGAGTGGCTGGTTGAAATCGTTGATACTTACTGCCGAACGGTCATGCTGGCGTCGTCATTGGGCGCGCCGATCCTACACATCCCGCCCGACAAAGTAGGCGATCTGCTGGAGATCAAGAAAAAGCTGGGGCTGCCGGACTGCCGCTTTGAAGAAGAAAGTGCGGCAGGGGAGCCAGTCGTTGCGGCTCCGGGCTGTTGCAGCAACGGCAATAAGGGCGGAATTTCAGCGGATGAAGTCGAGCGGCTGATCAGCAATGTGACTGCTCAGGTGCTGGACATGCTGTCGCGAGAAGAATGAAGGCCACCACCAATTTCGTGGCGGTTGACTTGGGGGCCTCCAGCGGACGGCTTGTTGCAGGCTGCTGGGACGGCCAGCAATTCGAGCTTCAGGAACTACATCGGTTCTCCAACGGATACATCAACGCGGATGGACACCTTCGCTGGGATGTTCTGCGGCTTTGGTCCGAAATCAAGAGTGGGCTGTCGAAATACGCGTCGCTGTACGATGCGGCGCCAGCCGGAATAAGCGTGGACGCCTGGGGGGTTGATTTCGCGCTGCTCGATAACCAGGGCAAGTTGCTCGGCGATCCCGTGCATTACCGCGATGCAAGAACCGACGGCATGCCGCAACGCGTCTTCGCCCGCGTGCCTGAACGCGAGGTTTTCCAACAAACGGGCATTCAGACCATGCAGATCAACACTCTGTTTCAGTTGTTCAGCATGGCGGAATCGGGCGATGGGAATCTTGGTATCGCGGAAAACCTACTCATGATTCCCGACCTGTTTCACTACTGGCTTTGTGGCGAGAAATCGGTTGAATACACAGAGGCCAGCACGACCCAGATGCTACTGTGCCGCGAGCAGGAGTGGGCGCGCGACTTGCTCGGCAAGCTCCGTATCCCAGAGCGAATGCTGGGCCCCATCGTTTACCCCGGAACGATTCTTGCAGCGATGACATCGGACGTCATCAGCGATTGCGGTTTAAGCGGCTGCGTGCCTGTCCTTGAGGTGGGAACTCATGACACGGCAAGTGCGGTAGCCGCCGTCCCGCACATGAATGAGCACAGCGTGTTCATCAGCAGCGGGACCTGGAGCCTGATGGGCGTCGAATCGAAGGAACCCGTCACGTCCGAACAGGCGCTGTCGTTGCACTTCACCAACGAAGGCGGAGTCACCGGTGATGTCCTTCTGCTTAGGAACATCTCCGGGCTGTGGTTGCTTCAGGAATGTGTTCGCCAAAGGCGATCGGAAGGCCGTCAATACACGTGGGACGAAGTGATTCAGCTTGCGGCTGATGCAGCGCCTTTCCGCAGCCTTGTCGATGTAGATGCAAGTGAGTTCCTGGCGCCGGAAAACATGCCTGCGGCGATTCGAGAGTACTGCCGGCGAACGGGTCAGACTCGACCAGACAGTGACGGGGCGATGGCGCGCTGTTGTCTGGAGAGCCTCAGCCTTAAATATCGCAGCGTACTCGAAGCACTCGAAACGCTCACTGGCAGGGACTTGAAGATCATTCGCATCGTGGGAGGTGGCAGCCAGAACAAGCTGCTATCGCAGCTCACCGCCGACGTTTGCCAGAGACACGTAGTTGCCGGCCCGGTTGAGGCATCGGCCCTGGGCAACGTGATGATGCAGGCAGTTGCCACCGGACGTCTGCGCAGCATCGCCGAAGGCCGCCAAAGCCTGGCTTCGTCGGCTGATTTGACCACCTACGGGCCGCACCCTATCGCTGGGCTCGACGATGCATATCAGCGATTTCGTAGTCTGGAAGCGATTGGAATGGCCTAGTCTGCTGAGCCATAAGAAAACTTCGTAGATAACGTAGCGTGGTCGTCGTGGATCTTGTCGAATCTGCGAAGGCTTCTCAAGAACCAAGAACTCGTTGTCAGTCCAGAGCAGAAGATATCTTTGCGATGGCGCCTGCAGTTGCGGACTTTGCGGTAGCAGGCCCTTTGCGCCCGCATCATTCTGGAGTGTGCCAGCAGGGAGAGCAACGCGGCAGTAGCCGTCAAGTTGCAGACCACAGTGTTCACTGTGGGAATGTGGCGGAATCGTTTTATCATTGGAGGCCTTGCTGCTTTAGGGAATGCGCTGCGGCCGGGAGCGCCACGGCAGATTGGCGATGATCTCCTCGAGGGGGCCACTCGCCCGCTTACCGACTGCCTGCCCCCCGCGGCTTGTAGCCCCTGGCAAGTAAATCCATCTTCGCATGCCTGGGATACAAACTCTTCTCCTGGATCAAATCCTCGGGCTGGTCAGCTCAATATGCAATTTCTCGTACGGCGAATTGACCATTGCCAAAGAACAACTCGCGGATTGTACCTATAGGATAGTTGCTGGATCCAGGAGTAGACTATTTGCGATAGGCGGCGGAGAGAACTTCGAATCTTATGGATTTTGGTCTAAGAAATAAAGTCATTGTTGTGACTGAAGCTGCTAAAGACATTGGGGCAGCGATCGCTCTCGCCTGTGGCCGGGAAGGAGCTATCCCAGTAATCCTCGACCGTGACGAATCCGGTATTCGTAAACTACAGGAGGAGTTGCACCAACAAGACATTTCAAGTGAGGCCATACCACTGGAAGTAACGGAAAGTCCTGATTGCCGTCGTATTCTCGAAGATTTTGGGAGAAAATTCGTACACGTGGATGGCGTTGTCAACAATTTCGGCCTGAATAGCGGTTGTGGCTTGGAGCACGGAAGCCCTCAGAGGTTCGCGTCAGACCTGAAATCCAATTTGATACGTTATTACGCGGTGTCCCAGGCGATGCTACCGTTCCTAAAAAGATCGCGGGGGTCGATTGTCAACGTCACGTCGAGAATCGCATTTACAGAACAGGGAGGCGCTTCTGCCTATGCTGCAGCTCTAGGAGCCATCATGGAGTTTACTAGTGACTGGGCCGAGGAGCTTGGCCAGTATGGCATCCGAGTGAACGCCGTATTGCCAGCTGAAGTGACCGCGCCACATTATAAAGAGAGGTTGCACAGACCTGAGAAAGCCATTGAAGATTTCCGCAGAATCAATGCGACACTCTCTCTGAACCATCAGTTGACCGAGCCCGCAGACATCGCCGCTATGACTGTATTCTTGCTGTCTGCTCAGTCCTCTGGCATTACAGGGCAAGCGCTGTTTTCTGAGCGTGACTATTCACAACCGACCAATTGATTTTGCACGTCTGGACCAACACGGATGTGGGTCATCGCTTCATGCCGGTTGAATTCAAAACGAGAGAGCAAGTCCATCTTACAAGTGTCGGGGTAAAAGCACACGCTGACCGTGCCCACCCCAACAAGCAGACTGACCGACCTATCGGTTCCGTACCATCAAAGAAAGACAATCTAACGTGTCGAACCAGCGCGACTTCCTCCCTTAATCGGGCTAGTCAATGGGCCATGGTGCCTAAATGTGGACAAGAACTCATTTTTATGAAAGGCGCGAAGGCCCTCGTTCCGAGATCCAAGCGGTTCTGATAGTTTCTCTCTTGGAAATTCTGCGAAGGAGAACGTTGCGCCGCGCGTTACGCGAAGTCACCCATTCGCATAGAGGTGGTGGGCGACCTAAGGACAAGCTCCTAAGTAAGCTCTGCGTCTTCTATAGGTTGTAGTTCCCTGCCCTGAGTGATCGAAACAAACAGAACAAGCCGTGTTACTCGGCCCTTTGTTTTGCTTTGATCCACGTCGAGCCCTCTATCGCCACTCCCAACGAAAAAGCTCGCAAGTATGGCGGAGAAGGTGGGATTCGAACCCTGCTGGCCTAAGAAATCTCTACAGATATTGGTAAATCGTAACCCTCTTTGTTGTCAACAGCGAAAGCGGGCCGATTTGGCGTTTTCCCATCAACTTTGGGAAATCTGATATCTTGGATTTTGCTCGATGTCTTAGAAGTCCTAGGAAGCTTCCAACAGCTCTCAGGGCATCCCGCTCCGGTGCGGGTGCCGCTGCCGCAATCGCGCCCAGTCCTCAAGAGTATTCTGGAAGAATGTAGTTTCACTTCGGCAGAATCTGATCACTGGTATAGCCAAAAAGAGCGCTCTACGTCTCCGCGGCTACAAAGTCGTTACCCTGCGGCATTGTTGTTCTGTTCGCGCTACCGAGATGGAAATGAATAAATGCTGACGCTAAATGGCGGGACGGCCATCGTATCGGGTACGGATGTCAGTTCCTGCTCCTGGACTTCAACTCCCGGCTTTTGTCCCACCGAGATTGTTGCGTCAACGGCCGCCGGCGCCATGCGCCAAAGGTGACCTTGGCTTGAGAGCTTTGCACCATTGATCGAAAGCTTCAAGCGTTGCTCGGAGTCCGACGGGTTCAGCACAGCGAACGTGAGCATCCTACGATCCTCACTGAGAGACGCGCTCACATCTAGAGGATAGGTATCGCTGCCCGGATTGACTCTGGGTTGGTCACCCCCGGCGGGGTAGGTCGGCTTGGGCTGGGGGGAATCTCCGGATACTTCCACCGGAATCGTACCGAAATGTTCGCGATACATCTTGAACAAAAGACCTGTCGGACTCAAAACGGCATCAGTCCGGTCTTCGCTGATCATTGCTGTTGCAAACGTGAACGCGCCCAACTGATATAAATCGGAATGGCGAAACATCTCGTGGAACGCCCAAGCGTAGGCGGGAACCACCTTGTAGGAATTCGGCGGAGCGCCGATGTAGGCCCATTCGTCCAGACTGATGTGGACCGGCTTTGCTTTGAGCCCAGGGATGCGTTTCAGGTACTCCTGATAATGCTCGTATTTCACGCGGACCTGGGTGGCAGGTTGTCGCTCCCATTCAACAAGGGATTGACCCTCTACGGTGACCTTCTCGCCTTTCTCAATGTCAAATCGCTGGTTGCTGGTGGAATAGAAGTGTTCGCTGAGCAGGTCAATATTGTCCAGGCAGTGGGCAAGCAAGTTGCCACTCCAGTCCGCCGGGGAGAGGTAATCAGGCACGATCTGGCCGTTGAGGCGCTTCGCCTGCTTCGAGCCGGTCATGGCGTCCGGCATTGCTCCTGCAGCGATCAACTTGATGGTTGGATCCACGCGTCGCATGGCCTTGGCGAACAGGTTGTGCTTCAGTTCAAATTGTGCGACTGGCATGAAGCCGAGTTGCCATTCGCCCCAGGGTTCGTTACCCACGCCCCAGAGCTTGACCTTGTAAGGTTCTGGATGACCATTCGCGGCGCGCAATCGCCCCATCGGCGTGATAACCGCGCCGTTGGCATACTCGACAAGTTGCGCTGCTGACCAGGCGTCGCCGAAGCCCGCATTGACAGTCACGTAAGGCTCAACATCCAGCAACCGGCAAAGCGTCATGAATTCATCCGTGCCCACATCGTTTGGCTGAACCGCGTGCCAGACCGTATCCATAATGGGAGGACGCTTGTCAGGATCGCCAATCGCATCGCGCCACTCGTGCCCGGAAAGGAAGTTTCCGCCGGGGAAACGATATACGCCGGAATGCAGTTGCTTGAGCGCGGCGATGACTTCCGCGCGAAAGCCTTGCACGTTGTTGGCTGGCATCAACGAGACGGCTCCAACGTGCAAGGCGCCGGTGCCGGTTCCGACGATCTCGAGCCGGGCATTATCGCTGTCGCCCTGCGATTGGAAGCGCAGCGGAAACTCCACATAATCGGGGCCGAGTTTGCCAATCACAACGGTTTGTCGATCGCTAGCTGCATCTCCCCACACCAGATTAACTTTCACAGCTGTGCCAGGAGTGCCTGCCAGGACTACGCGGCCCGTGTAGGGTTTTCCTTTGCGCACCGCCAGTCCGGCTTGCTGGATTCCATGCGCCTCGGTTTGGCTAAGCTTCACCAGGGGTGTGTGTTCGCCAACATACGGGCGAACGGTATCCATGGTCACGAATTCGTCGCCGCCGATCGGTGTCCAATGGCGCAGTGCGGTGCGTCTCCAAGTCGGCCCGGCTGGTTCGGCGGGTGGGTGCGAGGTGATCGGATAGTAGAACTTCCGGTCGTCCAGCATCTCAGCCCATATGCCGTTATTGACGATTCCCCCGATGTGCTCCAAAAACTGCCCATAAACGCTAGTGCTCTATCGGAGGCGCGTTTTCAGAAAAGCGTGAAGTTGGGCGAGGTGCTCTGCGCGCGTTCGATAGAGCCGTTTGAATCAAGCCGCCCGTGG